>TARA_R100000935_G_scaffold56593_1_pt1 | contig 60178 bp, 52 predicted proteins | sample TARA_R100000935 | Tara Oceans TARA_R100000935 (sample SAMEA2621502) | marine metagenome | biome: marine biome (ENVO:00000447); feature: surface water layer (ENVO:00002042); material: "saline water (ENVO:00002010), including plankton (ENVO:xxxxxxxx)" | depth 5 m
CCCGTCCGGCCAAGGGCAGGGCCGCCGGCCCCGAGCCGCAGGGCGAGGCCTGGTACGCCGCCGAGATCGCCGTGCTGGAGGCCGAGGGGCAGGCCGCCGCCGCCGATGCGGCGCGCTGGCGCCTGTTCGAACGCACCCTGTCGCCCGAGACCCTGCGCGCCCTGCTGGCCAAGCTCGCGGATTTTGAAGATGTGGTGGCGCTGGACCGCGCCTTCGAGATCGCCGCCGCCCACGGGGATCTGATGCGGGCCGTGGCATTTCTGATGGACTGGCCCGCCCACCGGGAGGCCGCGGCGCTTGTCCTGAAGCGGCGCGCTGAACTGCGCGGCCCGCACAATGACCTGCCGGCCTGGGCCGAGCGGCTCTCGGCCCGGCATCCCCAGGCGGCCCTGCTGCTGGTCCGAGCCCGGGCGCTGGCCCTGCGCCGCCTGGGCGCCGGCTTCAGCGACGAGGTGGCCGACCTGATCATTGAGGCCGAGTCCCTGGCCGTCGGCCTCACCGACGACACTATCCCCAGCCACGCGGCCTTCTTGGCCGAGCTTCGCTAGGCCGCCAGCTCTCTGGACACATCAGGCCGGCGGGAAGCCCTCGGCCAGTTCGGGATGGGCCACGCTGGGATCGTACCAACTCGCGCCGTCTGAGCGCCAGATGTGCCACTGGCGGTCGACCGTCACAGGGGAGTCCAGGCAGCCGAGCCGGAGCATCACATTGGGGCCGCCGTCCCGTTCAGCGATCAGCTGCGACCCGCAAACCGAGCAGAACCGCCTCACCTTGCCCGGCGAGGACTCATAGGCGCGGAGCAGGTCTTCGCCCCGCACCCAGCGCACGCGGTCCCGCGGGACCGCGGCGATGCTGGAAAAGGCCGCGCCATGGGCCTTGCGGCAGGTCTCGCAATGACAGTGGGCGATGGTCTCGACCGTCGCCTCGGCCTCATAGGCCACGCGGCCACACAGACAGCTTCCCCTCAACATCGCAGGTCCTCAAAGCGGCAGGTTGCGGCCGAAGTCTAGCGGGGAATGGAGGGGCGTGCGCGGCGGAATGGCAGGGTCGAGGCGGCTGTGGGGTCAGGCCTCCAGAGCCTTGATCATCGCCACCCGCGTGGCGTGCCGGCCACCTTCGAATTCGGCGGTGAGGAAGGCGTCGACGATCTCCAAGGCCAGGCCTTCGCCCACTACCCGGGCGCCCAGGGCCAGCATGTTGGCGTCGTTGTGGGCCCGGATCATCCGGGCCGAGAAGGTGTCGGCGCAGACGCCGCAGCGCACGCCCTTCACCTTGTTGGCGGCCATCATGATCCCCTGGCCGGTGCCGCAGACCACGATGCCCAGGGCGCAGTCGCCCGAGGCGACGCGGCGGGCGGCGGCCTCGCCGTGCCTGGGATAGTCGGTGCTCTCTGTCGTAGTCGGTCCGATATCGACCACCTCCCACCCCTTAGCGGCCACATGGGCGGCGATGGCCTGGCGCAGGGGGATGGCGGCGTGGTCGCTGGAGAGGACGATGCGTCTGGCTGCGGTCATGGGTGACTATGCTGGCTCTCTTGGTGGGGTTCAGCATCACGTTGGAACATGACGGGCTGCGCGCAATAGCAACAGATGGGCATCCGAGGCGCCATTCAGGGCGCCCCGCTACCATATCTACCTAAAGCTTGATGCCTGATCTAAATAATCCTTGGCAATGAAATCGAGCGCTGTTGAGTGGTCTGGAAATACCTTCACGTCAAAATCTGGGTGACAAACTATCTCGCAGCATGAATTCCCAGTTAAAAGCATGTGTTTCAAGTATTGCTTGTCGGTCCGGGCGCGTGCTTCATCCAAGGTGGTGCTGTTATTTATCAGATTTATAACATTCTCGGGGCGATTGTCGGTTTGTGCGGAGCCCAAATAAGAAAACTCTTCAAAACTCATCACTAATTCTACAAGTTGGAATTGAATCAACACCGAGTGACCACGCTTGCCCGGTGAGATGCTACCACTCAGAAGGAGCATCATTGACGCTCCAGCTTCCCCGCCTACAAATGAGATGGAAGGGTAGAACAAATCATCTGCGGCCGATGGGATCCCGGTCCAGCTGGTCCCTAGAGATGTCTGCATCAGTCTCAACCCGCTTAACAGTCGTATGCCGTTAGTCGATCACGGCTTGGCTGCGCCGGCGATCTTCTGACTACCCCTGGCTGCTCACATAGGGGCTGATGAGGCCGAGCGGGGCGGCGGTGGTGTTCTTCACCGCGCGGATGACGATGCGGCTTTCGATATTGGAGACGAGGCCCAGCGACAGGATCTGGTCGCGGAGGAAGTTGTCGAAGGCGTGCATGTCGCGGGTGACGATGCGCAGCTCATAGTCGGCCGAGCCGGTGACCGTGGCGCACTGGACCACCTCGTGCAGCTTGGTGATGGCCTGCTCGAAGGCGTCGAGATTGTCCCGGGTCGGCAGGGACAGCTTGACGGTGCAATAGACCTCGAAGTTCAGGCCCAGGCGTTCGCGATCCAGGATGGTTACGCGGCGCTGGATGACGCCGGCGTCCTCCAGGCGCTTGATCCGGCGCCAGCAGGGGCTGGAGGACAATCCGACCCGCTCGGCGATCTCGGCCACCGACAGGCCGGCGTCGTGCTGAATCAGATCCAGGATCTTGGCATCAACCGCATCAAGGGTCTCGGACACGCTTTTCTCCCCAATAATCCGCATATGCGCCCGGTTCGTGCCCTGGAACCGGATGTCAGGGGCACGCCTTAGGTAAGCAATTGCGGCGTTCTTATATGATCTTGCAAGCCTATAGGGAGCCCCAAAGGGAAAGATATTGCGATGCGGCACACGGAAGTGACGCTCGACGACAAGTTTCTGCTCAACGAGGGTCGGGTTTTCATCACCGGGGTCCAGGCCCTGTTGCGGGTCCTGATGGACCAGCGACGGCTGGACGAAGCCGCGGGCCTGAATACGGCGGGCTTTCTGTCGGGCTATCGCGGCTCGCCGCTCGGCGGCCTCGACCAGCAGGCCCACCGGGCCTCCAAGCATCTGGACGCCGCCCAGGTGGTGTTCAAGGAAGGTCTGAACGAGGACCTGGCCGCCACCGCCGTCTGGGGCAGCCAGCAGGCCAATCTCTTCCCCGGCGCCAGGTATGATGGCGTGTTTGGCATGTGGTACGGCAAGGCCCCGGGCGTCGACCGCACCGGCGACGCCTTCAAGCACGCCAACTTCGCCGGGACCTGGGGCCAGGGCGGCGTGGTGGCGGTGGCCGGCGATGACCACAACTGCAAGTCCTCCACCCTGCCGTCCCAGTCGGAGTTCGCCTTCCAGGACTTTGAGATGCCGGTGCTGTCGCCGGCTGATGTGCAGGAGGTGCTGGATTACGGCCTGATGGGCTATGCCCTGTCGCGCTTCTCAGGGCTTTGGGTCGGGCTGATCGCGCTCGCCGACACCATGGACTCCGGCATGACCATCGACGTGGCGCTGGAGCGCCACCGCTTCGTCCTGCCGCGGTTCGACCTGCCGGCCGGGGGCCTGGGCATCCGGCTGAAGGACCAGCCGATGGACAAGGAGCGCAGGCTGCGGAGCTACAAGATCCCCGCGGCCCTGGCGTTTGCGCGGGCCAACCGGATCGACCGGGTGACGCTGGCCTCGCCCCGGCCGCGCCTGGGCATCGCCTGTCAGGGACAGGCCTATAAGGATGTGATCGAAGCTTTCGCCGCCATGGGAATCAGCCCCGCCCAGGCCGCTGATCTCGGCGTCTCGATCTACAAGATCGGCATGCCCTGGCCATTGGAGCCCACGGGCCTGCGCGCGTTTGCCGCCGGTCTCGAAACCCTGATGGTCATCGAACACAAGCGGCCCCTGATCGAAGGCCAGGCCCGCGCCGCCCTCTATGACCTGCCGGCTCAGGCGAGGCCCAGGATCATCGGCAAGACCGACGAACAGGGCCATCCCCTGCTGTCGGACCTGGGCGCGCTTTCCGTGGCCGAGGTGGCGCTGGCCATCGCCGACCGCCTGCCGCCGGGCCCGCACATGGACGGGGTCTATGACTATCTGAACCGGGTCTCGGCCGCCGGCGTCGCCGCCGTCAGCCTGTCGTCGGATCAGCAGCGCAAGCCCTTCTTCTGCTCAGGCTGTCCGCACAACACCTCGACCCGGCTGCCGGAAGGCTCCCGGGCCCTGGCCGGCATCGGCTGCCACTACATGGCCAGCTTCTCCGACCCCAACACCGACTTAAACAGCCATATGGGCGGCGAGGGCCTGAGCTGGGTGGGGGCTGCGCCCTTCACCACGGAAAAGCACGTCTTCGTCAATCTGGGGGACGGGACCTATAACCACTCCGGTTCGCTGGCCATCCGGGCGGCGGTCGCCGCCGGGGCCAACGTCACCTACAAGCTCCTGTTCAACGATGCGGTGGCCATGACCGGCGGCCAGGCGGCCGAGAGCGGCTTTACGCCCGCCCAGATCACCCGCCAGCTGGCCTCCGAAGGCGTGGCTCGCACGGTCATCGTCGCCGACGACCCCAGCCGATACGAGGGGGTCAAGGACCTGGCCCCTGGCGTCGAGGTCAAGCCGCGGGCCGAGCTGATGGGCGTGCAGCGGGCTCTGCGCGACACCTCCGGCGTCACCGTCCTGCTCTATGATCAGGTGTGCGCCACCGAGAAGCGCCGCCGGCGCAAGCGGGGCAAGCTGGCCGCGGCCGAGAAGCGGGTGATCATCAACCCCCTGGTCTGCGAAGGCTGCGGCGACTGCTCGCGGGCGTCCAACTGCGTGTCGGTGGAGCCGCTGAACACCGAGTTCGGCCGCAAGCGCAAGATCAACCAGTCCACCTGCAACCAGGACTATTCCTGCCTGGACGGCTTCTGCCCCTCCTTCGTGACCCTGGAGGGGGCGGAGAACCCGCATGGCGCGCAACTTCCGGCGCTGACGGCGGACTCCACGCCCCTGCCGACGTTTGAGGCCTCGCCCGGCGTGCGCAATATCGTCTTCACCGGGGTCGGCGGCACCGGCGTAACCACCACCGCCTCCATCCTGGCCATGGCCGCCCATGTGGACGGCAAGGCGGCCTCCGTCGTGGACATGACGGGCTTGGCCCAGAAGGGCGGGGCGGTGTTCAGCCATGTCCGCATCGGCGAGGACGAGGCGAGCATCGTCGGCGGTCGCACGCCGGCGGCCAGCGCCCATGTGCTGATCGCCTGCGACGTCATGGTGGCGGCCGGCGCTGATGCTCTGGCGCTCTACGCCAAGGACCGGACGGTGGCGTTCGGCAATGCCGACCTGTCGCCTACCGCGGACTTCGTCACCGACCGGGACGTGCGCTTCGATTCCGGCGGCATGGCCAGGCGGATCGCCGCCGCCGCCCGGTCCTATGACGAGACCCCGGCCCACCACATGGCCGAGAGCGAACTGGGCGACGCCATCTTCGCCAACATGATCATGCTGGGCTTCGCCTGGCAGAAGGGCGTGATCCCCATCTCCAGCCGGGCCCTTTATCGCGCCATCCGGCTGAACGGGGTGGCGGCCGAACAGAACCTGCAGGCCTTCGAGATGGGGCGTCGGGCCGCCCATGATCCCGAGCGCCGCGGCCGGCGGGAGGCCGATGTGGCCACGCCTGAAACCCTGCCCCTGGCGGAGCTGATCGCCCATCGCACCCGTGAGCTGGCGGCCTATCAGAACCCTGCCTACGCCCGTCGCTATCAGGAGCGTGTGGAGGCCATCGCTTACCTTGAAACCCCTCTCGGGTCGGAGACCCTGACCCGGGCCGTGGCGATCAATCTCTACAAGCTGATGGCGTACAAGGACGAGTACGAGGTGGCCCGCCTCTACGCCGACGGCCGCTTCGACGCCTATCGCAGCCAGAGCTTCCAGGGTGGCAAGGCCAAGGTCTGGCTGGCGCCGCCGATCCTGGGCGCCAAGGACGACCAGGGCCATCCGCGCAAGATCGCCTTCGGCGGCTGGATGCTGGACTATGGCTTCCCGGTTTTGGCCAAGCTCAAGGGTCTGCGCGGCACCGCGCTCGACCTCTTCGGCTACTCCGAAGAACGCCAGATGGAGCGCGGTCTGATCGCTGACTATGAGGCCGACCTTGAGCGCATCGCCCTTGAGCTGACGCCGGAGCGCCTGGCCCTGGCGGTCGAAATCGCCCAGGTCCCGCAGGACATCCGAGGCTTTGGCCACGTCAAGCAGGCCTCCCTGGGGCCGGCCATGGCCAAGCGCGAGGCTCTGTGGGCGCGGTGGGAGACGACGGGCGCCGCCGTCGACGCCTGAGGTCCGGCGAAATTCGTTTCCCTGGGCGGCCCCTCGGGGTAGCCAGAGGGCATGGCAGATTTTGATTTCGACGCCCTAGTGGTGGGGGCCGGCGCCGTGGGCCTGGCCTGCGGCTACGCCCTGTCCCGCCGTGGCCTGACTGCGGTGGTGCTGGAGGCCGACCAGGCCATCGGCCAGGGGGTCTCCTCGCGCAATTCCGAGGTGATCCACGGCGGCCTCTACTATCCCACGGGATCGCTGAAGGCCCGGCTCTGCGTGCAGGGGCGGCGCATGCTCTACCCGTTCCTGGAGGCCCGGAACGTGGCCTTCGACCGCTGCGGCAAGCTGGTTGTGGCCAATGGGCCTGAAGAGGTCGCCCGCCTTGAACCGATCCTCGCCCAGGCCCGGACCAACGATGTCGAGGGCATGGAGCTGCTGACCAAGGCCCAGGCCCTGGCGCTGGAGCCCAATCTGTCCTGCGACGCGGCGCTGATCTCGCCCCAGAGCGGAGTCTTCGACAGCCACGGCTACATGCTGGCCCTGCAGGGTGAGATCGAGGCGGCTGGCGGCGCGGTGGTGGTCTCCACGCCCTTCGAAGGGGCTGAGCCCCTGGCCGGCGGCGGCTGGAAGGTGCGAGCCGGCGGGGCCGAGCCCACGACGCTCACCGTGCGCCTGCTGATCACCGCGCCGGGCCTCTCAGCCCAGGCCGCGGCCGGCGAGATCGAGGGCTATCCGCAGGCCGAGATTCCCACAGGCCACTATGGCAAGGGCCGTTATTTCCGCCTGCAGGGCAAGGCGCCCTTCGCCCGGCTGATCTATCCGCCGCCGATCCCCGGCGCGCTCGGCACCCACTATCGCCGCGATCTTGGGGGGCAGGCGGTGTTCGGGCCGGACCTGATCTTCGTCGATGAACTGGACTACAGCGTCGAGCCGGACGCTGCGGCGGGCTTCTACGCCTATGTCCGCAAGTTCTGGCCAGCGCTGCCCGATGATGCGCTGACGCCGGACTATGCCGGCATCCGCCCCAAGCTGCACGGCCCTGGCGAACCGCATCCAGATTTCCGCGTCGACGGTCCCGAGGCCCACGGGCTGGAAGGCCTCGTCGCCCTGTTCGGCATCGAAAGCCCCGGGCTCACCTCATCCCTGGCGATCGGGGAAGAGGTGGCCGGACGGTTGGGGCTGGCGGACGCCTGACCCTATCCCCCGTCATGCTCGGCCTTGTGGCGAGCATGACGGAGGAAAGGGCCTCAGTTCGTCTTGGGAACCAGCTTCAGGATCTTGCCCTCGGCGCTGTCGGTGGCGACGTAGATGGCGCCGTCGGGTCCTTGCTCCACCTCGCGGATGCGGGCGTTGACGTCGGTGAGCAGACGCTCCTCGCCCACGACCCGGTCGCCGTCCAGGGTCAGGCGGACCAGCTGCTTGTCGCGCAGGGCGCCGACAAACAGGCTGTCCTTCCAGGCCGGGAACAGGTCGCCCTGGTAGAAGATCATGCCCGAGGGGCCGATGACCGGGTCCCAGTAGTAGGCCGGCTGCTCCAGGCCCGCCTTGGCGGTCAGGCCCTCGCCGATCGGCTGGCCGGAATAATCCAGGCCATAGGTGATGGTCGGCCAGCCATAGTTCTTGCCGGCCTCGATGATGTTCAGCTCATCGCCGCCCCGGGCGCCGTGTTCGATTTCCCACAGCTGGCCAGTCTTGGGGTGCAGGGCCGCGGCCTGCACGTTGCGGACGCCCGAGGCGAAGATTTCGGGCCGCACGCCGTCCTGGCCGACGAAGGGATTGTCGGCGGGGATGGAGCCGTCGCGGTTGATGCGCACCACCTTGCCCAGCGCCGAGTTCATGTCCTGGGCCTGCACCCGGCCGGCCATGATCGACCGTTCGCCCAGCGCGATCAGCAGGTGACCCTCGCGGTCGAAGACCAGGCGATTGCCATAGTGCTTGGTGGAGTCCATGGCCGGGTTCTGCTGGAAGATGACCTGCACATCGGTCACCCGGGCGCTGGCGCCGTCTTCCACCAGCCGGCCGCGGGCCACGGCGGTGGAATTGGTCCCGTTCCCGCGGGGTTCGGCATAGCTCCAGTAGATCAGCTTGTTCTGCGCGTAGTCGGTGTCGAGGACCACGTCCAGCAGGCCGCCCTGGTCGCGGGCGTCCACCTCCGGCAGGCCGGAGACCGGGTCTGACAGCTGACCCTCCTGGTTGACGATGCGCAGCCGCCCGGGCTTTTCGGTCACCAGCATGCGGCCGTCCGGAAGGAAGGCGATGGCCCAGGGCTTGTCGAGGCCTTCGGCGACGGTGACCACCTCGTAGGCCACATCGGCGCTGACCTCCGGCGCCCGGGTCTGGCCGGCGAAGGCCGGGGTCTGGGAGGGCGCATTGGCCGGCCGCGTCTCCCACGGCTCACCCCCGGGCGCGGATTGCGCCGCCGGCTGGGCTGCGCCGTCGGTTCCGCCACAAGCGGCCAGGACCACGGCGAGCGCGGTGGTGAGAAGCAGGTTTCGCATGGACAGGTCTCCCTATGGTCGAGCTTTGAAGGCGCAAGCGCCTCAGTTCGTTCCCACCACCGCCTCCAGGGCCTCCTGGGGCGTGGCGCCGTCCACATGTATGAGCGACCAGACCGCAAGGAAGAGCAGGGGCCAGCGACGGGAGTCGTTTTCGTCCATGAAGACGTGCCGGGCCTCCTGCGCGCCGATGGCGACGCCGAGGGGGATGACCTGGCCGATCCGCTCGGCGATGGCCGGGGCGCGGGGCGCGATCCAGGCCTCCACCGGCACGGTGAAGCCCTGTTTGCGAGCCCAGGGGGAGGCCGCAGGACAGGCGGCCTCCAGCCATTTCCGAAGCAGCCATTTGCCATGGCGGCCGCGCACCTTGAACCGGTCGGGCAGGGCGAAGGCGAACTCGGCGACGACGGGGTCCAGGAAGGGGGTCCGCCCCTCCAGGCCGTGCGCCATCAGGCAACGGTCGAGCTTGGTCAGCAGGTCGTTGGGCAGCCAGGTGGCGATGTCGGCGTACTGGGCCTGCTGCAGGCGGGTGAGGCCAGCCGGCGCCCGGGCCTGATCGCGCCAGCGCTGCAGGAGTTCGGGATGCACGCCCCGGGGCTCGGCCGGGCGGCCGCCCAGCCAGGCGGGTCGAAGGGCCCGGCGATAGCGGCCATAGCCGCCGAACAGCTCATCACCCCCCTCGCCGGTGAGGACCACGGTCAGGGTCCCCCGGGCGGCCTTGGCCAGCTTGAAGGTCGGCAGGATGGCGTAGTCGGCTGTGGGATCATCCAGGGCGTTCGCCACCTGGGGCAGCAGCGTCCAGAAGTCCTCTTCGGTGAAGGTGGTCTCCCGCCAGTCGAGGTTCAGCGCCCGGGCCACCTGCTCGGCCTCCCCGCGCTCATCACGGGCGCCGGGCGCATCAAACCCGCAGGTAAACGCGGTGACCGGCCGGCTGTTGAGCCGGGACATGAGGGTGGCGATGGTCGCGGAATCGATCCCGCCGGACAGAAACAGGCCATAGGGCACGTCGGCCCTCTGATGGACCCGCACGCTGTCTTCCAGCACCACATCCAGACGCTTCAGCAGGGCGACTTCGCCGCTGGCCGCCGGCCGTGTGCGGGGCGGGGGCAGGGCGGGACGGATCTCATGGGGGACCAGCCGGCCGTCCACCACCTCGATGATCGCGCCCGGCGCCACCCGGCGGGGACCATGGAGCGCGGTCTCTTCGCCCAGGGTGTAGCTGAAGGCCAGCATCTCCCGGGCGCCCTCAGTGGTGATGGCGGGCGGGGCGAGGCCAGCCTTGACGAAGGCGCCGGCTTCCGAGGCGAAGGCGAGCCCTGTCTCCAGCTCCATCACATAGAGCGGCTTGATTCCGAAGGGGTCGCGGACCAGCCAGGTGCGGCCGTCCGGCCCCACCAGGCAGAAGGCGTACATGCCCCGCAGGCGATGGAAGGCCGCCGGGCCCTCCCTGGCGTAGAGGTGAAGCAGGGGCTCGAAATCCGAGCCGGTGGAGAGCGCGTCCTGGAGTCCGAAGTCGTCGGCCAGCTCCAGATAGTTGTAGATCTCCCCATTGCCGACCACGACCCCGCCAGCCGCGTGCAGGGGCTGCCAGCCCCCTTCAAGGTCGATGACCGACAGCCGCGCATGGGCGAGCGATCGTCCGTCCGTCTCTTCCACCGTGACGCCGTCGGGGCCCCGATGGGTCATGGCTTCGATCAGGGGGCGGGCGGAGGCCTCACCGTCCAGAATCCCGGCGATGCCGCACATCAGGCTGCCCCGTAGCGGGCGAAAAGATCGCGCCACTGGGCGACGATTGAGCCTTGCGAGAAGTCGGCCTCCACGCGGGCGAGCCCATGCTGCGCCAGGCGGATGCGCAACATGGGATCATCCAGCAGCCGACGGACCGCCTTCGCCAGGGCCTGGGCATCATCCACCGGGACCAGCAGGCCGTCCTCGCCCTCACGGATCAGGGCGCCGGGGCCCTGGCTGGCGGCCGCGGCCACGGGCAGGCCGTGCGCCCAGGCCTGGATCACCACATTGCCCAGAGGCTCGAAGCGGGAGGGAAAGACGCAGACATCGGCTGCCCGATAGAGCGCCGAGGGATCGTTGCGCCAGCCCAGGAACCGCACCCGGGGCGCGACCCCTAAGGCCACGGCCAGGGCCTTCAGCCGCGCCTCCTCCGGACCCGTCCCGGCGATCCACAGATAGGCCTCGGGCAGCTCAGTCAGCGTATTGAGGGTGACGTCATGGGCCTTGGCCTCATGCAGCCGGCCCATGGCCAGCAGCAGGGGGGCCTCGGCCGGCGTGTCCAGACTGGCGCGTTCGACCGGCGCGGCCTCAGCCGGCGCCTCGGCGAAGTTGGGAATGTAGGCGACCTGGCCGGCCGGCCAGCCCTGACCCACCACCCACTCGGCGATGTCCTCGGTGTTGGCCACCAGGAAGTCGAAGCCGGCATAGTATTTCAGATTGTAGTAGCCCCCCAGGCGGCCGATCCGCGCCCAGGGGCCCTTCGGCGTATGCCGCGCGGCCCGGTTCATCCAGGCGAGCGCCACGCTCACCTTCTGATCCTGCGCGAAGCGGCTGACCCGTCGCCGGGTCATCAGGTCCAGAGGCCCGCCGAAACCGAAGGTTTCCACCGCCACGCCGGCGTCGCTCAGCACCCGCTCGCGAACAGGGTGCGCACGCAGGGCCGCGGCCTGCGCCACGCGTTCGCCGGCGAGCGCCAGGGCCAGGTCGACGAAATAGGTCTCCGCCCCGCCTTCGCCGGCCGTTCCCAGAAGATGAAGCACGCTCATGCGGGCGCGAACCTAGCCTCGCTTTGGCCTGCGCCCAAGCCGCTTGATGCGGCGATCTGAAATCCCTATAACCCGCGCCTCGCGCGTCAGCGGCGCGAACCCGTGGCTGGGTAGCTCAGCTGGTTAGAGCGGTGGATTCATAACCCACAGGTCGGCGGTTCGAGCCCGCCCCCAGCTACCACGGCTCCCCGGCCGAAAGCGGGGTCAATCCGAGTCTTCGATCTATTCGCTTCAGAGCGCGGCAAGCGTCCGGCGCAAATGCGCACTAATCCGGCGCGAATGCGAGCGCGTCAAAGGGCGTCTGAGGCGCCAGCGTTGGGGCGAAGCAGCGCTCCAGGCAGTCGATATGGGCGTAGAGGGCCTGCCCGGGCGGGTCCTTGCGCATGGCGACGAGGCTAATCTCGACGCCCTCGCTGCGGGGCTTGTCGATGCCGGTGGCGCAGAAACAGCATTGAATAGCGAACATCTGGGCCCCCGCCGACCGTCGTGCTCAGCAACCTATGGCGACGCTTGATCTGCAGCCAGTGGTCCTTTGCTCCCTCCGGAGACAGGCGCAGCCACAATTCGCGCCAGCGGCCAGTCTGGCCTAGATTCCCGTCAACACCGTCCCCTCTTGCATTTCCCTGCGTCTGAAGGCCCCTTGCGGCCTCTTGCGAGTGGGAGGCCTTCGATGGCGAGGAATGTGTATGACGCCCCGGTGAAGAAGGGGCGCGGGCTCGCCATGCTGGGGGTTGTGGGCGTCGCGGCCGTGGTGCTGATTGGCGGAGTGCTGGCCGCCCTGGGTCAGCAGCGGATGGCCGCGGCCGAGCGCTGGACGCCGCAGGGGCCGGAATGCCCGGTGTGGGAGGGCCCGCTGCCGGTCTCTACGAGCCGGCCTGACCTGCAGAGCTTCGACTACGCCGGGGCGACGCTCGGCCGCTGGTTCGGCCATGCCAACTGTGTGGAGTTGTACAAGACCGCCCTGCCCGGCGGCGGGGTCTATCAGGCCTGTCACTTCACCGGCCCTGACTTTGTGCGGGTCAAGGTGGGCGACCAGGAGACCACCTATCGGCCTGGCGTCGGCAAGCCGACCATCATCACCATTCGCGATGGCGTGGCGACCTGCGCTACCGATCCTCGGGCTGTGGCGCCAGCCAAGCCTTAAGAATTTGGTCAGACTCTCGGCCTACTCCCGGACCCCTAAGTTATGATTTGCCCGCTTTTCGGGCGCCCGGGGGGGATTTATCGTGACCAATTGGAAGACCGCGGCCTCGGCCGTGGCGCTGGGCCTTTGCCTGGCGCCCGCCACGGCGCAGGCCCAGAGCCTGGAAGACGTCCTGGCTCGGCTGGAGCGCCTTGAGCAGGAGAACCGGCAGCTGCGCCAGGAGGTGGACAGCCTGAAGGGCGCAGCGCCCATCAGCGCCGCTCCAGCGCCCGTGGCGATCTCGACGGCAGAGACCGAGCCTTCGGCGACGCCCATCCGCAATGTCGAGGCGCCGACGCCGGAGAATGACCGGGCCCTGGCCGCCGTCGAGCTCAACTCCGGCCTGTTCGTCAGCCGCGCCAGCGACGTCAGCTACCGGATGCTGGACCCCACCACGCACACGAGCCGCAAGCCGCTGATGCTGCTGGACGCTCGGCGCCAGGGCGACCTGCGCGACGGCGGGGTCTATCTCGGCGGGGCGATCACGGCGCTGGCCAACTATCAGGAGACCAATCGGAACTCCAAGTTCGGCTATCTGATGCGCCATCCCACCTCGGCCAACCAGATCGGCGAGACGGCGTCCGAGGCCGTGCTGCATTCGGCCCAGCTCAGCGTCACGGCCAATGTGACTCCGTGGATCACCGCCTATGCCGAGCTGCTCTATGATCCGGAGCAGAGCTTCGGCGCCGGGACCATCACCGCCGTCGGCCGCAACCAGATGCAGCTGCGCAAGGGCTATGTGATGTTCGGCGACCTTGAGGCCAGCCCCTACTACGCGGCCATCGGCAAGATGGAGGCGCCGTTCGGCCTGATGGATACGGTCAGCCCGTTCACCGCCTCGACCGTGTGGCACGCCTTCGGCGGCCTCGCCTGGGGGGCGTTGGCCGGCTACTCCAAGGACGGCCTGAACATCGCCCTTGAGGCCGTGCAGGGGGGCTCGCAGTTCCGCTCCCTGGCCACCAGCGTGGAGGGCACCAATGTGCCCTCGCGCCTGAACAACTTCGTGGCCGACGCCAACTACACCTTCGACCTGGGCGGCGAGGGGCGCGACCTGATGGCCGGCGCCTCCTATGTGCATGGCAGCGCCTACTGCCACGGCTTCCCGGTGGTGCACTTCAATCCGTGCGTCGACGACAACCCGGCCTACGCCGTCTATGGCCAGCTGAATTACGACCGCTGGACCGCCAACGCCGAGTTCGCCAAGACGCTGGAGGAATGGCCGGGCACCTTCAACCCGACCCCGCCGCTGAACCAGTTCGCCGCCAGCAAGGTGTCGAGCTGGGGCGTGGGGGCTCGCTACGCCGCCGAGCTGGCCGGCCAGGAGGTCCACCTCTCCACCGAATTCTCCACCTATGTGGCCGGACCCAAGGGGTCGCCCTGGCGGCGCCAGGACCAGCTGGTGTTCGGCCTGGCGGCCTTCCCGGCCAGCCACGTGAAGCTGTTCTCCGAGGTGGTCCTCGTGGAGGGCTATGTGCCGCTGAACTTCCTGAGCGGCGGTAATCTGGGACCCGGCGTCAGTTGGAGTGACGCCGACGCCAAGACCCAGGTGCTGCTGGTGGGCGCCAACGTGGCGTTCTAGGTCCCTGGAAGACGCTTGGCTCGCGCCCGGCGCAAACCCTATATTCGAAGCCATAAGGGGCGGGCGGCGCGGTCGGCGGCGTCCGCCTCGTCGCTATATTGCTGATGCATAAGAATATTTTGGGGATGCGACCATGGGCTCTGAAACATCGTCGGGTTCGGCGGGTCGGACGATCGATAAGCAGGCGCTGATCGCCAAGTACGTGGCCGAACGGGACAAGCGCCTGCGGGCTGATGGCAACGCCCAGTATGTCCGGCTGACCGGCCGGTTTTCCGACTATCTGGAAGACCCGTACACGCCCCGGGTCGAGCGCGAGCCGAAGACCGACCATGTCACCTTCGCCTTCATCGGCGGCGGGTTCGCCGGCCTGGTGACCGGCGCGCGGCTGGTGGAGGCCGGGATCACCGATGTCCGCATCCTCGACAAGGCCGGCGACTTCGGCGGCACCTGGTACTGGAACCGCTATCCCGGCGCCCAGTGCGATACGGCCTCGATGATCTACATGCCGCTGCTGGAAGAGACCGGGCACATGCCGAGCGAGAAGTACGCTCACGCCCCGGAAATCCTCGCGCAGTGCCAGCGGATCGGCCGCCAGTACGGCCTCTATGACAACGCCCTGTTCCATACGGAGGTGGAGGACCTCTCCTGGGACGAGGCGCAAAGCCGCTGGATGATCCGCACCAACCGCGGCGACGCCTTTACTGCCAGCTTCATCGGCCTGGGCACCGGGCCGCTGCATGTGCCCAAGCTGCCTGGCATTCCCGGCATCGAAGACTTCAAGGGCCACGCCTTCCACACCAGCCGGTGGGACTATGACTATACCGGCGGCGATCCCTCCGGCGCCCTGATGGAGAAGCTGGCCGACAAGCGGGTGGCGATCATCGGCACCGGCGCCACCTCGGTACAGGCCGTGCCGCACCTGGCCCGCGCCTGCCAGGCGCTCTATGTGGTCCAGCGCACGCCGTCCTCTGTGGACGTGCGAGCCAATGCTCCCATCGATCCCGACTGGTTCAAGTCGGTGGCCGAACCCGGCTGGCAGCAGCGCTGGCTGGAGAACTTCACCGCCAACCAGGGCGGCAACATCACCGAGGTCGATCTGGTGATGGATGGCTGGACGGATCTGTCGCGCCGCATTCGCAGCCGGATCAACGAACTGCCGCCGGAGGAACGCAGCCCCTTCAAGATGCTGGCGGCCTTCGAGGATTCCGACTTCGAGAAGATGGAGGAGATCCGCGCTCGGGTGGATTCCATCGTCGCCGACACTGAGACCGCCCAGAAGCTCAAGGCCTGGTACCGGCAGCTCTGCAAGCGCCCCTGCTTCCACGACGCCTATCTGCAGGCCTTCAATACGCCCGGAACCCATCTGGTCGACACCGACGGCAAGGGCGTGGAGGCGATCACCGAAAAGGGCTTCGTGGTCGCAGGCGTCGAATATGAGGTCGACTGCATCATCTACGCCTCGGGCTTCGAGGTGGGCACGCCCTTCGAACAGCGGGCCGGGTTCGACCTGACCGGCCGCGGCGGGCTGAAGCTGTCAGAGGCCTGGGGAGAAGGCATGAAGAGCCTGCACGGCATCCATGTGCGCGACTTCCCCAACGCCTTCTTCGTCCAGCCCACCCAGGGCGCCAACCTGATCTCCAACATTCCGCACAATCTGACGGAGTCCGGCCGCACCATCGCCATGACGATCCGCCACGCCCTCGATCAGGGCGCCAAGGAGGTGGAGGTGACGGCGGAGGCGCAGGAGGCCTGGGTCAATCTGCTGCTCACCGGCATGGGCCGCATGCTGGGGGCGCCGGACTGCACGCCGGGCTACTACAACAATGAGGGGCAGGATCCAGGTCCGGCTGCGCGGCTGAACGTCGGCTACCCCCAGGGGGCCAGCGCCTTCTTCAAGTACATCGACGGCTGGCGCAATTCCGGCGCCTTCGAGGGTCTGGCCTTCCGCTGACCACAAGGCGGGCGGCCATGAGGTCGCCGGCCAATATTCAACCGATGGGTTGACGATCGGGATCGGCGTCGGTACATTCAACCTCATGGTTGAATTACCCGCGCCCGAGCTCGACACCGTCTTTCACGCCCTGGGCGACGCCACGCGCCGCCGGATGCTGCGCGAGCTCTCGCAGGGCGAGCGCACGGTCGGCCAACTGGCCGAACCCTTCGCCATCTCGCTGGCGGCCGCCTCCAAGCACATCAAGACCCTGGAGAGTGCGGGCCTAATCGCCCGCGAGGTGCGCGGCCGCACACATATCTGTCGCCTCGACCCTGGCCCGCTGGCCAGCGCCCACCAATGGCTCGGCGTCTACCAGCGCTTCTGGACCGAGCGTCTCGACGTCCTCGACGGCTTGCTGCGCCAGGAGGACGCCAAAACGGCATCCCAGCCCACAGGAGAAGACACATGAGCGACCTTGCCGCCCTCGACGCCTATGGCACGGTGATCGAGCCCGCGACCCTGAAGATCCAGCGCCTGCTGCCCGGCCCTATTGAGCGGGTCTGGGACTATCTGACCCGGACCGAACTCCGGCGACGCTGGCTGGCGTCTGGCGAGATGCCCGCCCAGCCTGGCGGATCCTTCGAGCTGGTCTGGCGCAATGACGAACTGACCGACCCGCCCGGTCCGCGGCCCGAAGGCTTCTCTGAGGAACACCGGATGTTGAGCCAGGTGGTGGCCATCGAGCCGCCGCGCCGGCTGGTGATCACCTGGGGCGTCCAGAGCGAGGTAGAGTTTGGCCTGGAAATCCAGGGCGCGGACGTGCTGCTGACCGTCATCCATCGTCGGGTGCCGGACCGTGACGTCCTCCTGAACGTCAGCGCCGGCTGGCACGCCCACATCGATGTGCTGGCCGCTCAGCTGTCGGGCCAGACGCCCAAGCCCCATTGGGACAACTGGGTCCGGCTGCGGTCGGAATACGAAGCCCGGCTGCCGGCCTGAGGCCACGTCCTTAGGCTGTCTGCGCCCCCGCCGCCTTTTGCGCCATGTAGCAGGCGTCCCAGGACGGCTCGCCGCCGAAACGCTCAAGCATCAGCTGGGTCAGGGCCTGGACCTTGCGTGGGGCGTGATCGGCCGGCGGCGGGCGCACCACATAGAGGCCGGCCTCCGGAATCGGGTGGTCCTGCAGGAGAAGGCTCAGCTCCCCTGCGCCGATGGCCGGTCCGCAGAGAAAGGTCGGCAGGATGGCCACGCCGAGCCCGGCGGTGACCGCCGTCAGCAGGGCCTGGCCGCTGTCGGCCTGGAAGCGCGCCTTGGGCCGGATCGTCAGAGCCCGCGGACCTGTTCCAAAGCGCCAGACCTCGTCGGGCTGACTGACGGCTTGGTGGCCGGCCAGGTCCTCGGGCCGCTGGGGCGTCCCGTGGGCGGCCAGATAGCCGGGGCTGGCCACGACAGCGGCGGTGATCGGCGCAATCTTCCTGGCCACCAGGCTGGAATCGGCCAGGCGCCCGATGCGGATGGCGGCGTCGAAGCGCTCGCCCACCAGATCGACGAAGCGGTCGCTGAACGAGGCCTGGATTTCCAGCCGCGGGTGGCGCTGGGCGAGTTCCGCCAGGACCGGGCTGAGATGGGTGGCGCCAAAGCTTAAGGGGGCGGCGATCCGCAGACGGCCGGTGACCTCCTCGCCCTGGGCGACCGCGGCGCGGGCCGCCTCGGCGTCGGCCAGCAGGGTCTCGGCGTGGCGGCGGAAGGTGGCGCCGGCCTCGGTCAGGGCGACGCCGCGGGTAGTGCGCGCCAGCAGCTGGGCCCCCAGCTCGTCCTCCAGCCGTGACAGGCGCCGACTGATCATCGACTTGGACAGGTTGAGGCGCCGGGCGGCCTGGGTCAGGCCGCCGGAGTCGGCCACTTCGACAAAGGTGCGGACGTCTTCCAGATCGAGCATGATTGTTGCCTATATCGGAACGGTCATTCCCACGAAGCCTATCTAGTGTTGCGTTCATCGAGACGCCACTTCCTGGACATCGAACCCCCCGACGACAGGAGAGCGTCATGCCCAACCTTCTCGTAATCAACAGTTCCTCGGCCGGCGAACAGTCGGTCTCCCGCCAGCTGGTCGCCGCCGCCGTGGCTACGGTCCAGCGCGCTGACCCAGGCGTCGCCGTGGTTCGCCGGGAGCTGGGCGATGACCCGGTCCCCCACCTCGTGCGCGACACCCTGGCCGGCGTCCGCGGCGTGGCTTCGACCCCGGCCGAGCACGCCGCCCGGGCCCTGTCGGACACCCTGATCGCCGAGCTGCGCGCCGCCGACACCGTCATCATCGGCGCGCCCATGTACAATTTCAGCCTGCCCACCACGCTTCGAGCCTGGCTCGACCACGTCATCCGGGCCGGTGAGACCTTTTCCTATTCCGAGGCGGGTCCCAAGGGCCTCCTGGAAGGCAAGCGGGTGATCGTCATCGAGAGCCGCGGCGGCCTCTATAGCGAAGGTCCCGGCCAGATCGCCGACTTCCAGGAGCCCTATCTGCGCCATTTGCTGGGCTTCATCGGCCTGACGGACGTCACCTTCGTCCACGCCGAGAAGATCGGCTTCGGCCCTGAGGCGCGGGCTGCGGCCATCGAAGGCGCGGAGGCCAGGCTGGCCGAGATCCTCGGCAAGGGCCTGGTCGCGGCCTGATGCCGGTGAACGGGGCGGCCAAGCTCAGGGCCGGCCGCTCCGCTCAGATCTCCAGCCGGTAGGTGCGGCGCGCGGTGTCGTGGAACAGGGCGGCCTTCTCGTCGGCCGAGGCGCCGCTGGTCAGCCGCTTGAACGCGTTCCAGAGGGTGGCGTAGTCGCAGGTCCCCGCATCCACCGGGAAGTTGCTCTCGAACATGCAGCGGCCGGCGCCGAAGGCCGCGATGGCGGTCTCCACATAGGGTCGCCATTCCTGCGCCAGAACCGCCGATGTCGCCGGCGGTTCGGCCATGAAGCTTGGAAAGCCGAGGAACGGCATGGCCAGCCCGCCCACCTTGCAGACCACATTGGGCCGTTCGGCCAGGGCCTGGATGTGGTCACGCCACACCTCGAACCGCGCCACGCGCTGGCCGGCATAGGCGCCGATCCCCAGCGGCGTGCCCAGATGGTCCAGGATGATGGTCGTCTCGGGAAAGGCGCTCGCCAGATCGATCAGGTCCGGGAGCTGCGGCTCCAGCAGCCAGGCGTCGAAGGACAGGCCAAGGGCAGCCAGGTGGGCGAACCCGGCCCGGAAGGCTGGGCTGCGATAGAGTCCGGCTGGCATGCCGCCCAAGGGACCCAGCACCGCCGGGTCTGGATCGTGGCGCGCGCTCTGGCGGATACCCCGGAAGCGCCCGCCGCCAGCCGCCAAATGCGCCTCGAGCACCGGCGCGACGGCGTCTCCCAGGGTCAGGTTGGCATGGCCGACGATTCCGGCGCAGGCCCGGGCCTCGCCATAGAGGCCGCTGGCGCTCATGGCGGCCACGCCATTGACGAACTCGGTCTCGCCCACCGGCGCCAGGGCGGCCGACGCGTCAGCCCGGTACATGACCCCGCATTCGACGAAGACGGTCGCCCGAACATCGTGGCCGGCGCCGAGGTCGGCCAGCAACTGGTCCAGCAGGTAGTGCGGCGAACGACGGAGGAGGACGTCGAAGCCGTGGCGCGGCGGCGGCGCGTCCGGACCGAACCGCTGGCGCATGTCCCACAGGTGATGGTGCGGATCGATGATCGGCAGCTCGGGTTCGAGAATGGGTTCATCGGCCATGGCGGTCCCTCCGAGGTTGTTGGTTACGCCCCAAATCCGTGTGGCGTCCATCGACCGCGTCACTTGTCAAATTGCCGCAGTCTGGGCTGTTCAGGTGATCGAAAATCAAATCGTAGGCATTGATATGCCAGCGTGGGGCGACCAGAGCAGAAAGCCAAAGGCTTGCATTTGTCCACGCTCAGCATCCCCAACGCCGACGACATCAAGGTCGAGCCTGAGGTTCTGGCTGAGTCCCACAAGCCTATCCTGCGTGGCGGCGCTGGACTTGCCGCCGTCTACTATTTGATCATCTGCCTGTCGCATCCATTCTTCGAAACGGGCTTGGCGAAGATTGTGCTGGTCGGCCTCGCGGGCGCGACCTCGGGCTATGCGTTTCTCCTCTGGCGCCGACTTCGCGCGCCTATCGGCTTGCTGCGGATGGAAGTTGCGGCCGCCATCCTGTTCAGTCTGCTGCTCGCCAATGTCACGACCCAGCTGACTTTCAAGCTCGAGCCTGTGAAGTTGATCTACTTCATCCTGCTGGCCTTGATCTTTGCGACCGCCGCGCCGACCCGCAGGCTTGGCTACGCCAGCGCAACGGCGGCGATGGTAGGTCTGATCGTGCTCGCCCGCGGCGCGCCTGGAAATTTGATCTCCGACTATGTCTATGCCGCTGTGGCCAGTCTGTTCGCCGTCGTCGGCATTTCGTCGATGATGCGCCGAGCCGTCATGCGCGAGCTCCGCGGCCGGCTCGCCACCGACCAGCTTAATCGCGCCCTGCGGCACGAACTGGCCCGCAATCAGGACCTAGCCCGGGAAGCCCAGCAATTGGCGGTCGTGGCCCGTGCAGCGGACCGCACGAAGAGCGAGTTCCTCGCCACGATGAGTCACGAGATCCGCACGCCGCTCAATGGTGTGCTGGGCATGGTGCAGGTGATGGAGCGCGGCGACCTGACCCCCTTGCAGCGTCAGCGCCTGGACACCGTCCGGACGTCGGCCGTCGATCTCCTCGATATTCTAAACGCGATCCTGGACGTCTCCCGCATCGAAGCCGGCGAAATGTCCCTCCATCCGGCCCCCTTCGACCTGGACCACTTCGCCTACACCCTGCGCAAGCTCTATGGGCAGCTGGCCGCTGCGCGGGGGCTGGCCTTCCGTCTCGACGTCTCTCCGGTGGTCGCCGGCGAACGGCTCGGCGACGAGGTGCGGCTGCGACAGATCCTCTCCAATCTGATCTCCAATGCGCTGAAGTTCACCGAGGCCGGGTCGGTGATCGTACGGATCGGCGGGGATGACCAGGGGCTGATCTGCGAGGTGCAGGACACCGGCATGGGCATCCCGGCGGATCAGCAGCACCGGATATTTGAAAAGTTCGTCCAGGCGGATTCTTCGAACACCCGCCGAAGCGGCGGAACCGGGCTTGGCCTGGCCATTTGCCGCGATCTCGCCGAGATGATGGGCGGCCAGATCACCTTCACCAGCCAGCCTGGCCTGGGCACGCGATTCAGCCTGGACCTGCCGCTGCCGGCTGTGATTAAGCCCACCAGTCTGGCCCCGGTCACGCCGCCACCCATGCCCAGCGCGCCCGTGCCGACTGAGCCTGCTGGCGCAATGGCCGGCTGCAGACTGCTGATCGCCGACGACAATCTGGCCAACCGCGCGGTGTTGCAGACCCTCCTGGAAGGGGAGGGCGCCCAATGCGGTCTGGCCGCCGACGGGCTCGAGGCGGTGGACGCTTGGGAAACCGAGTCGTGGGACGCCATCCTGATGGACATCCACATGCCCAGGCTCGACGGCCTTGGAGCCGTTCGCCAGATCCGCGCCCTGGAACGCAGGCTGTGTCGGGGTCGCACGCCGGTGATTGCGGTCACCGCCAGCGTCATGGCCGACGAAGTCCGGCGCTATACTGGCGCTGGGATCGACGCCGTGGCGGCCAAGCCGGTCCAGTTTGAGAGCCTGCTTTGCCAGATCGAGCAGGTCATGTCCGAAGCGGCTCACGGGCCGAAGGGGCTGGCCCGTCCGTCGGCCGACGTCGCCTGATCACGGCGCCGTGATAAAATCCTCCGGGGCAGGAAACCCGGGGCGGTGCTCACGGGTTTGTGAGGGGGTGGGCAGACACAGGAGATCCTCTGACATGACCCTCAAGACCACGTTTTTCGCCGCCGCGGCTTCGCTCGCTCTGATCGGCGCCCCTGCGGCCTTCGCCCAGGACATGGATGGCGCTATGACGCCGCCGCCGGCCACCGGCGCTGAGCCCCAGGCGGGCGCCTCGACCTTCACAGATGTGCAGGTGGATCGCTTCGCCGAGGCCATGACGGACATTCAGACGCTCAATGAGACCTATGGTCCCCGGGTGGCCGGCGCTGCCGACACGACTGCGCGCACGGCCCTGCAACAGCAGATGACCACCGAAATGACGGCGGCGGTCACGCAGACGGGTCTGACGGCCGAGGAGTACAACCAGATCGCCGCAGCCGCCCAGGGCGACGCGGCGCTGCGCGCGCGAATCGGTCAGGCCATGCAAGCCGACGCCGGAACGAGCGCCGATGCGTCGGCCCAGGCTGAAACGCCCCAGGTCGACGCCCCCGATGCCGAGGCCGGGGTCGAGATGGACGTCGAGGCTGAGGCCGAAACGCCGCCTGCCGACATGTAAGGTCCTGGCGTTCCGCCAGATCATCACTGGGGCGCGGTTCAGCTTGGCTGGGCCGCGCCCCATTCATTCCAGCCGGCGATCCTCGGCGTCTTTGGCAGGTAGGCTCGCTCCACCGAACCAAGGCGATAGCCTGATTGGATGAGGGTCTGGCTGACAGGGCGGTTCAGATGACAGCCCCCGGCCAACCGGCTCCAGAGCGGATCGAGCCGGCGCTGCCAGCGGGCGACGTCCGGCTCCGGCGAAAGGCCGTGTTCACAGAAATAGAACTGGCCTCCGGGCTTCAGCACCCGGGAAACCTCAGCGAGCGCCCGGCCAGGATCGCGCACCGAGCAGAGGGTAAAGGTGCAGACCACGCTGTCGAAGCTATGGTCAGGAAAGGGCAGGGCTTCGGCCTCGCCCGACACGACCCTGACCTGGAGGGCCGGATCGTGCGGCGCGTCGAGGGCGATGTCGCGCAACTCCGGCGATGGATCGATCCCGGTGACGCGGGTCACCTTGGCGGGGTCATAGAAGGCGAGGTTGAGGCCACCGCCGACCCCAAGCTCCAGCACGTCGCCATGGGCCTGAGGCACGATCCGGGCGCGCTGTCGCATGATGGCCGGGGACCCGCAGGCGCAGGTCAGCAGCCCCGGAAGAATGCGTCGTTCGTAGAAGCTGGCCATCACGCCCCCAAGATCTGCGAGGGATCATCACCTGTCGGGCCCAGAGTGGCCAGCCTTGTGCGCAATGGCGGGGTCAGGCGGCCTGGGCGTCCCCGGGGCTGAGCGCCTGTTGCAGGGCGCGCAGGAGATTTTCCGGCTTCATGGGCTTCTCCACCACGCCGATCATGCCCGCGGCGATGTAGCCGGCCGCGTCCTCTGGATCGGCATTGGCGGTGAGGGCGATGATCGGGGTCTTGCCCGCGGGTCCAGCCAGGGCGCGGATGGCTCGGGTGGCGGCCACGCCATCCATCCGCGGCATCTTGATGTCCATGAGGATCAGGTCGAAGCGACCCGACCTGGCGAGCTCCACGGCCTCGACGCCATCGACGGCGGTTTCGGCGGTGCAGTCGAACATCTCGCACAGGGTCTCGGCGACCATGCGGTTGGTGGCGTTGTCGTCGACAATGAGGATGTGCGCGGCCCGGTCGGAGGCGGGCTCCACAGGCGCATCCTCTACATCCGGTGCGCAGGGGGCTGTCAGGGAGAAGACCGCCGTCTCGCCCCCGCCGGCGTTCAACTCGGTGTGGCCCTGTCCATCCAGAGCCTGGAGAATTCTCTGGCCCAAGGCGGCGCCCAGGGCGGTCTCCAGGCCAAACCGCGCGGCGACCTCTTCGATACTGCCCGACAGGCTGCCATCAATGACTTCGCCAGCGCCGCGGACCCGGCCCTCCAGACGCAAGGTCCCGGCCGGCGACGGCGTCACCTCCAGCGAGGCTTCCACTGCGCCGCGCCGCACGCCCGAAATGGCCAGGCCGATGAAGCCGTCGAAAATCTGATGCAGGCGATGGGCGTCCACCACGGCCGCGGCGGCGGGATCGCCCTCATAGGCGACCAGCAGGGTGACGCCGCTTTCCTTGGCGCGGGACAGCCAGCGCTCCTGCACCTCATCCATCAGTTCGCGCAGCTGACGGGGCGCCAGGCTGAGACTCAGCTGCTCGGCGGCGGCGGTCTTGAGATCTTGTGCGGTGATCAACAGGCGCGAGACGGTGCTGGCCGCCTCGCCGATGCCCTCGACACAGGCGGTGACGTCGGCCGAAAGGTGTTGTCGGCCCAGGCGCTCGGTCAGGGCGCGCACGCCTTCCACCTGTATGCGGATTTCTTCTGTGACTTTGTCGAAGAAGAACTCGGACGGGGACATGGACGGGGGCACCATTGCAATCTTCCACCCAGGATGGCGGAAACCCTTTGCAGAGACGTTAAGCCTGACCTCGGACATTTTACGGGTGCGCCAAAACGAAAGAACGGGCGGCAGGTCGCCCTGCCGCCCGTTCTGATTGTGCCTGCGTCGCCGCCGGTCTTAGAAGCGGTACTGAAGCTCCAGGCCGAAGGTGCGGGGCTGGATCAGGCCGCGGGTGATGGCCGTGCCGGTCTGCTGCAGATAGGCTTGACCGCCCACCATCAGGCCCGGATTGGGCGCGCCATAAACGGCCGAGGGGTTGGTGGTGCCGGTGGAGGTGAAGCCCTCTTCCTCAAAGGCGTTCTTCACATAGCCGATGACCGCATAGCGTTCGTCGAGGTCCCGCCAGATCAGGCGGAAGTCGGCGACCGAATAGGCCGGCACGGCGAAGGCCGGGTTGTCGAAGGGCTGGTAGGTGGTCTCGTCGGTCCAGAAGGCCGTCGCCGAGGCGATCAGCGAACCGGCGGCGAAGTCCCAGGTGTAGTTGCCGTTCAGGGCCACCTTGTGCTCCGGCGACTGGAACAGGCGCGACCCCTTCAGGTCCTGGAAGACCAGCAGGACGCCGTTCTGCACCGCCGTGCCCCCGGCGGGCCGGGCGCTGGGCAGCTGGGCGCTGGGATCGGCCGGATCGTAGAAGCAGCAGCCCTCGGTGATCTCGGTGTTCAGATAGCCGTAGCTGACCGACACCTGCAGGTTGCGGCTGGGCTGCCAGATGGTCTCCAGCTCCAGGCCATAGGCCCGGGCGTCCACATTAATGAAGTTGTTGGCCGAGGCGGTGCCCGCGGCGTTCAACTGCTGCAGGTTCAGCTGCAGGTCGGAATAGTCGTTGTAATAGAGCGACCCATTGACGATCAGCTGGCGGGCGATTGTCTTCTTCATGCCCAGCTCGTAGGCGTTGACGAATTCCGCCTCACCTTCCGGGTTGGGGGCCAGGGTGCCGAGCAGGAAGCCGCCCGACTTATAGCCGCGGCTGTACTTGGCGTAGAACAGGCTGTCGTCGTCCGGGGTCCAGTCCAGGTTGACCACGCCGGTGACCGCGTCCCAGGTCTTGGAGAGGTTGCGGCTGTTCTGCACGCCCGGCACGCCAGGCTGCAGGTCGGTGGAGACGTCGAAGGCGAAGGCGCCGCCGAGCTGCGGACCAAACGGGCCGGCGGGGGAGAACAGCACAAGGCGCTGGCTCTCGAAGCCGTCCTTCTCGTCGCGGCTGTAGCGCAGGCCCGCGGTCAGGGCGAAGGCGTCGCTGAGCTGGTAGGTGAACTGGCCGAAAGCCGCCAGGGCCTTGGAGTTCAGCTCGGCGTAGCCGTCGACGAAGTTCCGGTTCGGGTTGGCCGGCGCCGGCGCGCAGAAGTTCGGCGGTCCGATGAAGTAGCAGGGGGCGGCCATCTGGACCTGCTGGGGATTCCCCAGCTGGATGCGTTGGCTGTAGTCCTCTTCATACTGGTAGAGGCCGAGGATCCAGCTGAGCGGCCCGTCCGAGTTGGAGGTCAGGTTCAGCTCGTTGGAATAGTACTTCTTCGTCTCATAGAAGTCGGTGGTGTAGTCCACATAGATGCCCGGCACGCCGGCCACCGTGATCGGCGCCGTGCGGCTGGTGTTGTCGTAGTCGCCGCCGGTTTGATAGTCGTACTGCTGGAAGCCGCCGATGTACTTCAGGTCGGCGAAGCCCAGGTCCCAGGTCACCTGGCCGGTCAGGACGTGGTTGCCGCGCAGGGCGCCGTAGCCGTCGCGATTCGTGTTCTGGACATAGGGGTCGCGAACGCCGGGGTTGGCCACGGTCTCGCCGAACTGCAGGTTTGTCACCAGGCCGCCGATGGGCTGGAAGGCGCGGGTGGTGTCATAGGGGCTGACCAGATTGGCCAGCCGGTCGCCGACGCCCAGGCTGTCGTCCCAGTTGGAGCGGTTGTAGCGGACCCAGACGTCCACATCCTCGCCCAGCTCGGCTTCCATCTGGGCTTCGAAATAGGTGCGCTTGATCGAGGCGCCCTCGTTGGCGCTGCCGATGTTCTCGATGAAGCCTTCGCGCTGCCATTCCTGGCTGCCGCCCACCTTGAAGCGCAGGTTCTCAGCCACCGGCAGGGAGACCACGCCCTCGACGCGGGTATAGTCGTAATTGGCCACAGCGGCCCGGATCTCGCCGGAGAAGTCGTAGTCAGGGCGCTTGGAGACCTGATTGATCGCCCCGCCCATGGCGTTGCGGCCATAGAGGGTGCCCTGGGGACCACGCAGGATTTCGGTGCGCTCGATGAACAGCGGCGTCTTGAACAGCTCCGAGGAGCTGGCCGAATAGAAGCCGTCCGAATAGGCGGCCACGCCCGGATCGTTGCCGATATAGAAGGTGTTGCGGCCTGAGCCGCGCAGGGACACCCGGTCGGCGCCGGAATAGTTCATGCCCGGGGTGAAGTTCACGAAGTCCTGGATGTTCGTGATGCCCTGGGTGTCGCGCTGTTCGGAGGTGAAGGCCGAGACGGCGACGGGGACGTCCTGCAGGGCCTGCTCACGCTTTTCAGCGGTGATGACCAGTTCCTGGATGGTGAAGGGTTCGACGGCGGGCGACGCGGACTGCGCGGCGGCGGCGCCGGCGCTGGCGAGGACGGCGACCGAGGCGCTGGCCGCCAGCAGGCGACGCAGACCGTTGTGCGAGACAGACGACATAGGTCCTCCCAAGCGGCTTTGGCGCCGCTCGTTGTTTTCAATGTGTGACAAGGATCGCCCGGGGAGGGGCGATCAGGGCCGGGAACCTCGTTCCAACCGGCGGACCAGTCAAACTTATCTGCGTTCAGGCGCCAAATATGGCCGAGGTTTGCGCTGGACGTGGCTGAAATACCGCGCTTTCAAACAAGCTGTACAAAACTGACCTTTGTTATCTGAGCGATCCCTTGCCGACAAACGATTCGCCGATGTTCGCTCTTAACCTCAATGGCATACGTATAATTCGAAAATCGCGGCTGAAGCAGATCGATCACTCGCCCTGGATCGCACCCGAGGCGCGCGCCGCAGGCTTCCCCTGCGCCGCCGGCGCGCGCATATGGAGGACATGACGGACACCAATCGCGATCAGCGCGCCCTTGTGCTGTTTTCCGGCGGGCAGGACTCCTCGGTCTGCCTGGCCTGGGCGCTGGCCCGCTATGAGCATGTGGAGACGGTCGGCTTCGACTATGGTCAGCGCCACGCTGTGGAGATGACCGCGCGCCAGGTCGTCCGCGAGGCCATAACCACCCAGTTCCCAGATTGGGCGCCGCGGCTGGGCCCCGACCACCTCATCGACCTCACGGGCTTTGGGGCGATCGCTGAGACCGCCATGACGGCCGAGCGCGCCTTCGAGGTCACCGACAAGGGACTGCCTTCCACCTTCGTGCCAGGTCGCAACCTCGTCTTCCTGACCTATGGGGCGGCCCTGGCCGACCGGCGCGGGCTGCGCCATCTGGTGGGCGGCATGTGCGAGACTGACTTTTCCGGCTATCCAGATTGCCGGCGCGACACCATCGAGGCCCTGGAACACGCCCTCAACCTTGGCATGGCGCAGGACTTCCAGATCCAGACGCCGTTGATGTCCCTCACCAAGGCCCAGACCTGGGCGCTGTCCAAATCGCTTGGCGGCGAGGCCCTGGTGGCGCTGATCTGCGAGGAAAGCCACACCTGTTATCGCGGTGCGCGGGGCGTGCGCCACGACTGGGGCCACGGCTGCGGCGACTGCCCGGCTTGCGACCTGCGCGCCCGCGGCTGGCGCGCGTGGGTGGCGCAGGGCCGGCCGGAGCTTGCGGCGTGACCTATTCGGTCAAGGAGATCTTCCTGACTCTCCAGGGAGAGGGCGGGCAGGCTGGACGCCCGGCGGTCTTCTGCCGTTTCGCCGGCTGCAATCTGTGGTCGGGCCGCGAGATCGACCGCGCGAAAGCGGTCTGCACATTCTGCGACACCGACTTCGTAGGGATGGATGGCCCGGGCGGTGGCCGGTTTGCTGACGCCGCGGCCCTGGCCGACGCGGTTTCCGCCGCCTGGACCGGAGGGCCGGACAATCGTCTTGTCGTCTGCACCGGCGGCGAGCCCCTGCTGCAGCTCGACGCCCCGCTGATCGCCGCGCTGCACGACCGCGGCTTCACCATCGCGGTGGAGACCAACGGCACCTTGGCCGCGCCGGCCGGCGTCGACTGGATCTGTGTCAGCCCCAAGGCCCAGGCGACTCTGGCTCAGACCTCGGGGCAGGAGCTGAAGCTGGTCTTTCCGCAGGCCGGCGTCGATCCACAGACCTTCGCCAGCCTGGATTTCGAGCGCTTCTATCTTCAGCCCATGGACGGGCCCAACCGCCTCGCTAACACCGAGGCGTCGATCGCCTATTGCCTCGCGCACCCTCAGTGGCGTTTAAGCGTGCAAACCCACAAATATCTGGGCATTCCCTGACGGCCGATCGGCTGGACGGACCGCCCGAGCGCGCCGATGACATCGCATAGTTTTGAGATCACCAAGGTCGCCACCTTCGATGCGGCCCACTATCTGCCTGACGGACCGGCGGAGAGCCCCTACACCCGGCTGCACGGCCATTCCTTTCAGGTGGAGGCCACCGTCGCCGGCGCGCCTCAGCCACCCGTGGGCTGGGTCGCCGATCTGGCCGAGCTGGACGGCGCCCTGCGCGCCGTGGCGTTGGAGCTCGATCACGGCCTGCTCAACGAGAAGCCCGGCCTGGAAAGCCCCACCCTGGAAAACCTCTGCCTCTATTTCGCCGAGCGGCTAAAGCGGCAGTTTCCGGGCCTTTCGCGGATCAAGGTGTCGCGCCCCACGATCGGGGAGAGCTGCGCGCTCACCATCTAGCGGTCGCGGCGGTTCCGCCGGTCATCGTCATCATCATCGTCGCCGCCGGGAATGACGGCGCCGGCGGCCATGCCGACGCCCTTCGCCGTGGCGCCGACCGCTGCGCCGGTGACGCCGATGGCCACGCCAGCGGTCGTGCCGACCACGGCTGCCGCCAGACAACCGGCCTGGGTGAGCGCCAGCACGCCGATGAGGCTGAGGCGAAGAAGCTGTGGCGCAGTCATGGTGAATCCCCCGGGGTCAGTCCCCAGAAGACGCGCAAAACATCACCAAAAGGTGGCGAGTCGCTTCAGTCCAGCTGGTGGGAGAGGGAGACCGCTGCGTCCCCCTGGCGCCGCCAGGGGCCGTTGAAGCCCGGGTCGGCCCGCCGACGTCGGTCAGGTCCGAAATAGTCCTGAGTCCGGATATAGGGCCGCGGATGCTCGACGATCCGGTTCAGCCGCTCCAGCACGCCGCGGGCGGTGAGTGGCTTGGCGAGGAACTCGTTGACCCCGGCGTCCCGCGCCTCGGCGACCCGGCGCATGGTGGAATGGCCGGTGATCATGATCACCGGGATCATCTGGTTGGGGCTGTCGGGGGAGTTGCGCAGCAGACGCACGAAATCGATGCCGTCGAGGGGCTGCATCGACAGGTCGGTCATGACGATGTCGATGGCGTGGTTGCGCAGCTGCTGCAGGCCCTCGGCGCCGTCAGCGCCTTCATGGATATGCACGACGCCGATGGCGCGCAGGATCTCGGTCAACAGCACGCGCATGTGCTGGTTGTCGTCCACGAGCAGGATCCTGAGCAATTCGTATCGCAAGTGTCCCTCTTTCGCGGTGAGACCCCGCGGCGCCGACCAAACGCCGGGCCGCGAGGGGGCTCATTTCAGGCAAGTCATCGGCATGGTCAATCGGAAAACCGTCGCTCTTTGACCCCGGCGGCAATCCGCAGATTCGCCCCTCTAATCGCCCCGCCCAGGGCTGAAGCGCGCCTCACCGACTTGGGCCCTGTGACGCAAAAAGGCGTCGGCGAGAACGCAAGCGACCATGGCTTCGACGACGGGGACGGCGCGGATGCCGACACAGGGATCGTGCCGTCCCTTGGTGCGCAACTCGATCTCCTGGCCAGCCTCATCGAGGCTGCGGCGGGGCGTCAGGATGGAGGAGGTCGGCTTGAACGCCACCCGGGCGCTCACCGCCTGGCCCGTAGAGATCCCCCCCAGGACCCCGCCGGCCTTGTTGGACAGGAAGACCGGCTCACCGTCGTTCCCCATTCGCATCTCGTCGGCGTTTTCCTCGCCGGTCAGGGCGGCCGAGGCGAAGCCGGCTCCGATCTCCACGCCCTTGGCGGCGTTGATCGACATCAGGGCGCCGGCCAGTTCGGCGTCGAGCTTACCATAGATGGGCGCGCCCCAGCCGGCCGGGACGCCCGTGGCCTCGACCTCGACCACGGCGCCGGTGGACGAGCCGCTCTTGCGGATTGTCTCCAGGTGCGACTCCCAGACGGCGACGGTTTCAGAGTCGGGGCACCAGAAGGGATTGTTGCGGGTCTCGTCCCAGTCGAAGCGGCTGCGGTCGATCGCATGGGGGCCGATCTGGACGACGGCGGCGCGGACGGTGATCCCGGCCAGGATCTTCCGCGCCACGGCGCCGGCGGCCACCCGTGCGGCGGTCTCCCGGGCCGAAGCCCGGCCGCCGCCGCGATAGTCCCGCACGCCGTACTTGGCGAAATAGGCGTAGTCGGCATGGCCTGGGCGGAAGGCCTGGGCGATTTCCGAATAGTCGCGGCTGCGCTGGTCGGTGTTCTCGATCATCATCGAGATTGGCGTTCCGGTGGTGACCGGACCGCCCGTTCGCTCGTCCTCGAAGACGCCCGACAGGATGCGGACCGCGTCCGGCTCCTGGCGCTGGGTGACGAACTTGCCCTGACCTGGCCTGCGCTGGTCGAGCCACACCTGCACATCCTCGGGCCTCAACGACAGGCCGGGAGGGCAGCCGTCAATGACGCAGCCGAGCGCCGGGCCGTGACTTTCACCCCAGGTGGTGACGCGGAACAGGTGGCCAAATGTGTTGTGCGACATAGCCGCGCTCTTAGCGCATTTCCGCGCAGGCGCCACGTCCAGGATGGGGAGATCGGAGGCGTTCGACGCCCTGTCGGCGGCATGGTCTCGCCGCCAGAACGCCTGGTCGTGACGGCGCCCGGGGTCAGGCCGCCCAGGCCGCGGCGAAGCGGCGAAGCAGGGTGCGGGCTGCGCTGGATGCGGTCTCGCTGGCCGGCTGCAGGCGGATGAACATGTCGCCCTGGCGATGAGGCCCTCGGGCCGGCAGGCCATCGCCAGCTAGCCGGATCAGGCCCCGGGCGGAGGCCTTTCGCGTGATCCAGACCTCCCTGGCGCCGAGGGGGGTGTCCAGGCAAGCTCGCCCGCCCTGGTCCAGCAAGGCGCGATCCAGGAGCGCTGTGATCCAAATGTCGTTGCCCCGAACGATCACCTGGCCGTCCCCCCGGACGGCGATGGTCAGCACCTCGCCGCCGGCGCGGAGCCGGTCGCCGCTGCGCAGGCCGGCCGGCACGGTGATCCTCAGCCGTCGGCCGTCGGCCAACTGGTGCTCGGCCTGCCCGCCTTGCAGCGCCAGGTGAGGGGTCAGGTTGAGGGCTCCAACCTCCGGCGCCCGGCGGCTGGCCTGGACGCTGGGAGGCTGGTGGAGAAAGCCGCCGTGGGGCTGGCCGCCGCGGAGCAGATCATAGGCTTCGACCAGGCGTCGGAATGACTCCGCATCCCCGCCGTCCCGGTCCGGATGGACGCTCTTGGCCTTGTTGCGGAAGGCGCGGCGCAGCTCTCCGGGGGAGGCGCTGGCGGCGACGCCCAGCAGCTCCCGCGCCCGGCGCGTCGTCAGGGCCTGATCTGTCCCGCTCATAGGGTGAAGGTCCTAGCGCCTGGGCCGTCAACGGCGCGTTAAACCCCTGACGACTGGCCGCCCGCGCGCTATAGGGCGCAGGTCATGTCAAAGCGCCCCCCGGAACCCCCGCCATCGGACTCTCTGATCCCGGCTTCGCCCACCGAGGACGACTATGTGTCCCAGGTCACCCAGGCCGAGCCGCCGCCGCTTCTGAGCGAGACCGACCCCTTCGCCCTGTTCGGCCACTGGCTGCAGGAGGCGGGCGGCAAGGAGCCGAACGACCCCAACGCCATGGCGCTCGCCTCCGCCGACGCCGATGGCGTCCCGGACGTGCGCATGGTGCTGTTGAAGGATGTCGATCCGGCCGGCTTCGTCTTCTACACGAACCTGGAGAGCGCCAAGGGCCGCCAGCTGGCCGCCAACCCCCACGCCGCCCTGCTGTTTCACTGGAAATCCCTGCGCCGGCAGGTTCGCGTCCGCGGCCAGATCAGCCCGGTGAGCGATGAGGAGGCCGACGCCTACTTCGCCACCCGCGCGCGTGCCTCGCAGCTGGGCGCCTGGGCCTCGGAGCAGTCCCGGGTCCTGCCCGACCGCCTGGCCCTGGAAAAGCGGATCGCCGAGGCTGGCCTGCGCTTTGGCCTCGGAAAAGTGGAGCGGCCGCCACACTGGTCCGGCTTCCGCCTGGCGCCGAGCGTCCTGGAGTTCTGGCGTGACCGCCCCTTCCGCCTGCACGAGCGCCTGGTGTTCCGGCGCAGCGGCCAGGGCTGGACCACTGAGCGGCTCTATCCCTGATGAGCGCTTTTCGTTTCAAGGCGGCCGTCCCTTGACCGACGCGGAAGAGGCCGAGGTCGCCGCCTGGCTCGAAGCTCAGGCCGAGCGGCGCATCGACACCGCCTGTGCGCGGGTGTTCCTGACGCCGGAGCGGGCCTTCAAGGTCAAGCGGCGGCTGGACCTGGGCTATCTCGACTATTCCACCCTGGAGCTGCGGCGCTGGGCGCTGGACCGGGAGCTGCGATTCAACCGGGCCGCGGCGCCCGACATCTATCGCACCGTGCGCGCCATCACCCGGATGGCCGATGGCGGCCTGGAGTTCGACGGCGAAGGCGAGCCGGTGGAGTTCGCGCTGGAGATGCGCCGCTTTGACGAGACCGCCGTGCTCTCGGCCCAGCCCTGGGCCGTCGACGGCTCCCTGGCCGACAGCCTGGGCCGCACCGTGGCCGGCTTCCATGCCGCGGCGCCCCTGCGCCCCGAAGGCGGCGGCGGGCGGGCGCTGAAGTTCACCATCGACTCCAACGCTCAGCTGTTGCGCGAGCTGGCGCCCAGGTTGGGGGCCGAGCGGGTCGAGGCCGTGATCGCCGCCACCGACCGAGCCTTCTTCCAGCATCAGGCGCTGCTCGACGCCCGGGCCCTGGGGGGGTTTGCCCGCCATTGCCACGGGGATCTCCACCTGGGGAACATCCTGCTGGAGGATGGGCGGCCGATCCTGTTCGACTGCATCGAGTTCAACGACACCCTGTCGGACGTGGATGTTCAATACGACATCGCCTTCCTCCTGATGGACCTGGACTTCCGTCGGCGGCGCGACGCCGCGGTGCGGGTGCTCTCGGCCTATCTGGACGAGGCCGCCCGCCACTTCGGGCCCGAACTGTGGGATGGCCTGGCGACCCTGCCGCTGATGATGGCGGTCCGGGCTGCGGTCCGCGCCCATGTTTGGGCCCATACCGGTGACGATGCGGCGGCCGGCGCCTATCTGGACGCGGCCCTGGCTCATCTGTCGCCGCCGAAGGCCAGGCTGCTGGCGGTGGGGGGAATGTCGGGAACCGGCAAGTCCACCTTCGCCCGGCTGGTGGCGCCCGGGATCGGGGCGGCGCCCGGCGCCATCGTCCTGCGCACCGACGAGGTCAGAAAACGGCTGATGGGGGTGGCCCCCGACAGTCGCCTGCCGGCCAGCGCTTACGGGCCAGGCTTCTATGAGCAGGTCTATGACACCCTGTTCAGCGAGGCGGGCCAGGCCCTGGCGGCCGGCCGCGCCGTGGTGCTGGACGCCACCTTCATCTCACCGGACCTGCGCCGAAGGGCCGAGGCGCTGGCGACCGGTCAGGGCGTCGCCTTCGACGGGGTGTGGCTGGAGGCGCCGGTGGAGATCCTGGCCGCAAGGATCGACGCCCGGCACGGGGACGCGTCCGACGCCACGGTGGAGACCCTGCGCAAACAGCTCGACCAGGAGGTCGGCGCTGTTCAGTGGGCGCGGATCGACGCCTCGGGCTCGGCCGACGAGGCCGCCGAGGCCTGGAGCCATCTCCAGACCCCGGCCTGAGACCTCAGGCCTGGGCGGGCTCGCGGGCCAGGACCTGGCGACGGGCCTGGACGGCGCCGGCCAGGTTTTCCAACACGGCGACCGAGTCGTCCCAGCCGATGCAGCCGTCGGTGATCGACTGGCCATAGGTCAGGGGCTCGCCCGGGACCAGGTCCTGACGGCCGGCCACCAGGTGGCTTTCGACCATGACCCCCGTGACCTTCTGGTCGCCGGCGCCCAGGCGGGCGGCGAGTTCGGCAACGACGCCGGGCTGGTTCTCCGGCTTCTTCAGGCTGTTGGCATGGCTGGCGTCGACCATCAGCCGGGGCGCAAGACCCGCCTTCTCGATCAGGGCGCAGGCGGCGGCCACGCTTTCAGCGTCATGATTGGGCGCTGATCCGCCGCGCAGGACCACGTGGCAGTCGCCATTGCCGGTGGTGGCGGCGATGGCCGAGCGACCCTCCTTGGTCACGGCCAGGAAATGGTGCGGCTGGCTGGCCGCGCGCACCGCGTCCACGGCGATCTGCACATTGCCGTCGGTGCCGTTCTTGAAACCCACGGGGCATGAGAGGCCCGAGGCCAGCTCCCGGTGGATTTGGCTTTCGGTGGTGCGCGCTCCGATAGCCCCCCAGGCCACCAGGTCGGCGATGTACTGCGGGGTGGTCACATCCAGGAACTCACACGCCGCCGGCAGGCCCATGTCGTTGATGTCGGCCAGCAGGCCCCGGGCGATGCGCAGGCCCTGGTCGATCTGGAACCCGCCGTCGAGGCCCGGATCGTTGATCAGTCCCTTCCATCCCACCGTGGTGCGCGGCTTTTCGAAATAGACCCGCATCAGGATTTCCAGTTCGCCGGCGAACCGTGTCCGCTCGGCCGCCAGCCGGTGGGCGTATTCCATGGCCGCATCAGGGTCGTGGATGGAGCAGGGGCCGATGACCACCAGCAGGCGGTCGTCGCGGCCATGGATGATGTCCTGGGCGGCCTTGCGCGCGCCGGTGACTGCGGCGGTGGCCCGGGCGGTGCGGGGCTGGGCGGCCATGATCTCGGCCGGGGGCGTCAGGGGCTTGATCGAGCCGATGCGCAGGTCGTCGGTGGTGATGGGGTCGGTGGCGGTCATGGAATGGCTCTCTGGGATGGGCGCTTTGGCGAAGCGGTCCGACGGGCCATAAAAAAAGCCGCCGGATCGGCGGCGGCGGTGGGGTTCGTCTTACGTCTGGGTCACGTCAACAGAACTCCGTCCGTCGCCAGGGGCGTCGGATAGCCAAAATACCAAAAGAGATAGGTGGCGGTGTTCGGAGACATGATGGAGCAGATTTAACCCAGGACGGCGGGGCTGTCACCCCTTTCGCGCAAGGATCGTCCCTTCGCGCCCCTGGCGGGCGACTCTCGTTGCGTAACGAGCGTCGCAAAACTAGCTTAGCCCGCAAGAACGCCGATAACCTAGGGAGCGAATTGATGCTGGGCTTGATGCAGGACTGGCCGCTGACGGTCGACAAGATCCTGGACCATGCGAAGGAGTGGCATGGGGACCGCGAGATTGTCAGCCGCAGTGTCGAAGGTCCGATCGTCCGCACCACCTATGCCGAGGTCCATGGCCGCGCCAAGCGCCTGTCCAACGCCCTGCTGAGCCTGGGTATGAAGCCAGGCGACCGCATCGCGACGCTCGCCTGGAACACCGCCCGGCACCTGGAGGCCTGGTACGGCATCATGGGGGTCGGCATGGTCTGCCACACCCTCAATCCTCGCCTGTTCCCCGAGCAGCTGGCCTACATCATCAACCACGCTGAAGACCGGGTCATCTTCACCGACCTGACCTTCCTGCCGATCCTGGCGGGGCTGAAGGACAAGCTGCCGACGGTCGAGAAGATCATCGTCATGACCGACGAGGCGCACATGGCCGACTGCCCCATCGAGGGGGCCCTGTGCTTCGAGACCCTGGTGGCGGACGCCTCGCCCGACTGCGCCTGGGGCGGCTTCGACGAGAACACCGCCGCGGGCCTCTGCTACACCTCCGGCACGACCGGCAATCCCAAGGGCGTGCTCTATTCGCACCGCTCCAACTTCCTGCACACCCTGACCACCATGGGCTCGGACGTGCTGGGGGTCGGGGCGGCGGACTCCATCCTGCCTGTCGTCCCCATGTTCCACGCCAACGCCTGGGGCATCGCCTTCTCGGCGCCGGCCGTCGGCGCCAAGCTGGTCATGCCCGGCCCGAAGCTGGATGGCGCCTCGGTGCACGAACTGCTGGAGAGCGAGCAGGTCAACTTCTCGGCCGCCGTGCCCACGGTCTGGCAGATGCTGCTGCAGCACCTGCGCGACACCAATGGCAAGCTGTCCAGCCTCAAGCGCGTGGTCATCGGCGGTTCGGCCGTGCCTGAGGCCATCGTGCGCGGCTTCCGCGACGAGTACGGCGTCGATGTCACCCACGCTTGGGGCATGACCGAAACCTCGCCGCTGGGCACCCAGGCCACGCCCAACCATAAGATCGCCGCCATGAGCGAGGAGGAGCAGCTCCGCTTCAAGCTCAAGCAGGGCCGCCCGCCGCTGGGCATCGAGATGAAGCTGGTGGACGACGAGGAGCAGCGCCTGCCCCATGACGGCACGACCTTCGGGCGGTTGAAGGTCAAAGGGCCCTTCGTGGTCGGCGAGTATTTCAAGGCTGACGGCGGCCAGATCCTCGACGGTGAAGGCTTCTTCGACACTGGCGATGTGGCCACCATCGACGAGCATGGCTACATGCAGATCACTGACCGCGCCAAGGACGTGATCAAGTCCGGCGGCGAGTGGATCAGCTCCATCGAGATCGAAAATCTGGCCGCCGGCCACCCCAAGGCCGTGCTCGCTGCGGTCATCGGCGTCGCCCATCCCAAATGGGACGAGCGTCCCCTCCTGCTGGTCAAGCTGAAGGAGGGCGAGAGCGCCACCAAACAGGAGTTCCTCGACTTCCTGGAGGGCAAGATCGCCAAGTGGTGGATGCCCGATGACGTGGTCTTTGTGGACGACATTCCCCTCGGCGCCACAGGCAAGATCGACAAGAAGCTGATCCGCGATCAGATGGCCGACTACCGCCTGCCCACCGCTGAGCCGGCGCCGGCCGCCCCATTGCTGGCGGCTTCACCCAAGCTCTACGCGCCCGAACCCGAGGCGCCCGCCGCTGAGGCCGAGCCGCATGCTTCGGTCTGGGCGCCCGCGCCGGGGCCCGGAGAGTCCCTCCCGGAGGCTGAGGGCCTGACCGTCATCGACGGGGAGGGCTCCCAGAACCACGAGCCTGAGACGACCTCCGCGGGGGAGGCCGTGGCGGAGGCCCTCGGCCCTTTTCCCGATGAGGCCGTAGAGGCCGAAGCGACCGCGGCGGCCCCCTGGCCGGCCTATACGCCCGAGGTCGAGGGCGAGGCTGCGCCGGCGGAGCAGAGCTCTGCCGACTCGCCGATCTTCATCCCGGCGACCCCGCGGCGTCGGCGCTCGTCCTCGCCTCTGGCTGGGCTGTTCATGGCCCTGGCCATCGCAATCGCCCTGGCGCCTTCGGCCATGTGGGCGGCCGGAACCTATGGGTGGAGCTATGGCTGGGTCAGCGGCGATGTCGCCCGCGGCCTTCTGGGCTGGTTCCCGCAGGTGGCCATGGCCAGCGCCTTCACTGGCGTCATGGCGATCGTGGTCGCTGCGGTCGCCGGCTTCCGCCGCTACTGGCTGCCGGCCTTCGTCGCCATACTGATCAGCGTCGTCACCCTGGCGGTGCTGGCCGCCAGCGGCGGGCTCGGCGTCTAGACCCTAGGTCGCCAGACGATAGCGACTGTCGATCGACGCCGGTCCGTCGGTGGCCACCTTGCCCCGGCGGACCAGGTCGATCATGTGACCCAGAACCGATCTCGCCGCCGCCGGATGCAGGCGTGGATCCACGTCGGCATAGAGCTTGGGCACCATGTCGACGATCCGCTCATAGCCCTCGCCCACGGCGGCCAGCACCTGGGCCTCCCGGGCGCGGCGGTGGGTGGCGTAGGCCTCGATAAAGGGCGTAACCTCCCGGATCGGCGGCCCGTGGGTCGGCCAGAGCACGTCGAAGTCCCGGGCCTTCACCCGTTCCAGGCTCTCCATATAGTCGGTCATGTCCCCGTCGGGCGGGGTGATGACGGTCGTCGACCAGCCCATGATGTGGTCGCCGGAGAACAGGGCGTTCTCCTCCTTCAGGGCGAAGCAGATGTGGTTTGAGGTGTGGCCCGGCGTGGCCACCGCCTCCAGGGTCCAGCCCGGCCCTTCCAGCACCTGTCCGCCGCCGCACAGGCTGACGTCCGGGGCGAAGTCGAAATCAGCCCCGGCCTCGGTGCGGATGGTGGACTCCTCGGCCGCCGCCCCGACCGCGCACCCATAGATCGCCGCTCCGGTCTTCGCCTTCAGCGGCCGGGCCAGGGGCGAGTGGTCGCTGTGGTGATGGGTGACCAGGATGTGGGTGACGCGCTCGCCGGGCTCCAGGGCCGCCAGGATCGCCTCCAGATGCTCGGGCAGGTCCGGCCCTGGATCGATCACCGCCACCTCGCCGCGGCCGACGATGTAGGTGCCGGTCCCCATGAAGGTGAAGGGGCCTGGATTGCGGGCCACCACCCGGCGGATCAGCGGCGAGACCTGATCGCAGACCCCGTACTCGAACTGGATCTCACGGACATAGGGAATCATCAGCAGGGGCTCCCGGGGGCGGCGATCCTGGCGGCGCCGAAGTTGCGGAACAGGGGCGGTGATAGGGCAGGGAAGTCAGACATGATCGCAGACGCCGCCATTTTTGTCTCAAAACGGCTCCAACGGGCCGCCTTCGCCATGCTGTGTCTCATGGCGGCTCAGCTGACCCTGGCGCTGGCCAGCTGCGAGGCCGAGCCGGCGGCGATGGCCGCCCGGGTCAGTCTCGCCGAGCTGCGCTAAAGGCCAGCGGGGCTCAACCGAGCACGCCGGAGAGGTCATAGCCGGCCTCGGCGCCCAGGGCGATCAGGGTCTGGCGATCCATGACGCCCGACTGGGCCTGACCGATCGCCCAGGTGACGATGGAGCGCGTGCCGGACCGGCAATAGGCCAGCACCGGCCCCTGGGCGGCCTCGACGGCCTGCCGCTGAGCCTGGGCCTGGGCGGCGTCAGGGCCGCCGCGCACCGGAATAGCGACGTAGTCCAGGCCCGCGGCCCGCGCCGCCGCCTCGATCTCCGCCCCCTGGGGCTGGGCCGGATCTTCCCCGTCGGGGCGGTTGTTGATGATCAGGACCACCCCTTGGGCGGCGGCCTGCGCCACGTCGTCCACGGCGATCTGCGGGCTCACGGAGAACTGGTCGGTGACGCGTCGGAACTGGGTCATGGGGGCCTTGGATGTGACGAGGGTTACGGCTTTGTTTGACATCATCGGGGCGCGATGAAAGTTTCGCAACGCCCGGCCCCCAGGCCGCAGGCCTTCAGCGGAAGACCAAGCCACCCCTCATGCTGCGTTTCATAGGCCGACGCCTTCTCATCGCCATTCCCACCCTGTTCCTGGTGATCACGGTGGCCTTCTTCATGATGCGCGCCGCCCCAGGCAGCCCATTTGACGGGGACCGCAAGCTGTCGCCGGAGATCGAGGCCAATGTCATGGCCAAGTACGGCATGGACCGGCCGCTTCACGAACAGTACGGCGCCTATCTGGCCGGCGTGGTCCAGGGGGACCTGGGGCCGTCCCTGAAATACAAGGATAAGACCGTCCTGCAGATCCTGCAGGAGAACTATCGCGTCAGCCTGACGCTCGGCCTGTCCTCCATCATCCTGGCCACCGTCATCGGCGTCAGCCTCGGGGTGCTGGCGGCGCTCAGACAGAACCAGACCACCGACTATGTGGTCATGACCATCGCCATATTGGGGGTCTGTATTCCCACCTTCGTCACCGCCCCGGTGCTGGTGCTGGTGATCGCCTCCAAGCTCGGATGGCTGCCCAGCGCCGGGTGGAATGGCGGGGCGCTGACCAACCTGATCCTGCCCATCGTGGTGCTGACCCTGCCGCAGGTGGCGATCATCTCGCGCCTGACCCGGGCCGGCATGGTCGAGGTGCTGCGCTCGAACTATATCCGCACCGCCCGGGCCAAGGGCCTGCCGGAAAACCGGATCGTGCGCCGCCACGCCCTGCGCGCGGCCATCCTGCCCCTGGTCAGCTATCTGGGGCCGGCCGCCGCGGGCCTGATCACCGGCTCCCTGGTGGTGGAGAAGATCTTCAACCTGCCGGGCCTGGGCAAGTTCTTCGTCATCAGCGCGCTGCAGCGCGACTACACCGTGGTCATGGGCATGGTGATCTTCTACGCCGCCCTGATCCTGATCCTCAATCTGATCGCCGACCTGCTGCACGCGGTTCTCGATCCGCGGGTGCGCCTGTCATGACCGGAACCATCCTGACGCCCGGTTCGCGGGTCGGCGCAGAAACCATGGAAAAGGCCGCCCGGGGGCGCAGCCTGTGGGACGATGCGCGCCGCCGGCTGCTGCGCAACAAGGCGGCGGTAGGCGGCATGATCGTGCTGGGCCTGCTGGTGCTGGCGGCGATCATCGGGCCGTACTTCACGCCCTATGCCTATGACCAGATCAACAAGGACCATGTGTGGGCCCCGCCGCTCACCCAGGGCCACCTGCTGGGCGCCGACTCGCTCGGGCGCGACCTGCTGGCGCGCCTCCTGACGGGGCTTCGGGTCTCGCTCGCCATCGGTCTGGTGGCCACCAGTGTTTCGCTGATCATCGGCGTCGCCTGGGGGGCGATGGCCGGCTATCTCGGCGGGCGGATCGACGAGATCATGATGCGCGTCGTCGACGTGCTCTATTCGCTGCCCTTCATCTTCTTCGTCATCCTGCTGATGGTCACCTTCGGCTCGAACATCATCCTGATCTTCGTGGCCATCGGGGCGGTAGAGTGGCTGACCATGTCGCGGATCGTGCGCGGCCAGACCCTGTCGCTGAAGCACAAGGAGTTCGTCGAGGCCGCCCGCGCCGCGGGCCTGGGCGACGGCGGCATCATCGCCAAGCACATCATCCCCAACCTGCTGGGTCCGGTGGTGGTCTATGTGACCCTGACCATCCCCGCGGTGATCCTGGCCGAGAGCTTCCTGTCGTTCCTGGGCCTCGGCGTTCAGCCGCCCATGGCCTCGCTGGGCACCCTGATCGCCAACGGCGCCCAGGACATGGAGCTGGCCTGGTGGCTGCTGGTCTTCCCGTCGCTGACCATGGTCGTCACCCTGATGAGCTTCAACTTCATCGGCGACGGCCTGCGCGACGCCATCGATCCCAAGGACCGATAGGCGCCGCCGGCGCGGGTGGCTATTGCACCCGCTTGGCCCGCACGGCGCGCTGGCCGTCCAGGTTCATGAAGTAGCTGCCCAGGGAGGCCTTGCGGATCTCCACCTTGGTTCCGGCCCGCGGGCGGCGGCCGACCACCTCGGTGTCGGTCTGCTGCCAGACCGCGCCGTCTTCCAGCTCAATCACCCACTTGCCGTCGGCCTGATAGGCCCGCTTGGCCACGCCGGTGATGTTGTCCATCTCCTCGGGCGCGACGCCGCGTTCGAAGAGCGCCATGGAGGGCATGGTGAAGCCGAAGGTCTGGCGGCGCACGGTGCGGGCCTGCTCGCGGTCGACCACCACGATGTCGCCCTTGGCCTCGGCCTGGTCCATGACGCCGGCGGCCTGATCGTAGCAGGCCAATCGCGCCGCATCGTCGCTGAGCCCGCGGCAGTCCAGCAGGGACTGCAGAATCGCCGCCCGTCCCGGCACGGTGGGGGACTGCGCCTGGACGCCTTGCGGCGCCAGCGCGCAGGCGCCGGCGAGCGCCAGGCTGAGTCTTGCCCCGGGCCAAAAACCTGTCATCGGTTGCCTCATGATCTTTCCAAGCCTCATTGAAGAGGTCCGCCGCGGTCGGCGCAATCTCTTCTCTTCGCCCAAGGTCGCCCTGGCGATCCTCGTCCCTGCGATCCTGACCGCCGCGGTGGCCTGCGCGCCTCAGGCGCCGGTGCGCCCGCCCTGTCCTGAGGGCGAGGTCTGCCTGCTGATCGGCAACGGTTCCGAGCCGGCGACCCTGGATCCCCATAAGGCCACCGGCACCTGGGAGAGCCGCATCCTCTCTGACGCCTTCATCGGGCTGACCCAGGACGACGCCAGCGGCGGCGTGGCGCCCGGCATGGCCGAGCGCTGGGAGGTCAGCGACGATGGCCTGGTCTGGACCTTTTATCTGCGCGAGGCCGTCTGGTCCGACGGCGTGCCCGTGACCGCCGAGGACTTCGTCTTCTCCCTGCGTCGCATCCTGCTGCCGGAGACGGCCTCGGAATATTCCTCGCTGCTCTATTTCATCGAGGGCGCCCAGGCGCTGAACGAAGGCAAGGCCGGGGCCGAGACCCTGGGCGTCAGGGCGATCGATCCCCGCACCCTGGAAATCCGTCTGGTGCATCCGGCGCCCTACCTGACCGAAGTGGCCAAGCACCAGACCATGTCGCCGGTGCCCAAGCATCTGGTGGAGCGCCTGGGCGACGCCTGGGTCCAGCCGCAGAACATCGTCACCAACGGCCCCTACCGCATCGAGACCTGGCGGCTGGGGGACTATGTGAAGATGACCAAGAACCCGCTGTTCTACGAGGCCGATCAGGTCTGCGTGGATCAGGTCTACTATTACCCCACCACCGATGCGGCGAGCTCCGAGCGTCGGGTGCGCCGCGGGGAGCTGGACATCAGCTATGAGGTCCAGTCCAACCGGATCGGCTTCCTGCGCCAGGAAATCCCGGACTATGTGCGGACCCACACCTATCTCGGCGTCGCCTATCTAGCGTTCAATTCCAATGTCGAGCCGCTGCAGGACATCCGGGTGCGCCGGGCCGTCAGCATGGCCATCGACCGGGAGTTCATCACCGACAAGCTGCTGCGCGGTGGCCAGGTTCCGGCCTACAACTACGTGCCGCCTGGCGTGGCCAACTATGTCTCGCCTCCGGAGCCGGAATGGGTCGACTGGTCCCTAGAGCGGCGCCAGGACGAGGCCCGGCGTCTGCTGGCGCAGGCCGGCTATGGCCCGTCCAATCCCCTGAAGCTTGAGATCAAGCACCGAAATTCGTCGGACCCGACCCTGTTCATGCCCGCGATCCAGGCCGACCTGAAACAGGTGGGAATCGATCTCGCCCTGGCGCAGAACGAGGTCCAGATCGCCTACGCGGCCTACCGGGTGCGGGACTTCCAGATCGCCGACGCCGGCTGGGTGGCCGACTACAACGACGCCATGAGCTTCCTCTATCTGAACCAGTCCTCGGCCGGCTCGCAGAATTATGGGGACTACAGCAATCCCACCTATGACGAGCTTCTGCGCAAGGCCGACAACGAGCCGGACGCTGAGATCCGGGCGGGCTACCTGGCCGAGGCCGAGCGTATCATGCTGGAGGATGCGCCCATTGTTCCGGTCTATTTTTTGAACACAAAGGCCCTGGTGAACCCCAGAGTGACCGGATGGGTCGACAACATAATCGACCACCACCGGACGCGATATCTATGCGTCCAAGATGCTCAGAGTGCGGATCGGGGCATGAAATGATCGTCAAGCGCCTTAGCCGTGACCAGTCTGTGTCTGGAATGTGACAGGTAGGGCGCGAAAACATTGCGGCTTGTTAATGGCCGTTGACCCTCGTTCCGTAACCCCCGTAACTCCCTCGTAACCCGGGTCGGTCTCGATCCGCGGGACACTTTTTTTGTGGGGAGCGGCTCGGCGCCTGTCCGTCTCGGATGTGTGATCGGCCCGCTGGAGGATCTGACCTTGAACATCAAATCCAAGCGACAGCGCCTGATGGCGTCATCGATGATCTGTGGTGCGGCGTTCGCCGCCATGGCCGTTTCGCCGGCCGCCGCCCAGGTCGCCGAAGTCGAAGAACTGGTCGTCACCGGTTCGCGCATTCAGGTGCCCGGCCTTGAGTCGGCCAGCCCGATCCTGACGGTCGGCGCGGCCGAAATCGGTCTGCAGCAGCAGCCGGAAGTGGAAAAGATCATCCGCTTCCTGCCCATCTCCGTCCCCTCGGACGGCGACGCGGTGAACAACGGCACCGCCGGCGTGTCGACCATCAACCTGCGCGGCCTCGGCGCCCAGCGGAACCTGATCCTGATCGATGGTCAGCGGGTCACCCCCTACAACACCGACGGTCGCGTTGACGTCTCGGTCATCCCCACCGCCTTCCTCGAGCGCATTGACGTCATCACCGGCGGCGCCTCGGCCGTGTACGGTTCGGACGCCATCTCGGGCGCCATCAACTTCATCCTGAAGAAGGATTTTGAAGGCGTCGAACTGGACACCAAGTACTCGGTGACCGGCGAAGGCGACGGCGAAGTGATCTCGACCTCGCTGACCTTCGGCTCCAACATCGCCGATGGCCGCGGCAACGTCGCCATGAGCATGAACTACTCCAAGCGTGAGGCCGTCCTGCTCGGCGCCCGCCCGCTCGGCAACCTCGGCATCGTGACCGCCAACGGCGCCAACTATCAGAACTTCCTCAACGGCCAGCAACCGACCCCGTCGCCGGCCGGCTGCGGCGGCCCCAACGCCGTGGCGGCTGGTGGTTCGACCACCACCATCCCGACCCGCACCCAGATCACCGGCGTCGGCACCTCGGCGCTTCAGTTCCGTGAAGACGGTACGCTGGGCCCGAACTGCTCGGTGTTCAACTTCAACCCCTACAACTACTATCAGACCCCGCAGGAGCGTTACGGCGCCACCGCGATCGGCTATTATGAGCTGGCCGACAATGTCGAGGCCTATGGCCGCTTCATCTACTCGTCGACCAACGTGACCCAGCAGGTCGCCCCGTCGGGCATCTTCGGCAACTCCTTCTTCGTGCCGCTGGCCAACCCCTATCTGACCGCCCAGGCTCAAACGACCCTGATCAATGCGGCCAACACCGCCCGCACCGCCGGCACCCTGCCGGCCACCAGCTGGCGTGACCTGAACAACAACGGCGTGGTCGACACCCCGGATGACCTGAGCCTGGTTATCCGCCGCCGCACCGTTGAGCTGGGCGCCCGTTCGACCCAGTACGACAACAACATGTTCCAGTTCACCCTCGGCCTGCGTGGCCAGCTGATGGAAAACTGGAACTGGGACATCTACCTGCAGAAGGGTGAGGTTGACCGGACCAACATCTCGGCCGGCTACACCAACACCACCAACTTCGGCAACGCGCTGAACGCCGTCTCCACGACGACCTGCCGCGTCGACACCGCCGCCTGCGTGCCGATCAATCCCTTCGGCGCCTTCGGGGCGATCACGCCTGCCATGGCGGCCTATTCCAGCGCCACGGCGATCATTTCGGAAAACTACGAGCAGACCGTGTTCAACGCGTCTGTGAACGGTGAACTCGGCGCGCTGCAAAGCCCCTGGGCGACCCAGCCCGTCGTGGCCTCGCTTGGCGTGGAATACCGCGAAGAGTTCGGTCGCTTCACCCCCGACGAGTGCTGGAAGCTCGCTCCGGTCAGCTGCCTCGGCGGCGCCGGCGGCAACCAGCTGCCGATCGCGGGCGGCTTCGACGCGCACGAAATCTTCGGCGAAATGATCGTTCCGATCGCCATGGACCAGCCCCTGGCTCAGTCCCTGGGTCTGGAACTCGGCTATCGCTACTCCGACTACAATCCTTCCGGGACCTACAGCACCTGGAAGGCGGGCGTGAACTACGAGCCCTTCGACGGCCTGCTGCTGCGTGTCATGCGTCAGCGCGCCGCCCGCGCCCCGAACGTCGGCGAACTCGCCGCGCCGGTGATCACCGCCCTGCGGAACGCCGACTATGACTACTGCTCGGTCGGCAACCCGAACGCCATCTCGGCGGAAGTCCGCGCCCGTTGTATCGCCACCGGTATGACGGCCGCCCAGGTCGGTACGGTTCAGGACATCGTGTCCGGCCAGATCAGCACCTTCGAAGGCACCGATCTCCAGAACCTGCCGTCGGCGGAACTGGCGGATACGACCACCGTCGGCCTGGTCTGGACGCCTACCTTCCTGACCGCTCTGCGCAGCCCGGTCATCTCGCTCGACTACTATGACATCGAGGTGAAGGACTACATCGGCGCCTTCTCCGCCCAGGAAACCCTGGACGGCTGCTATGTCTCCGGCATCCAGCGGTTCTGCGACCGTATCGTCCGTGTGAACGGCGACATCGCCTCGCCGGGCTCGGGCGTCCAGCGCTTCACCACCAACCTGAACTACATTCGTGCTGAAGGTATCGAAGCTGCGGTCAACTTCGGCCTCGACCTCGACACCGTCGGCCTGAATGAGCGCTGGGGCAGCCTGGCCTTCTCCTGGACCGGTAACTACTACCTGACCAACGAGTCGCGCTCGAGCACCACCGTGCCGGAAATCGACTGCCTGGGTTACTACGGCACCAGCTGCGGCAACCCGACCCACAAGTTCCGCTTCGTTCAGCGGACCACCTGGACCATGGGCGACCTGCAGGTGTCCTACCTGTGGCGTCACCTGAACAAGGTCGAGATCGAGCCGGTTCAACAGCCCAACACCTTCGCGGCCTTCCGCGAAATCGAGGCCTACAACTACATCGATCTGGCCGCCAGCTACGCCTTCAACGACGTGGCCAAGGTGACCTTCTCCGTGCAGAACCTGCTCGAGAAGGATCCCCCGGTCCTCGGCAACGAAGCGGCCACCACGTCGGCCAACTCGGGCAACACCCTGCCCAGCGCCTACGACACCCTCGGCCGCATCTTCGCGGTCGGCCTGAACCTGCGGTTCTAAAAGACCTCAGTCAGACCTGGAGAGGGGGCGGCGGACTTCGGTCCGCCGCCCTTTCTTTTTGTCTGGAGGCTTGAGGGCGGGGCGCGTCAGCCGCTGGCTGCAGGCGGCGCCTGGAACGTCAACGGGCTCGCCTTGGCGAAGGCCAACCGGAGGCGTCTCGCCGAGGCGCCTCCACGGCGCAGATGCGAGAGCTCCCAGGCGTTGTGACATCTGGCGCCACAGCCTCTCAGCGGATGCTCAACTGCCGCCCCACGGGACTGGCTATGGCAGGTCGTGATCCGACAACGCGCTCCGACCTACACGCGCAGACACGCCAGCGGCCGGCGAACGCCCGATCGCGTTCCTGCGTGCCGCCTTCGAACCTTCCGACCCTCTGGCTCTAGCGGACCGGGGTCGGGGCCAGGACGGCGGCGCTGTGCTGGGCCCGCAGCCGCTCGGCGGCCAGGGTGTCCAGCATCCCTTGGGCGCGGGGATCGCCCAGAACCCAGGCGGCGGCGGCCAGGGTCTTCACCGAGACCGATCCCATGCCCAGGGCTCGCTCCAGGGCCTGAAGCGGCGTGGCGTGCGGGGTCATGCGGCGAAGACGGACCTCGCCTTCGAGGCCGGCGAGGGCCTTGGCCTTGTCCACGGCCTGATAGAAGCCGCCAACCTCGTCCACCAGCCCCAGGGACTTGGCCTGGGCGCCGGTCCAGACCCGGCCCCGGGCGATCTCGTCCACCCGCTGCGGCGTCAGATTTCGGCCTCGCGCGACGCGGATGATGAACTCCTGATAGACATTGTCCATCATGGACGAGAAGGCCGCCGCCTGGGCCGGGGTGAAGCTCCCGCCCGTGCCGTAGACGCCGGCGAAGTCCCCGCCGACTCCGAGCTCGCGCATATCGACGCCGAATTCCGCCAGAGCTGGTCCGAGGGCCAGCTTGCCCCCATAGACGCCGATCGAGCCGGTCAGGGTCGTGGGCTGGGCGACGATGGCGGAGGCTTCCGAGGCGATCCAGTAGCCGCCTGAGGCGCCATAGGTCCCCATGCTCACCACGACAGGCTTGTCGGCGGCCTTGGCGGCGCGGACGGCGGCGAGAATCTGCTCCGAGGCGGTGTCTGAGCCGCCGGGAGAATTGACCCGCAGGACGATGGCCTTGATGTCGTCGTCCTCGGCCGCCTCATAGAGGGCCTCGGCTACATCGTCGGAGAAGATCATGGTGCTGGGCGCCAGCGGGTTGGAGAGCCCGTTCTGACCCGTCGTGATCGGGCCCTCGGCCTCGATCAGGGCGATGGTGGGCCCTGAGCGTTCGAGAGAACCAATGCTGCGGGCATAGGCCGAGAGGTCCAGCAGCCTGGCGTCGTCGCCGGCCGCGGTCAGGAGAGTCTGCTTGGCCTCATGCAGATGACCAAGCTTGTCGATCAGCTTGAGCTCCAGGGCCTGGGCGGCGGAATAGGGGCCGGCCTCCAGGCGCGCGCGCAGGACGGCGGGGTCCATCTCCCGGTCACTGGCGGCCAGGTTCAGGCCGCTGGCATAGACGGAATTCATCCACGACAGTTGAGCGGTCCGGTGGGCGGCGGTGTAGTCGCTGTGGAGGTAGCCGTTGACGGCGTTCTTGAACTCCTTGCGCTGTTCGAAATCCGGTTCGATCCGGTACTCGTCGAAGAAGCGCTTGAAGAAGATGTCTTCCACCGCCAGGCCGGTGGCCTGCAGAGCCGAGCCCGGCTGCATCCAGAACTCTCCGGCGGCCGCGCCGACCATGTAGGTCGAAGTCACCACGCCGGACTGATAGAGCCCCTGGCTGTGGGCGATGACGGGCTTGCCTGCGGCCTCAAAGCGACGCAGCGCCAGGCGGATTTCGTCGGCAGCCCCAGGCTCCATGCCGACCTCGGGCAGGCGGATCAGCAGGCCCTTGACCCGCCGGTCGCTCTCCGCCCGATGCAGGGCCTCAATCACCGACATGACGGAGGTCGAGCCGCCGCTGAAGGCTGCAAAGGGATTCTGCGCGTCCTGATCGGTAAGCGGGCTGCGCAGGTCCAGTTGCAGGACCACCTCCCCCGGCACAGGCGCCGGGCGGGTGGCGCCGGCCGCAATGACAATCAGCAGAAAGGGAACGCCCACCAGAAAGAGGGTCAGGCCGGCGAACACGCCAGCCATGGTGGTCAGGAACTGCTTCATCGAGGGTCCGTGCAGGGAGGGGGCTTGTCCCACCCTATATCGGGGCCCATTGCAGGGAAATGAAGGGCTGACAGGCCGTCGGCTCCAGACGGCCTGTCAGCGCAGGTCTAAGGCCTCAGGGCTGAACCTGCACCTGGGTCGGCAGCACGTAGTCGACTGTCGCCCCCGGACCGAGGGGAAGGTCGAAGCTCGTCCAGCCCAGGACCATGATCAGACCGGCCGCCAGGAAGGTGAGCGAGTAGGGGACCATGACGGCCATCAGGGAGCCGATGCGGAAGTCCTTCTGATAGCGCTGGGCGAAGCCGAGGATCAGCGGGAAATAGACCATCAGCGGGGTGACGATGTTGGTGGTGGAATCCCCCATCCGGTACGCCGCCGTGCTCATTTCCGGGCTGACGCCCAGCAGCATCAGCATCGGCACCAGGATCGGCGCCAGGGCCGCCCACTTGGCCGAGGCCGAGCCGATAAAGATGTTGATGCTGGCCGCCAGCAGCACCATGGCGGTGAGCAGCAGGGGCGTCGGCAGGCCCGAGGCCCGCAGCCCCTCGGCCCCGTGAATGGCGATGATGGCTCCCAGGTTCGACCAGTTGAACATGGTGACGAAGTGGGCGGCGACGAAGGCGAGCACGATGTAGGGGCCCATCTCGGCCATGGACTGCCCGGTCAGCCGGACCACGTCCCCCTGGCTCTTCACCGTGCCGACAGCGGCCCCATAGGCGACGCCGCACACCAGGAAAAGCAGGAAGAAGCCCGCCACCAGGGAGGAATAGAAGGGGGTCATTCGCTCGCCGGGCCCGCCCTCTGCATTGATGAAGGGGGCAGCCGGCCCGATGGTCATGGCCGCCCACAGGCCGATGACCGCCACGGCCCCGAGGCCGGCCCAGATCAGGCCCTTGCGCTCGCGGGCGCTGGCCGCCTGGCTGTCGGCCTCGCCTTCGGCGACCTCCGGGGGCGGGCTCACCGGCGCCCAGGGGCCCAGCCGCGGCTCGACGATCCTGTCCGTCACCCACCAGCCCAGCGGCGTGAAGACCACGGTCATGGCCAGGATGAACCACCAGTTGCCGGCGATGTTGGCCGTCCAGGTGGGATCGAGCAGGCGGGCCGCGGGCTCGGTGATCCCGAGCAGCAGGGCGTCCAGGTGGCCGGGAAAGACATTGGCCGAGAACCCTCCCGAGACGCCGGCGAAGGCCGCGGCGATGCCCGCCACCGGATGGCGGCCAGCGGCGGCGAAAACCACCGCCGCCAGGGGCACCAGCACCACATAGGCCGCATCGGCCGCATGGTTGGAGATGATGGCCGTGAAGATGATGATCGGCGTCAGCAAAGTCTTGGGCGCCTTGGAGACGCTGGCGCGCATGGCCGCCGAGAACAGGCCGGTCCGCTCGGCGACCCCGGCGCCCAGCATGACGGTCAGCACAAAGCCGAGGGGCGCGAAGCTGGTCAGCGTCCGGGGCATGTCCACGAACAGCCGCCGGAGGTTTTCCGAGGTGGCCAGACTCACCGCCGTAAGGGTCTCCCCCGTCGCCGGATTGACCGCCGAGGCGCCCAGGCCCGCGGCCACCATGCTGCCCACAAACAGGATGGCGATCATCCAGACAAAGATGACCACCGGATCAGGCAGGCGATTGCCCACCTTCTCGATCATCCCCAAGACACCTGACTGCATGGCCATCTGGCTAACCCCCTCCGCGACTCTGCGCCTAGCTTCGCGATGCGGAGCGCCCTGGCAAGCCTTGCCGTGTGGGCGAAGGCTCACCCAAGCGGCTCAGTTGAGCAAATCCCTGGTGTCGGCCGCCTCAGCTGGCGTCTCGTCCGCCGCTTCAGGGGGGCTGTCCTCGACCTGCGGCTCTTCCCCAGGGGCGCTCAAATCCAACATGTCCGCCAGGGAGTCCATCACCGCGGTCACCGGGGAGGGGCGGGCGGCCCTGCGGGCGCGGATGTCGGCGGTGATGGCGAAGGCCCGCCGATTGGCCTCGGCTTCCAGCGCCTGCCAGTCGGCGGCGTAGCGGGCGGCGAACCCCTGCGCGCCCAGCCTGCGATACTGTTCCATGTGGGCCAGCTCATGGGCCCACAGCCAGACGTTGCGGGCGACCGCCGCGTCGGAGAAGACGATCACATCCTGCAGGGTGACGGCGCCTTCTTCATAGTACCAGCGGGCCAGGATGGAGCCGAGGCCGAGGTCCTGTCCGGCCGTCGTCCACCGGGCCTGCTCAAGGATGTCGTCGGAAAAATAGGGCGCCAGGGCGGCGCCAATCTGGTCCGGCATGGGCTCTGGCGACTGAGTCAGGGCTTGGGCGCGGGAGAAACGGATGGCCTGGGCCAGGGCCGGCCCAGTGATCGCCGGTGATCGCCGAAGGACCTCTTCCGACACCCCGCGGGCCTCGCCGGCCGCCCGCCGGGCGGTCTGTTCGAGGCTAGCGCGCCATTCCGCTGGCGGCTGCAGATGGACGGCGTCGGGCTCCCCTGAACAGGCAGCCACCGACAGGGCGGCCACCAGGGTCAGTCCGAGGGCGCGAAGGGTGCGCCCCCCGTGGCCGGAAAGGACGCCATCAGGTGTGGTCAAGCTGGTCATTCCTGCTGAGAGCCCCGCAACCCGTCATGCTCACGGCTCAAAGCGGTCGCGCGCCCGACCGGTTCCCCGCGGCGAGAGTGAAGCGCCGGGCTCGCCTACAGCCCGCCGTAACGGACCTGCACCGCCCCGGCGATGGCCCGGGCCGCCGCAGCGCGGCTGTTGGGATCGGCGGGCTCAATCGCCAGCCGGGTCAGGACCGGGGCGTCAGCCTTCTTGGCGGCGCGGTCATAGGCGGGGTCATAGTGGAGGTCGATCAGGGCCTGGGCGAGATCGGCGAAGGCGCCCGCCGCGATCATCGCCCGCCAGGCCTCCCGCCGCTCCTGGCTCGGCGCGACGGGCAGGCGGTCAAAAGCCGCCTCGAGGGCGTCGGTATCGGCGGAGATGTCACCATAGGCGGCGGCCAGATAGTGCGCCCGGCTGACCTGCGGCGCCTCCAGGACGATCCGCGGGGCGGTCTGCATGGCGCGCCAGAGCACAGGCGGGGTCATCCGGTCGCCGATCTTGCTGGCCTCGGCCTCCACGACGATCGGACGCGTGAGGTCCAGGCCGTCAAGAACCTGGAGCAACTGAGACTCAAACAGCTTCTGGCTGGGTTGCGGCCGTCCGGCCAGGGCGCCGAACAGGGAGCCGCGGTGCGCGGCCAGCCCCTCCAGATCGATGATCTGCGCCCCCAGCCGGGCCAGCTCATGGAGCACCTCGGTCTTGGCCGATCCTGTATGGCCGTCGATCAGCAGGAGCTTCAGGTCCTGGGGCGTGTCGTACAGCCGGGCGGTCACCAGCCGGCGATAGGTCCGGTAGCCCCCCCGCAGCAGGGTCACGGGCCATCCTACCTGGGAGAGGATCGTCGCCATGGCTTCAGACCGTTGCCCGCCGCGCCAGCAGTAGATCAGCGGGCGAAAGCTGGCCGGCCGGTCGGCCAGGGCGGTCTCCAGATGCAGCGCGATGTTGCGGGCCACGTGGGCCGCGCCGATTCGCCGGGCGAGGAACCGGGATTCCTGGACATAGATGGTCCCCACCTGCGCCCGTTGCTGATCATCCAGCACCGGCAGGTTCTCGGCGCCGGGCAGGTGGTCGAGGGCGAACTCGGCCGGACTGCGCACATCGATGACCGCGTCATAGCGGGCCAGGTCGGCGGCGCTCACCGCCTCGGTCACGTCAAATCCTGGCATAGCCCGCTCCCGTCTCCGCCCCAGTGCTATACAACGAACCGCAAACCCTTCGACATAAGGACGAGACCCGATGGCCGAGCCGGTGCGGTTGACTGATCTGGCCCATGGCGGCGGCTGCGGCTGCAAGCTGTCGCCCGCCGTCCTGCGGGAGATCCTGGCCGGGGTCCCGCAGGCGGGCCTGTTCCCCAATCTGATGGTGGGGACCGAGACCTCCGACGATGCGGCGGTCTGGCGGCTGAACGACCAGCAGGCCCTGGTGGCGACCACCGACTTCTTCATGCCGGTCGTCGATGATCCTTTCGACTTTGGCCGCATCGCCGCGACCAATGCGATCTCTGACGTCTACGCCATGGGCGCGACGCCGATTTTTGCGCTGGCCATTGTCGGCATGCCCATCGGCAAGCTGTCCACCGAGCAGATATCCGGAATCCTGGCGGGCGGGGCGGCGGTGTGCGCCGCCGCCGGCATACCCGTAGCGGGCGGTCACTCCATCGACAGCGTCGAGCCGATCTACGGGCTGGTGGCCCTGGGCCTCGTCCATCCGGACCGGGTGATGACCAATCGCACCGCCCAGGCCGGGGATCTGCTGCTGCTCACCAAGGGGCTGGGCGTCGGCGTGCTGAGCGCGGCCTTCAAGCAGCAGCGGTTGGATGCAGCGGGCTACGAGGCCCTGATCGCCTCCACCACGCAGCTCAACCGGATCGGGGCCGAACTGGGCGGCTTCGCCGGCGTCCATGGGGTGACCGATGTCACCGGCTTCGGCCTGCTCGGCCACACCCTGGAAATGTGCCGCGGGGCGGGGCTGTCTGCTGAAATCCGCGCCGAGGCCCCCGTGCTGCTGGCCGGGGTTGAGGCCCTCTCGCAGGCCGGCGTTCGCACCGGCGCGTCGGGACGTAACTGGGCAAGCTATGGCGAGGCCGTCCACCTGACGGACGACTTTCCCGAATGGCGCCGGGACATTCTTTGTGACCCCCAGACCAGCGGCGGCCTGCTGATCGCCCTGGATGAGGCCGCGCTGCCGGCCGTCATGGCGCGGCTCGGCGAACTGGGCGCCGAGGCGGCGGCGGTCGTCGGGCATATGGTCGAAGGCGCGGCCTCAATCTCGGTGGTCTGACTCCTGCGCCTGGACCCGGCCGTCGACCAGCTGGATCCGGCGGTGACAGCGGGCGGCGACATGTTCGTCATGGGTGCAGATCAGGAAGGTCCCGCCATCCTCGCGGTTGACCTCGCCCATCAGGTCGAGGACCTGGCCGGCCGACCGCAGGTCGAGGTTGCCGGTGGGTTCGTCGGCGATGACCAGGTCTGGCTTGTTCATCAGCGCCCGGGCGATGGCCACGCGCTGTTTCTGCCCTCCCGAAAGCCGGGTGGCGGGAAAGTCCGCGCGGTCGGCCAGGCCCACCCGGTCCAGCAGGGACAGGGCGCGCTTGCGCATCTCCGGCGAAATCCCGCCGGCCGGCGCCGCGGCGGGAAAGGCCACATTCTCCATGGCCGAGAAGTCCGGCAGCAGATGGTGGAACTGGAAGACGAAGCCCAGGCGCTGGTTGCGGAACGCCGCCCGCGCCCTTTCGCTCATCCCGTCGACGCGCTGGCCGGCGATCTCGATCTCGCCGGCGGTCGGCCGCAACAGAAGCCCCAGGATCGAAAGCAGGGTCGACTTGCCCGACCCCGACGCCCCCACCAGCGCCACCAGTTCTCCGGTCGACAGGTCCACATCGATGCCGCGCAGCACCTCGGTTTCCTCGTCGCCATTGCGGAAGGTCATGACCACCCCACGGGCCTGCAGAACCTGACTCATTGCTGGATCGCCTCCAGGGGATCGATCTGCGAGGCCGACCGGGCCGGGAAGGCCGAGGCCAGCACCGCCCCCAGGGTGGTGAGGATCAGCACCGCGACATAGCCGCCCTGCTCCGGGGCGATCGGCAGGGGCGGATTTCCGTCGGCGTCGCTCAAGGAGGCGAGGAAGGTGCAGAGCCCGTAGCCGCTGACGCACCCCAGAAGGCCACCCACCAGCCCGATCAGCAGGCCCTGCAGCATGAAGACCGCCACGATGAAGCCTCCCGAGATGCCGAAGGCGCGCATGATTCCCACCTCGCTGCGCCGCCGATAGGCCGACAGGACCAGCGCGCTGGCCACCCCGATGATGATGGAGATCAGGGAGAAGATCTGGATCAGAGTCCCGGTCCGCCCCTGGGCCTCCAAGGCGTCCTCCAGGTTCAGGTTCTTTTCCTGCCAGGGTGTGGCGCGCAGGCCCGTGGCGCCGGCGAGAAAGTCGGCCACCTCGCGCGCCCGCCCCGGATCATCCAGCTTGATCTCGATATTGGTCACCCCTTCGGGCAGGTCGAACAAGGGCCGGGCGGTCTGCAGCGACAGGAAGGCGACCCGGGAATCCAGGCTCTGCAGGCCGGTCTTGAAGACGCCGCGCACGGTCAGTAGGCGCTCACCTCCGCGGTCGGTGCGCAGCAGCACGGGCTGGCCGGCGCTCAGACCCAGGTCCTCGGCGAGCTGCGTCCCGATCAGCAGGCCGTCCGCCCCCAGCGCCCCCTGGCCCGCGACGAGGTTGGGGGTGATCGGGGTGATGGCGTCGAGCCCTTCCGGCTCCAGTCCTGTGACGGAAACCGGCTGAACGGCCTCACCCTTGACCAGGAAGGCGTTGCCGCTGATCTGCGGGCTCAGCGCCGAGACCCCCGGCTGGCGGGTGATCAGCTCGGCGGTGGAGCGCCAGGCGCGGATCTGACGGCGCTGGAAGGTGGAAACCAGGGCCACCCCTTCGGTCCGCACCGCCTCGTCTCCCGGCAGGATTTCGGCCAGCCGGGTGGGAGGCTCCAGGGTCACATGGGCGCTGTTGGCGGTGACCTCGTCGGTCAGCCGGATGGCGAGCCCCTCGATCAGGGCGGTGATGAAGATGAAGACCGTGACGCCCAGCGCCACGCCGATGACCAGCAGGGCGGTCTGGGCGGGATTGGAGGTCAGGTATCGCTGCGCCACCTTGAAGGCGAACATGGCTCAGCTCGCATCCGGGGGCGAGACCGGACGGATCGCATCCCCTGGGCGCAGATCAGAGGGGTTCAGGACCACCCGGTCGCCCGCCGACAGACCCTGCTCGATGATGGCGCCCTGGGAGGGCCAGCGGGCGATGGTGATGTCGCGAGCCAAAATGACGTCGTCGGCGTCGATCACATAGGCCTTGGACGCGGTGGTGGCGTCGACCACCGCCTGACGGGGTATGACCAGGGCGCCGGCGCGAACTTCCACCACGATCGTCACGTCCACCGAACGGCCTGGCGCCAGGTCGGCGCCGACCTGCGGCCGGACCTTGACCAGCCGCCCGCCGGTGGAGGAATCCACCTTGGGCGAGACCTCGCTGACCATGGCGGCGAACCGCGCCTCTCCGCCCGAAGCCGCGGCGCGAGCCTCCATGCCCGGACGCAGGTCGTCGGCATAGGCCTCGTCCACCTCGGCCAGGATCTCCACGCCGTCCAGGGAGCCCAGCTCGAACAGGGTGGTTGTGGGGGTGACCACCTGGCCGCTGTCGATGGGGCGCACCAGGATGACGCCGGACATGGGAGCGCGGACGATGAACTCGCGGCCGCGGGCGGCCGAAGCCCGGGCGGTGGCCTGGGCCGCGGCGACCGCGGCCTCTGCTGAGCGAAGGCTCGCCCGGGCCCGGTCCAGGGAGGCCTGGGCGGCGAACCCCTCACGGGCCAGGGTATCCGTGCGCTGATAGGCCAGGCGCGCCTCGGCCGCCTCGGCCTGGGCGGCCCGAACCCGGGCGGCGTCGGCCTCGGTCTGGGCCTCTTCGACCGTGTCGCGGATCAGGGCCAGGGGCTGGCCTTCGGTCACCTGATCGCCGTCGTCGGCCAGCAGTTCGATCACCTGGCCGGGATTGGGAGAGCGCACCTCCACCAGGTCCAGGGGCCGCACCCGGCCGACCACGGCCAGGACGAGCTCGGTCCTCTCTGGACGCACCGTCAGTACCTGAACCTCCGGCGGCCGGCGGCTCAGCACCAGGGCGACGACCGCGACGATCCCCAGCAGGAGGACGATGGCGCCAAGCCGCAGCCGCTTTGCGTTTCGGCTCATTGAGAAGCCAGCTGGTCAGCGCCGACCGAGGCCAGGATATGCGCCCATTCGGCGTCGGTCACCGGCTGCACCGAAAGCCGGAAGGAGGTGACGAGGGACATCCCTTGCAAGGCGGGGTCGGCCTTGGCCTCGGCCAGGGTGAAGGGGCGGGGCAGGGGGGCGACGGCCCGCACGTCGACACAGACAAAGACGCCCTTCGCATCGGTGGGGTCGGGATAGGCCTCGGCGATCACCTCGCAGACGCCGACGATCTCCTTGCCGGCCTGGGAGTGGTAGAAGAAGGCCTGATCGCCGCGTTTCATGGCCATCATGTTGAGCTTGGCGGTGTGGTTGCGGACCCCGTTCCACGGCTCTCCCTCCGCGCCGCGGGCGACGAGGTCGTTCCAGGAGAACACGTCCGGCTCGGACTTCAGCAGCCAATAGGCCATGGCGGACTCCTCATCACGGGTCTCAACAGTCTAGCTCAGCGGCGGAGGCAGGACCTAGAGGGCCAGCGGCGCGTCATAGCCGGTGAGTTCGAGATAGCCCCGGCCGCCGTCGGTTCGCACGGCGCCTTCCCAATAGACCGGGCCCACCGGCCGGCTGTCGAGTTCCTGATCATCGAACAGGGGCTCCAGCCGCCAGACCCGGGGGCCGCCCGGCGTCCGCACCTGGATGTCCCGGGCGATCGGATAGCGGGCGCCGGTGCGCGGCGAGCGCCAGTGCCGGCGGGTCACGAACCGGACATCGCCCGGACCGAAGATGGTCGTTCGTCCGTCGGCTCCGCGCAGGGAGCCGCCGGCCCAGACCGCCTGGCCCTGCTCATCGCGCACCTGGAAGGCGGTCAGCGCGCCGCCGTCGTCCAGATTGATCCCCGCCCAGTCCCAGCCCACCGCGCGGGCGTCCAGCAGGGTCGACGACCATTCCTGATCCATCCAGGCCTCCCCGGTGACGGCGATGCGCCGGCCTTCTCGGGTCAGGGCACCGCTGACCTTCAGGTGCGGCAGGCTGTAATAGTAGCTCGCCTGATCAGGCCGAGGCCCCTTGCGGCTGTAGCCCTGCTGGCCCTGCAAGAGCGGCGGCTGGGTCGGGGCCAGGGAGAGGTCCAGGGCGAAGGCCTGGTCGCCGGCGCGGGCTTTGAGGGTCCCGTCGGGCGCCCGGCGCAGCCGCCAATCGTCGAGGACGAGGTCCATGTCGCCCACCTTGGCCTGCGCCAGGCCAAAGCCCGCCCGGGCGATGCGCTGGGCGTGGATCAGCCGCCCTACGGCTGGATCGGAGATGGCCGCGTGGGCGAAGATTACCTGGGTGGGGGCGAACGCGCTGGGATTGCGGGTGTCGGCGCCGGTGCGGATCCGGAAGAAGGTGATCTGGAATCCGATCGGCTGCCCCTGCGCCTGCAGCCAGCCGGTGACGTACCACCACTCGGTCCGGAAGTCTGGGTGGGCGCCGTGATTGGCCGGGAAGGACAGGGGGCGGCCAGGCCGCACCGGCGCGAAGACCGGGGCGCCCGCCCGGTCCTGAGCCTGGCTGCGGCCGGCCAGCAGGATCAGGTTCGCCGCCAACAGGCCGGCAAAGATGCGACGGTGGATCATCACCAGTCCTCCCGTACGGCGCACACAGCGCTGTCGGCCACCGCCCCACGCCCGGCCAGCACCGCGGCGCCGGCCGAGGTGGCCACCAGGACCACGGCCAGGGTGGCCAGCAGGGGCCAGGGCAGTCTGGTCTCCATGGTCCAGTTGAAGGACTGCGGATTGACCACGTGGATCAGCACCTGGCTCATGATCACCCCGAGCGTCAGGCCGGCCAGGGCGCCGACAGCGCCGAGCAGGGCGCCCTCGGTGGCCAGCATCTGCATGATCTGACCCCGCCGCACGCCCACATGGCGCAGCATGCCGAACTCCTTGCGGCGGGCCAGCGTCTGGGCCGAGAAGGTGGTCGCCACCCCGGCCAGGCCCACCAGGATGGAGATGGCCTCCAGGGCGTAGGTGACGGCGAAGGAGCGGTCGAAGATCCGCAGCGCCACGGCGCGGATCTCCCGGGGTTCGGCGAAATCCGCCCCCGGCGCGATCGAAGGAGGCAGGCGAACGCGGAAGGCCTCGATCGCTTCTTCGGGCTCGACGCCGGGCGCCAGGGTGATGGCGGCCTCGGCGCGCCCGGCGTCGTCGGTCAGGGCGGTGTAGGCGGCCTGATCCAGGATCAGCGCCCCGAACTGGTTGGAATAGTCCCGCCAGACCCCGGCCACGGTCACCTGCGCCTGGGCGCCTGGCCCAATGGGCAGGGCGAGGGGGTCCCCGGGGCTCAGGTCATAGAGCCTGGCCATGGGTTCAGAAATCCACACCGGCAGGCCTTCGGGCCTTATCTGACGGCCGACCAGGGGCAGGCCTTCGCCGGCGCCCGTGCTGGCCTGGCCCCGGGCGCTGACCTGGACCGGGGGGCGGTCGGGACGCAGGCGAAGATTGAAGCTCTGGCGAAACTCGATGGCGGCGGCTTCCGGGGCCGCGGCGAGCCGGGCCTGGGCTTCGGAATCAAGGGTGAGGCCGGGGTCGAGCCGCATATAGATGTCGGCTGGCAGGATCTGGATCAGCCAGTCCTCCACCGAGCCGCGGAAGCTGGTGACCATCACCGCCATGGCCACCATGAGGCTGGTGCTGGCGACGATGCCGCAAAGCGCCACGGCCGCCTGACGCGGCGCGCCCCACAGCCGAGCGATGGCCAGGGCGACGGGCGGAGCCGGCGCTCTCAGCCGCCGCAAGGGTCCCAGCAAGCCCCGCGCCAGCCAGGGCATGGCGCCGACCCCGCCCGCCAGGATCAGGGCGATGGCGCCATAGCCAAACAGGGGAACGCCGCCGACCGGAGGACCCAGGGCCGCCAGTCCGCCTGCGGCCAGCAGGCCAAGGCTGATCCAGGGAAGCGGCTGGCCGGCGGTCTCGGCGCTTTCGCCTGAGCCGGTCTTGAGGGCGACGGCCGCGGGGATCCGCTCGGCCTGCAAGGCCGGGAAGAGGCTGCCGAGGACGGCGATGGCCACGCCGAGCCCAAAGATGATCGCCGCGGCGACGGGCGTGAAGACCAACGGCGGCCGC
>TARA_R100000935_G_scaffold15320_2_pt1 | contig 59942 bp, 58 predicted proteins | sample TARA_R100000935 | Tara Oceans TARA_R100000935 (sample SAMEA2621502) | marine metagenome | biome: marine biome (ENVO:00000447); feature: surface water layer (ENVO:00002042); material: "saline water (ENVO:00002010), including plankton (ENVO:xxxxxxxx)" | depth 5 m
ATCAGGTGCGGTATTCGGCGTTGATCTTGACGTAGTCGTAGCTGAAGTCGCAGGTCCACACCTGGCCGGTGCCGTCGCCGGCGCCCAGGTCGACGCGGATGGTGATTTCCGGGCGGGCCATCACCGCGGCGCCCTGCTCTTCGGTGTAGCTGTCGGCGACGCCGCCTTCGCGCACCAGCTCCACTTCGCTGAGCCACACCGCCACTTTGTCCACGTCCAGGCTTTCGATGGGCGCGCGGCCCACGGCGGCGAGGATGCGCCCCCAGTTCGGGTCGGAGGCGAACAGCGCGGTTTTCACCAGCGGTGAGTGGCCGATGGTCTCGGCGACGATCTGCGCGTCCCGGTCGCTGCGCGCGCCGGACACTTCTATGGAGACGAACTTGGTGGCGCCTTCGGCGTCGCGGATCAGCGCCTGGGCCAGCTCCACGAACACGGTTTCCAGGGCCTGGTACAGCAGCTCCGCGTTGCGGTCGGCGCGGTCGTTGATCTCGGCGCCCACCTGGCCGCTGGCGATCAGCATGCAGGCGTCGTTGGTGGAGGTGTCGCCGTCCACGGTGATGCGGTTGAAGGAGCGGTCCGCCAGGCTTTTCACCCACTGATTCAGCAGCGGCTGGGCAATCTTGGCGTCGGTGGCGATGAAGCCGAGCATGGTGGCCATGTTGGGCTTGATCATGCCGGCGCCCTTGGCGATGCCGGTGATGGTGATGGTGTCGCCGTCCAGCTCAATGCGCCGGCTGGCCACCTTGGGCACCGTGTCGGTGGTCATGATGCCTTCGGCGGCGCGGCCCCAGTGGTGCTCGCTGAGGTCGTCCAGGGCCAGCGGCAGGCCTTCCTCGAACGGTTCCATGGGGAAGGTGGCGCCGATCACGCCGGTGGAGAACGGCAGCACTTCCGAGGGTGCGCAGTGCGCCAGCTCGGACAGCAGCAGGCAGGTTTCCTCGCAGTAGGCGTGGCCCTTGTCGCCGGTGCCGGCGTTGGCGTAGCCGGTGTTGATCATCAGGTAACGGGGCGCTTTCTCGGCCAGGTTGCGGCGTGCCACCTGCACCGGCGCCGCCTGGAAGCGGTTGGTGGTGAACACGCCGGCGGCGCGGCTGCCCTCGGCCAGCTCGATGACCACCAAATCCTTTTTGTTGGGCTTTTTGATGCCCGCTGCGATGGCGGCGAGTTTAACGCCGGCCACCGGGAACCATTCGGTCTGTGTCATGGTTAGTCCAGCTTTCCGTGGCACTGCTTGTATTTCTTGCCGGAGCCGCACGGGCAGGGTTCGTTGCGGCCCACTTTACGGCCTTCGCGCACCACGGTGCGCGGCTTCTCCGGCGGCCCCTGGGTCTGGCCGGTGCCGTCGCCCTGGGCGGTGGGCGCGGCCACCTCTTCCTGCTCGGCCTTCATTTTCTCGGCCTGCACGCGGGCTTCTTCCTGGCGCTGGGCTTCCAGGCGCTCCACTTCGTCCTCGCGGCGCACTTCGAAGTTGTGCAGCACGCGCACCAGCTCATGCTGGATCTGGTTAAGCATGGTCTGGAACAGCTCGAAGGCTTCTTTCTTGTATTCCTGCTTGGGGTTCTTCTGGGCGTAGCCGCGCAGATGAATGCCCTGGCGCAGGTGGTCCATGTTGGCCAGGTGTTCTTTCCAGTGGCGGTCGAGGATCTGCAGCATCAGGTGCTTCTCGATCGGACGCAGGGTCTCGGTGCCGATCTCCTCTTCCTTGCGGGCGTAGTCCGCTTCCAGCTGCTCGATGATGCGCTCGGTGACGCCCTCGATGTGCAGGCCGTTGTCTTCGTCCAGCCACTGGCGCACCGGGATATCGCTGCTGTATTCCGCCTGCAGGCTTTTCTCCAGCCCTTCCACGTCCCACTGGTCCTCCACGGAACCCGGCGGCATGTAGCTGTGCACCATCTCGGGAATCACGTCGCGGCGGATGCTCTCCACCGAGGACGCCAGGCTCTCGGCTTCGAGAATCTGCTCACGCTGGCTGTACACCACGCGGCGCTGGTCGTTGGCCACGTTGTCGTATTCCAGCAGGTTCTTACGGATGTCGAAGTTGCGGGTTTCCACCTTGCGCTGGGCGTTCTCGATGGCGCGCGTCACCCAGCGGTGCTCGATGGCTTCGCCGTCCTTGAGACCCAGTGAGCGCATCATGTTGCGCACCCGGTCGGAGGCGAAGATGCGCATCAGGTCGTCTTCCATGGACAGGAAGAAGCGCGTGTAGCCCGGGTCGCCCTGGCGGCCGGCCCGGCCACGCAGCTGGTTGTCGATCCGGCGGGATTCGTGGCGCTCGGTGCCGATGATGTGCAGGCCGCCGGCTTCCAGCACGGTGTTGTGGTTGGCTTCCCACTCGGCGCGGATCTTCTCGGCCTTCTCCTCGGAAGGCTCGTCCATGTGCTTGATCTCTTCCTCGGCGTTACCGCCCAGCACGATGTCGGTACCGCGACCGGCCATGTTGGTGGCGATGGTCACGGTGCCCGGGCGGCCGGCCTGGGCAATCACCTGCGCCTCGCGCTGGTGCTGCTTGGCGTTGAGCACCTGGTGCTTGATCTTTTCCTTGGTGAGCCGCTGGGCCAGGTATTCGGAGGCCTCGATGGTGGCGGTACCCACCAGCACCGGCGCGCCGCGCTCCACGCAGTCGCGCACTTCCTCGACGATGGCGTCGAATTTTTCCTGCAGGGTCAGGTAGACCAGATCGTTGGCGTCCTTACGCACCATGGGACGGTTGGTGGGCACCACCACCACGTCCATGCCGTAGATCTGGCGGAATTCCATCGCCTCGGTGTCGGCGGTGCCGGTCATGCCGGCCAGCTTCTCGTAGAGGCGGAAGTAGTTCTGGAAGGTGGTCGACGCCAGGGTCTGGTTTTCCTGCTGGATGCGCACGCCCTCCTTCGCTTCCACCGCCTGGTGGATGCCTTCGGACCAGCGGCGGCCCGGCATGGTGCGCCCGGTGTGCTCGTCGACGATCACGATCTGATCGTTCTGCACCACGTACTGGCGGTCCTTGTGGAACAGGGCGTGGGCCTTGAGCGCCGCGTGCACGTGGTGCAGCAGGGTCAGGTTGTGGGCGGCGTAGAGGCTCTCGCCGGCTTCCAGCAGGTTGTTTTCGACCAGCAGGGACTCGATCAGCTGGTGGCCGTCCTCGGTAAGCTCCACCTGGCGCTGCTTTTCGTCGATGTAGTAGTGGCCTTCCGCTTTCTGGCCGTCCTCGCCCTCTTCCTCGCGCTGCGGCTGCAGCTTGGGGATCAGGGTGTTCATCTGACGGTACAGCTCGGAGGAGTCCGCCGCCGGGCCGGAGATGATCAGCGGCGTGCGCGCCTCATCGATGAGGATCGAGTCCACTTCGTCGACGATGGCGTAGAACAGGCCGCGCTGCACCCGGTCTTCCAGGCGGAACGCCATGTTGTCGCGCAGGTAGTCGAAACCGTATTCGTTGTTGGTGCCGTAGGTGATGTCGCAGGCGTAGGCCTCGCGTTTTTCCGGCTGCGGCTGCTGGGAGTAGATCACGCCCACGCTCAGGCCCAGGAATTCGTACAGCGGGCGCATCCAGTTGGCGTCCCGCGCGGCCAGGTAGTCGTTGACCGTGACCACGTGCACGCCCTTGCCGGCCAGGGCGTTCAGGTAGGCCGCCAGGGTGGCGGTCAGGGTTTTACCCTCACCGGTGCGCATCTCCGCGATGCGCCCTTCATGCAGCGCGATGCCGCCCATCAACTGGACGTCGAAGTGGCGCATGCCCATCACCCGGGTGGCCGCCTCGCGGACCACCGCGAACGCTTCCGGCAGTATCTCGTCAAGGGTCTTGCCGTCGGCGAGCGCGGCCTTCAACTCGGCGGTCTTGGCCTGCAGCGCGCCGTCATCCAATTCCGCCATGGCGTCGCCATGGGTGTTGACCCCGGCCACCAGACGGCTGATCCGCTTGAGCTCGCGGTCATTCTTGGTCCCGAAGACTTTTTTGACGATGGTAGCCAGCATGAAACGTCCGTTTATTCTCAATGGGTGGGGCGAAAAAGAGCCATTCTAAACACAATAGACCAAGGAGATAAGGTGCGGAGGGCGACTATTCAAGCCTCAAGCCGCAAGCTACAAGCCACAAGCTCCCGCCTGGAGCCGCCGCTTGTAGCTTGGAGCTTGTAGCTTGGAGCTGGCGTTAGCGGCGGGCGCGGTAGATGTAGGGGTGCGGATTGACCTGCCGGCCGTTCTTAAGCACTTCGTAGTGCACGTGCGGGCCGGTGGAACGGCCGCTGGAGCCCATCTTGGCGATCACATCGCCGGTGCGCACGATATCACCGACCTTCACGTCCACGGTCTTGGCGTGGCCGTAGCGGGTGCTGATGCCGTTGCCGTGGTTGATCTCCACCAGCAGGCCGTAGCCGGAGCGTTCGCCGGCGTAGGTGACCACGCCGGCGGCGGTGGCGACCACGTCGGAGCCGTCCTTGCCGGCGAAATCCACCCCTTCGTGCCACGCCACCTTGCCGGAGAACGGGTCGGTGCGGCGGCCGAAGCGGCTCGACATCCAGCCCTGGGTAATGGGACGCCCGGACAGGAAGGTCTGGTTTTCAAGATTGCGGTTGGCGAGCAGGTTCTCGAGGATGTTCAGCTGCTGTTCGCGGCGCTCCAGGGTCTCGGTGAGGCCGTCCAGCTCCTCGATGAACGAGGGCGGCGCGAAGGCGCTGCTGTCCTGGGGTTCGGGGCCGCCCATGGCCAGCTCGCCGCCGCCGAAGTCGAATTCGTCGCTTTCGATGCCGGCCACGTCCACCAGCCGCTCGCCGAGGGCGTCCAGGCGCACCAGGCGGGCCTGGGCGTCGGCCAGCTTGAGGGTCAGGGCACGGAATTGTTCTTCACTGAGCTGCTTGAGGTCCGCTACTTCATCGCTCTGCCGCTCCAGGGAGGATTGGAAGCGTTTCGCCACCTCCTCACTGTAGGACGGCGGCGCGACCCGGTAGCTGATCCAGTAGGCGCCGACACCGGCGGCCATGGGAATCAGCACCAGCACCGCCAGCACCAGCGCGGGCAAAAACCGCGGTAAAGTAATGGTGCGGGAGTGGCCGCGCTTGCTGTTCAACAATATGATGTTCATCGTTGTATCGCGCCTGTCTCAATTCAGCTGTCGCAAGTAAAAACACACCCTGGCCGGAGGCGAGACCGCCCGGCGGGGCAAAGGGTTCCTTTCTTCCGTGAATGAGGTGGCGAGCGCCTTCCCCGTGTGCTCTCGCCTGGCAAGCTTTATAATTTTTTACATTCGCAGGGTAGCCCAAGGAAAAGGTATGAGCAAGCCGTCCCTACCCAAGGAATTGCAGGGTCTGTTGCGCCAAAACAGCACCCTGGCGCCGCTGGCGAAAGCCGCCCGCGGGCGCAAGGCGGCGGCCCCGAAAGGCCCGGCCGCCCCGCCCCAGGACTGTCTGCCGCCGGCGCTGCGCGACCGGGTGACGCTGGTGGAGGAAGAGAACCGCTGGCTGGCGATGGTGGAAACCAGCGCCACCGCCCAACTGCTGCGCTTCCACCTGCCGCGCCTGGAGCGCAGCCTGGCGCCGGGCAAGAGCATCAAGATCCTGGTCACCGGCCGCCGGGCGGCGCCCGCCGCCACCGCCGACAAGCTGCGCGCCAATGAGCGGCCGCCGCTGGACGCGGGGAGTGCCGCGCATATTCGGCAGGCGGCGGATTGCGTCGATGACGACGAGCTGGCGAAAGCGCTGCGGCGGTTGGCGGGGCGGGCGGAGAGTTAGCGTTAGCGAGGTCTCTGGGATCCTGTCGGCCGGCTTTGCCGGCCTTTCGCGGGCAAGGCCCGCTCGCACAAATAGCACTCCGTAGCCCGGTGGAAACGGGCCTTGTGGGAGCGGGCCCAGCCCGCGAAAGGCAAGCAGAGCTTGCCGGCAAAGGTTGCCCCGCAGGATTCCAGAGGTCCGAAACGAGAGCGCCCCGACCGCGGGAGAACGGTCGGGGCGCACAGGGAGGCACGACACCGCGCGGGCACGCGGCGAGGTGTGTTCGGGACGGGCCGTTATTCGGCGGCCATCACCGGCTTCACGTAGGAAATCGGTGCGTTTTCCGCGTCCTCGAAGGTCACCAGTTCCCAAGCGTCTTCCTGCTTGAGCAGCTCACGCAGGAGGGCGTTGTTGAGCGCGTGGCCGGATTTATGACCCACGAACTCGCCGATCAGGCTGTGGCCGAGCTGGTACAGGTCACCGATGGCGTCGAGCATCTTGTGTTTGACGAACTCGTCGTCATAACGCAGGCCGTCCTCGTTGAGGATGCGGTACTCGTCCACCACGATGGCGTTGTCCACGCTGCCGCCCAGCGCCAGGTTCTGGCTGCGCAGGAACTCGATGTCGCGCATGAACCCGAAGGTCCGGGCCCGCGCCACTTCCTTCACGAACGACGTGGAGGAAAAGTCGATGCTGGCCACCTGGTTGCGCTCTTCGAACACCGGGTGATCGAATTCGATCGAGAACGTCACCTTGAAGCCATCGAACGGTTTGAAGGTGGCCACTTTGTCGTCCTCGCGGACGGTGACTTCCTTCTTGATGCGGATGAACTTCTTGGCGGCGTCCTGCTCCTTGATGCCCGCGGACTGCAGCAAGAACACAAAAGGACCGGCACTGCCGTCCATGATCGGCACTTCCGGCGCCGACAACTCCACGTAGGCGTTGTCGATACCCAGACCGGCCATGGCGGAAAGCAGGTGTTCCACGGTGCCCACTTTGACGCCGTCTTGAACCAGCGTGGTGGAGAGCGTGGTTTCACCGACTTTATCGGCGCCGGCGGGGATTTCCACCACCGGATCCAGGTCCACCCGGCGGAATACGATGCCGGCGTTCGCGGGCGCCGGGCGCACCGTCAGGTACACCTTTTCACCGGTGTGAAGACCCACGCCGGTGGCGCGAATCACATTTTTGAGAGTTCGTTGTCTGATCATCGATCCGTCACAAATCCGTCGGTATCCCGGAGGATACGGGTATCCTCAACGCGAAATAAGGGGGCGATGATAGCAAATCTCCCCTTTTCGCACCATATTTCCAACGCCGTCAGTCAGCCTGACGGCGCAGGAAGGTCGGGATATCGATAAAGTCCAGGTCTTCCGCGGTGTTCACGGCCTGGCGACCACCGCCACCCGCGGCCTGCTGCTGGGCGCGCTTGCGCTCCACCGCCGGACGATCCAGATCGTTATAGTCCACCCGGCCATCGGCGCCCATGGGGGTCTGACGCCCGCGCACCACTTTCAGTTCCTGGTGCTGCGCACCCAGACCGGTGGCCACCACGGTCACGGAAATATTATCGCCCATATCCGGGTCGATCGCCGTGCCGATGATCACGTTGGCGTCTTCGCTGGCCAGTTCGCTGACGATATCGCCCACTTCGGAGAACTCATCCAGTGCGATGGACTCGTTAGCGGTGATATTGATCAGGATGCCGCGCGCGCCACGCAGGTCCACGTCTTCCAGCAGCGGGCTGGAAATCGCCGCCTGGGCCGCTTCCGCCGCGCGGTTTTCGCCGCTGGCGACGCCGGTGCCCATCATCGCGGTGCCCATCTCGCTCATCACGGTGCGCACGTCGGCGAAGTCGACGTTGATCATGCCGGGACGGACGATCAGGTCGGCGATGCCCTTCACCGCGCCCTGCAGCACTTCGTTGGCCGCCTTGAAGGCGTCCAGCAGGGTGGTGGAGCCGCCCAGCACGGACTGGAGCTTCTCGTTGGGGATGGTGATCAGCGAGTGCACGTGCTCTTTCAGCGCTTCGATGCCTTCCTGGGCGGAGCGCATGCGCTTCTTGCCCTCGAACGGGAACGGCTTGGTGACCACGGCCACGGTGAGGATGCCCAGCTCCTTGGCCACTTCGGCCACCACCGGAGCCGCGCCGGTGCCGGTGCCGCCGCCCATACCGGCGGTCACGAACACCATGTCGGCGCCTTCCAGCAGCTCGGCGATACGCTCACGGTCTTCCATGGCGGACTGCCGGCCGATGTCCGGGTTGGCGCCGGCGCCCAGGCCCTTGGTGACCTGGCTGCCGAGCTGAATCACGGTTTTCGCGGAGGAGTTGCGCAGCGCCTGGGCGTCCGTGTTGGCGCAGATGAAATCCACGCCTTCCACGTTGGAACGCACCATGTGGTCGACGGCGTTGCCACCGCCGCCACCGACACCGACTACTTTGATCACCGCGCCATGGGGTACGGAATCTTCGAGTTTGAATTGCATGGTTGATCTCCCGTTAATGCTTCCCTGTTTACTGCTTTTCCCAAAACCGGCCGGACCATCCGACCGCTTCTGAAACCTTTAAAAATTGCCCTGGAACCACTTCTTGAAGCGTTCCATCCAGTTCACTTCGCCGCCGCCGGCCTGGGCACGGGGGCTGCGTCCTTCCTTCTCCATGCGCTGGCCGTACAGCAGCAGACCCACGGAGGTGGAATAAATCGGGTTGCGCACCACATCGGTGAGCCCGGCCACGCCCTGCGGCGTGCCGAGGCGCACCGGCATGTGGAAAATTTCCTCGGCCAGTTCCGCCGCGCCCTCGATCTTCGAGGAGCCGCCGGTGAGCACGATGCCGCCGGGGATCATGTCCTCGAACCCGGAGCGGCGGATTTCCGCCTGGATCAGGGTGAACAGCTCGTCGTAGCGCGGCTCCACCACCTCGGCCAGGTTCTGGCGGCTGAGGGTGCGCGGCGGCCGGTCGCCGACGCTGGGCACCTTGATGGTCTCGTCGGCGCCGGCCAGCTGGGTCAGCGCGCAGGCGTACTTGATCTTGATCTCGTCGGCGTGCTGCTTGGGCGTGCGCAGCGCCATGGCGATGTCGTTGGTGACCTGGTCGCCGGCGATCGGAATGTTCGCGGTGTGGCGGATCGCCCCCTCGGTGAAGATGGCGATGTCGGTGGTGCCGCCGCCGATGTCGACGATGCACACGCCCAGCTCGCGCTCGTCCTCGGTGAGCACCGAGTGCGCGCTGGCCAGCTGCTCGAGGATGATGTCCTCCACTTCCAGGCCGCAGCGGCGCACGCACTTCTCGATGTTCTGGGCGGCGTTCACCGCGCAGGTCACCAGGTGCACCTTGGCTTCCAGCCGCACGCCGCTCATGCCCACCGGCTCGCGCACGCCTTCCTGGTTGTCGACCACGTATTCCTGCGGCAGCACGTGCAGGGTCTTCTGATCGGCGGGAATCGCCACCGCCTGGGCGGCGTCGATCACCCGGTCGATGTCCGCCTGGGTCACTTCCCGGTCGCGGATCGCGACGATGCCATGGGAGTTAAGGCTGCGCACATGGGAACCGGCGATGCCGGCGTAGACCGAATGGATCTGGCAGCCGGCCATCAGCTCCGCCTCTTCCACGGCACGCTGAATCGAGCGCACGGTGGCTTCGATGTCCACCACCACGCCCTTCTTCATGCCCCGCGAAGGCTGGGAGCCCAGACCCACTACCTCCACAACGCCTTCCTCGGTGATCTGGCCGACGATGGCCACGACCTTGGAGGTGCCGATGTCCAGGCCCACGATCATGTTGTCCACTGCATTCGCCATTAGAGGTACATCCTCTGTTTCTGCTTAAGCATTCTTGTCCGCTTCCGCGTCGCGCCAGGTCACCGCGATGCCATCGGCATAGCGCAAATCGACCCGCGCCACGCCACGGCTGTCGGTGCTCAGTACACCGCGGTACAGGCGCGTGAAACGGCGTAACTTGCCCACGTAATTTTCCCGGTCCACCACCAGCTGCATTTGGTTGTCCAAAGTCAGCCGGGCGGTCAGCCGGGCGTTCACTTCCATTCGTTCGATGCCCAGGCCCACGTCACGCAGCAGCTTGCCCATGCTGTGGTAGAAGCTCATCACTTCCTCCAGGCGCTGGTCGGGGCCGTTGAGGCGCGGCAGCCCGGCCAGGTCGTATTGTTTGAGCGCCTTGAACGGCTCGCCGTCGCGGGCCACCAGCACCGCTTCGTTCCACACCGCCACCGGCTCGCGCTCGGTGACGTCCAGGCTCACCGTGTCCGGCCACTGGCGGCGCACGGACACCTCCGACACCCAGCTCAGGCCGCGGGCGCGCTGGTAGATCTGCTCCAGCGGCACCGAGAAGTAGTTGGCGTCGCGCACCAGCGAGGCCAGCGCGGTCTGCACCTGCTGCTGGCGGCGCACGTCGGTGACGCCGTCCACGCCCACCTGGCGGATCGGGTACTGGTCCAGCACCCGCGGCAGCCAGATCACGCCGGCCACCACGGTGATCGCCACCAGCCCGGCCAGCGCGCCGGGCAGCGCCGCCGCCAACCGCTCGCGGATCGGCACGGCGGGCGCCTGCCGCTTGGCGCGGGTCGCCTTGGGGGACGCGCCGCGTGTGCGGCGGGCGTCCGGTGTCTGGCGTCTGGCCTTAGCCACGGGGCTTGCTCCCTTTGCTCGCTTTGTTCGCCTTGCGCGGCGGAAACCGGTCCACCGCTTCCAACAGAATGCGTGCCACCAGAGTGGCGAAATCGTCGCCGTCGGCCTTGGCGGCCATCGGCACCAGGCTGTGATCGGTCATGCCCGGTACGGTGTTCACTTCCAGCAGCTGCCAGTCGCCGTGTTCGTCGCGCATCACGTCGACGCGGCCCCAGCCCTGGCAGCCCACCGCCTCGAACGCCTTCAGGGCGAGCGCGCGCAGGGCCTGCTCGTCGGCGTCGTCGAGGCCCGCCGGGCACAGGTACTCGGTGCTGTTGGACTGGTACTTGGCCTCGAAGTCATAGAACGCGTTGGGCGTCTTCAGGCGGATCGACGGCAGCGCCCGGCCGTCGACGATCGCCACGGTGTACTCCGGGCCGCGCACCCAGGCTTCCACCAGCACGTCGCTGTCGTAGGCGCGGGCGTCTTCCAGGGCTTTGTTCAGTTCCGCCGCGCTGTCCACCTTGGCCATGCCGATGGAGGAGCCCTCGTGGGACGGTTTCACCATCAGCGGGAAGCCGATATCACGGTCGTCCAGGCCGGCCACGTAGAACGGCGGCGTGGGCAGGCCGGCGCCCTTCCACAGTTGTTTGGTGCGCACCTTGTCCATGCCGATGGCGGACGCCATCACGCCGGAGCCGGTGTACGGCAGTTTCAGATGCTCCAGCAGCCCCTGGATCACGCCGTCTTCGCCACCCCGCCCGTGCAAGGCGATAAAGGCCACGTCGAAGCCCTTGAGGGTGTCCACGCCGCGCTCCGCCGGGTCCACCAGCTCGGCGATCAGGCCCAGCTGGCGCAGCGCCTGGTGCACCGCCGCGCCGCTCTTCAGGGACACCGAGCGCTCCGCGGAATCGCCGCCGGCGAGCACCGCCACCCGGCCGATACGGGCCAGGCGCTGCTTCATTTCGCTGGTCAGCGCCATGCCGGGCGCCTTGCCGCTATCGACCATGGGCGCCTCCGTTGCCGTCGGTGGGTTCGATGCGCGCCGCCAGTTCGCGGGCGATACCGCCCACGTTGCCGGCGCCCTGGGTGACCAGCAGATCGCCGCCCTGCAGCACATTGGCGAGCAGCTCGGGCAGCTTGGCCGGGTCGTCCACGAACACCGGCTCCACCCGGGCGCGCTGGCGCAGGCTGCGCATCAGGGCGCGGGTGTCGGCGCCGGGGATCGCGTCCTCCCCGGCGCTGTAGACTTCCAGCATCAGCAGTTGATCGACACCGCCGAGCACGTCCACGAAGTCCTCATAGAGGTCGCGGGTGCGGGTGTAGCGGTGCGGCTGGAACAGCATCACCAGCCGGCGGCCGGGCCAGCCGTCGCGGATCGCCGCGATGGTGGCGGCCACTTCGCGGGGATGGTGGCCGTAGTCGTCCACCAGGGTGGCGCTGCCGCCGTCGGCGCAGGGGTACTCGCCGAGCACGTCGAAGCGGCGCCCGACCCCGGTGAAGCCGTTCAGACCGCGCACGATGGCCTCGTCGTCGGCGCCTTCGTCGGCGGCCACGGCGATCGCCGCCAGGGCGTTCAGCACGTTATGGCGGCCCGGCATGTTCAGGGTGATCTCCAGCGGCTCGCCTTCGGTGCGCACCACCCGGAAGGCGGTGCTCATGCCGGTCTGGCGCACGTTCTCGGCGCGCAGGTCGGCGTCGTCGCTGAAGCCGTAGCGGATCACCTGGCGGTTGACCCGGGGCAGCAGCTTGCGCACCACCGGGTCGTCCACGCACAGCACCGCCACGCCGTAGAACGGCAGGTTGTGCAGGAATTCGATAAAGGTGTTTTCCAGCCGCGCGAAGTCACCGCCGTAGGTGTGCATGTGGTCGGCGTCGATATTGGTGACGATGGCGCTCATCGGCTGCAGGTGCAGGAAGCTGGCGTCGGACTCGTCCGCTTCGGCGACCAGATAGCGGCTCTGGCCGAGGCGCGCGTTGGTGCCGGCGCTGTTCAGGCGGCCGCCGATTACGAACGTCGGGTCCAGCCCGGCTTCGCCGAGAATCGCCGCCACCATGGAAGTGGTGGTGGTCTTGCCGTGGGTGCCGGCCACGGCGATGCCGTGGCGGAAGCGCATCAGCTCGGCGAGCATTTCCGCGCGCGGCACCACCGGCACCCGGCGGGCGTGGGCTTCGGCCACTTCCAGGTTCTCGGTGTTGACCGCCGAGGAGGTCACCACCACGTCGGCGTCGCCGATGTTCTCGGCCCGGTGGCCGATTTCCACCCGCGCGCCCAGGGACCGCAGGTGGTCCACCACCGGCGATTCCTTGATGTCACTGCCACTGATGGCATAGCCCTGGTTGGCCAGGACTTCGGCGATCCCGCACATGCCGGCGCCGCCGATACCCACGAAGTGGATACCGCGAATCCGCCGCATTTCAGGCACGGTATGTTTAATCGCCATGGGCGACCTCCTCGCATAGTTTCGCCACCCGGGCGGCGCTGTCCGGCACCGCCAGCTGGCGGGCACGCCGCGCGATCTGCGCCAGGGCGTCCCGTTCCATCATTCCGGCCAGGCTGCGCGCCAGGGCGCCGGCGTTCATCTCCGCCTGCGGCAGCATCAGCGCGGCGCCGCGATCCACCAGCCAGCGGGCGTTCAGCGTCTGGTGGTCGTCCACCGCGCTGGGCAGCGGCACGAACAGCGCCGCCACGCCGGCGGCGGCCACTTCCGCCACGGTCAGGGCGCCGGCGCGGCACACCACCAGATCGGCCCAGGCGTAGGCCTCGGCCATGTCATCAATGAATTCACTGACCCGGGCGTCCAGGCCCAGCGCCTTGTAAACCGGCTCGGCTTCCCCGGTGCGGCCGGCGCCGCACTGGTGGCGCACCTGCAGCTGGGCGCCCAGGGACGCCAGCAGCAGCTCCGGCAGGTCCTGGTTCAGGGCCAGGGCGCCCTGGCTGCCGCCCAGCACCAGAATCCGCAGCGGCCCCTGGCGCACGCCGTAGCGCTCCGCCGGGTCGGGCAGCTCGGCGATTTCGCGGCGCACCGGGTTGCCCACCCAGATACCGCCGGGCAGCGCGCCTTCGAACCCTTCCAGGGTTTCGGTGGCGAAGCGCGACAGCATGCGGTTGGTGAGCCCGGGCGCCGCGTTCTGCTCGTGGATCACCAGCGGCACGCGGCACAGTTTGGCGGCCAGGCCGCCGGGGGCGCTGACGAAACCGCCGAAGCCCACCGCCAGCACCGGACGCTCGCGGCGAATCACGGCGCAGGCCTGCCACATTGCGCGCAACAGCTGCAGCGGCCCGAGCAGCTTGCGTTTGACGCCGCCGCCGCGCAGGCGCCCGACGGCCAGGCTGACGATCTCGAAACCGTGGCGCTCCACCAGCCGGGTTTCCATGCCGCCTTCGGCGCCCAGCCACAGCACCCGGTAGCCGGCGTCCTGCAGTTGCCGGGCCACCGCCAGGGCGGGGAACACGTGGCCGCCGGTGCCGCCGGCCATGATCAATACCGTGGCGCTCATCGTTTGCTCCTCCCGCGTGCCTGCAGCCGCGATTGCTCGGTGCTGGCGCGCAGTACCAGCGCGATCATCACCGAACAGATCAGCAGCGAGGAGCCGCCGTAACTTACGAACGGCAGCGTCAGTCCCTTGGTGGGCAACACCCCCATGTTCACACCCACATTGATGAACGCCTGGGCGCACAGCACCAGCGCGGTGCCGTACACCAGATAGGCGTGGTAAAGAAAACCGCGCTGCTCCAGGCCGCGTCCGATCACGAACAGACGCCAGCCGAGCACCGCGAAGCCGACGATCATCGCCAGGGTGCCGATCAGGCCCCATTCCTCGGCGAGCACCGCGAATACGAAATCGGTATGCGCTTCGGGCAGGTAGAACAGCTTCTGCACGCTGTTGCCCAGGCCCACGCCCAGCCAGTGGCCGCGCCCGAAGGCGATCAGGCTCTGGGTGAGCTGGTAGCCGGCGCCGTACTGGTCGGCCCAGGGGTCGGTGAAGCTCATCAGGCGCGCCACCCGGTAGGGCTCCGCCAGCGCCACCACCGCGCCCAGGGCCACCACGGCGAGGCCGATGATCAGGAAGCGCAGGGTCGGCACGCCGGCCAGGAACAGCATGCCCATGGCGGCGATGCCCAACACCACCACGGCACCGAAGTCCGGCTGCAGCAGCAGCATGAAGGTGAGCGCGGCGAGCACGCCCAGCGGCAGCAGGAAGGCCTTCCAGCCGCTTTCCAGGGCCGCCTTGTGCTGGGCGATGTAGCCGGCCAGGTAGAGCACGAAGCACAGCTTGACGATTTCCGAGGCCTGAATGGTCAAGCCCGGCAATGCGATCCAGCGGGTGGAGCCGTTCACCTCCCGGCCGAGGCCGGGGATGAACACCATCACCAGCACCACCAGCGCCACCGGCAGCATGGCGAAGCGCAGTTTTTCCAGCAGGGTGAGCGGCACGCAGCAGTACACGAACACGCCCAGGCCGACGCTGGCGAGCAGATAGATGCCGTGGCGCAGGCCGTAGTGGAAGGGGCTGTCCAGGCGGGTTTCGGCGATCTGCAGGGACGCGGAGGTGACGATCACCAGGCCGGCCAGGGCCAGCAGCGCCACGGTCCACAGCAGCGGGCGGTCGAGGCCCGGATCGCGTACGTCCACCAGGGCGCTAGCCATGGGTCACCTCCCGGGCGCGGGCGGAGAAGTCGTCGCCACGGGCCACGTAGCTTTCGTACATGTCGAAGGAGGCGCACGCCGGTGACAGCAGCACGGCGTCGCCGGGCTGTGCCAGCTGCGCGGCGCGCTTGACCGCCGCCGCCATGTCCGCGACCCGCTCGCAGGGCACGCCGGACAGGCCGTCGGCCACTTTGTCCGCGTCCTGGCCGAGCACCAGGGCGGCGCGCAGATATTGGCGCGCCGGCTCGCCCAGCGGCGAGAAGTCCTGGCCCTTGCCCTGGCCGCCGGCGATCAGGATCACGCGGCCTTCGATGGCCTCGCCGATACCGGTGAGCGCCGCCAGGGTGGCGCCCACGTTGGTGGCCTTGGAATCGTTGATCCAGCGGATGCGGGCGTCCTCCGCCACCAGCTGGCAGCGGTGCGGCAGGCCCTTGAACCGTTTCACCGTGGCCAGGGTGGTGGCGCGGTCGAAGCCCAGGGCGTCGGCCATGGCCAGCACCGCCAGCACGTTCATGGCGTTGTGGTGGCCGGTGAGCGCCAGCTCGTCCACGTGCAGCAGGGTCTCGCCCTGGTGGCAGAGCATCTGCTTGTCGGTGTCCAGCTGGTAGTGCGCTTCCGGGTGGCTGCCGAAGGTGATTTCCCGGGGCACCTGGGTCTGCGGGCGGGTGGCCAGGTCGTCGCGGTTCCACACCGCCACCTGGCAGCCGTCGTAAATGCGCTGCTTGGCGGCCAGGTAGTCGCTGAACTTGCCGTAGCGGTCCAGGTGGTCCTGGGACAGATTGAGAATCGAGGCGACCTGGGCGTTGAGGCTGTAGGTGGTTTCCAGCTGGAAGCTGGACAGCTCCAGCACGTACAGCTCCGCTTCCTCGCGCAGCAGATCCAGCGCCGGCACACCCAGGTTGCCGCCCACGCCCGGCTTGGCGTCGCAGGCGCGCGCCACTTCGCCGAGCAGGGTGACCACGGTGCTCTTGGCGTTGGACCCGGTGATGCCCACCAGCGGGCGACTGGCGGCGCGGGCGAACAGCTCGATGTCGCCGATCACTTCCTTACCCTCGGCGATCTGCTCGGCGATGGCCGGGGTCGACACGGCCACGCCGGGGCTGACGATAAGGCGCTGGGCCCGCTTCATCCACGACGCCTTGAAGCCGCCGGTGTGAATCTTGAGCTTGGGATGCTGCTCACGCAGTTCGTCCAGACCCGCGGGCGCTTCGCGGGTATCCAGGGCGCGCACCGGCATACCCTGATCCGCCAGGTAGCGGATCACGGAGCGGCCGGAAACACCCAGGCCAATAACCAGATCGAACGCGTCTTTCGCCATATACGTTTACGCCCGTCCTATCGAATCTTGAGGGTCGCCAGACCCACCAGTACAAGAATTACGGTAATGATCCAGAACCGAACGATGATCTTCGGTTCCGGCCAGCCCTTGAGCTCAAAGTGGTGATGGATCGGCGCCATGCGGAAAATGCGCCGGCCGGTGAGCTTGAACGAGGCCACCTGCAGCATCACCGACACCGTCTCCATGACGAACACACCGCCCATGATGAACAGCACGATTTCCTGGCGGACGATCACCGCCATCACACCGAGCACCGCGCCCAGCGCCAGCGCGCCCACGTCGCCCATGAACACCTGCGCCGGGTAAGCGTTGAACCACAAAAAGCCCAGCCCGGCGCCGCACAGACCGGCGACGATTACCACCAGCTCGCCGGCGCCGGCGATGTAGGGAATCTGCAGGTAGGTGGCGAACTCCGCGTGGCCGCTGGCGTAGGCGAAGATGCCCAGCGCCGCCGCCACCAGCACGGTGGGCATGATCGCCAGGCCGTCCAGGCCGTCGGTCAGGTTGACCGCGTTGGAGGTGCCGTTGATCACGAAATAGGTCAGCACCACATAGAACCAGCCCATGTTGATCGCCACGGTCTTGAAGAACGGCACGATCAGCTGGGTTTCCTGCGGGCTCTGGGCGGTCCAGAACAGGGCCAGGCCGGCGCCCAGCGCGCCCACGGACTGCCAAAAATACTTCCAGCGCGCCGGCAGGCCGCGCGGGTTCTTTTCGATCACCTTGCGCCAGTCGTCGACCCAGCCCACGGCGCCGAACACCACCAGCACGCCCAGGGTGATCCACACGAAGCGGTTGCTCAGATCCGCCCACAGCAGGGTGGAAATGGCGATCGAGATCAGAATCAGGCCGCCGCCCATGGTCGGGGTGCCCGCCTTGCTGAGATGGCTCTTGGGGCCGTCGTCGCGGATCGCCTGGCCGACCTGCTTTTCCTGCAGCTTCTGAATCATGATCGGACCGATCCAGAACGCCAGGAACAGCGCCGTCAGCACCGCCAGAATGGCGCGCAAGGTAATGTATTGGACCACCAGGAATCCGGTATAAAACTCACCCAGCAGTTCCGCCAGCCAAAGCAACATCAGTGCCCCCTCCCCTTATCGGTAAGCCGTTGCACCACTTGCTCCATGCGGGCACTGCGCGACCCCTTGACCAATACCGTGCCGCCCCGGGCCAGCGTTCCCGCTGCCCGCTCGGCGGCCTGGTCGAAATGTTCCACCGGCTCGGCGCCGTCACCGAAGCCGCGGGCGGCCGCTTCGGCGCCGGGCAGGGTGATCAGCGTGTCGATGCCGGCGGCCCGGGCGTTGGCGCCCAATTCAGTCACCAGCGTCTCGGCGCTGGGGCCCAATTCCCCCATGGCGCCCAGCACCAGAGTGCGTGGTGACGGCCGCCCGGCCAGCCAGGCGATGGCCGCCCGTACCGAGCCGGGGTTGGCGTTATAGGTGTCGTCCACCAGGGTGCCGCCCTGGCAGTCGATCACGTTCATGCGTCCCGGGACCGGCTTCAGCTGTGCCAGGCGCGGCGCCCGTTCCGTCAGGTCGACGCCCAGCGCCTGCACGGCGGCCAGCGCCATCAGCGTGTTGCTGATCTGGTGGGCGCCCACCAGCGGCAGGCGCAGGGTCAGCCCCAGGGGCTGCAGCACGAAGTCGCAGCCCTGGTCGTCCAGACGCACCGCCTCGGCGTGCAGGTCGCCCTGCTCACGGCCCACGGTGACGATGTTCAGGCCGGCGGCGCGGGCCTGGTCGGTGAAGAAGGCGGCGTAGTGGTCGTCGCCGTTGATCACCGCGGTGCCGCCGGCGGCGCAGCCGGTGAAGATTTCCGCCTTGGCGCGGGCGATGCCGTCCATGGAGCCGAAGCCCTCCAGGTGGGCGCCGGTGACGTTGGTGATCAGCGCCACGTTCGGCTTCACCAGGCCGCTGGTCCAGGCGATTTCGCCGGGGGCGTTGGCGCCCAGCTCGATCACCGCCTGGCGGTGTTCGGCGTTCAGGCGCAGCAGGGTGAGCGGAACGCCGATGTCATTGTTAAGGTTGCCGTGGGTGGCCAGGGTGCCCTCGCCAAGGAGGATGGCGATCATCTCTTTGACGGTGGTTTTGCCGGCATTGCCGGTGACCGCCACGCGCGGCACCGGGAACTGGGCGGCGTAACCGGCGGCCAGGCGGCCGAGCCCCTGGCGGGTGTCGGCAACGCGCACGTCGGCGTCGAACACGCCGGTGTCGCTGCCCTGTTCGCTGTCGTAATCAATCAGCGCGGCCACCGCGCCGGCGTCCCGAGCCTGGGCCAGGAAGGCGTGGCCGTCGAATCGCTCGCCCCGCAGCGCCACGAACAGGCTGTCCGGGCCCAGCGTGCGGGTGTCGGTGCTGACCGCGCTCAGGGTGCGGTCGCTGCCGCGCATCTCGCCGGCGGTCCAGTCACGGATCTGGGACAGGCGCATCATGCGGTCCCCCCTGCCGGGGCGGCCGGCACTCGCCACGCGGCCAGGGCCTCGCGGGCCAGGTCGCGGTCGTCCATGGGGTGGCGCTCACCGGCCACCTCCTGATAATCCTCATGGCCTTTGCCGGCCACCAGCACCACGTCGTCGACGCCGGCCTGGGACACCGCCAGCGCCACCGCGCGGCGGCGGTCGGTTTCCACCTGCACGGCGCTGGGATCGTCGAGGCCGGCGCGCATCTGGTCGATGATCGCGTCCGGGTTCTCACCGCGCGGGTTGTCGCTGGTGAACAGCACCCGGTCGGCGCCGCGCTCGGCGGCGGCGGCCATCAGCGGGCGTTTGCCGGTGTCCCGGTCGCCGCCGCAGCCGACCACGCAGTGCAGGCGGCCGGGGAAGTGCTCGCGCGCCGCCGCCAGGGCTTTTTCCAGGCCGTCCGGGGTGTGCGCGTAATCGACGATGACGGTGGGCTTGCCCGCTTCGCGGACCGGCTCCATGCGGCCCGGCACCGGGGTAATCGCGGCCAGGGCGTCCGCCAGCGCGTGGGGCTCGACGCCGCTGCCGTGCAGCGCCCCGGCCACCGCCATCACGTTGCTGAGGTTGAAGGCGCCGAACAGCGGCAGGGTCACGTTCACGGCTTCGCCGCCCACGGTGAGCCGCAGGTCCATGCCGTCCGGGTGCGGCTGCCAGGCCACGCAGCGCACGGTGGCGCCGGCCTGGGCGCCGTAGGTGATGCAGCGCACGCCGTCGTTGAGCCGGCCGAGCAGCACCGGGGCGGCGGCGTCGTCGCTGTTGATCACCGCTTCCTGGAGCTCCGGGCGGGTGAACAGCGCCACCTTGGCGAGCAGATAGGTGTTCATGTCGCCGTGGTAGTCGAGGTGGTCGCGGCTCAGGTTGCTGAACACCGCGATGCGCACCGGAGTGCTGCCCAGCCGATGCTGGTCGAGGGCGTGGGACGACACTTCCATGGCGACGCAGTCGGCGCCGGCGTCGCACAGGGCGAGCAGCGCTTTCTGCAGGGTAATCGGGTCCGGCGTGGTGTGCCCGGTGCTGTCCTCGTGGCCCTTGAGGCCGACGCCCAGGGTGCCGATCAGACCGCAGGCGTGGCCCAGGGCATTGAGCGCGTCACGCAGGAACCAGGTGATGCTGGTCTTGCCGTTGGTGCCGGTGACGCCGATCACCTTCAGGCGGCGGCCGGGCTCGCCGAAGTAGCGCGCCGCCAGCACGCCGACCTGGCGGCGCAGTTCCGGCACGGTGAGGCGCACGGCGCCGTCGTGCGGATGCACGGCGAAGGTGTCGCCCTCTTCCACCACCACGGTGGCGCCGGCGCGGATCGCCGCGTCGATGAACTGGCGGCCGTCCGCGTTGTGCCCGGGCACCGCCAGGAACAGGTCACCGGGGGTCACCGCGCGGCTGTCCAGGCGCAGTGCGTTGATGGTCAGGTCGCGCAGCCGTTCCGGCAGCGGCTGATCGGGGAGCAGATGCCGCAGTGCGATCATGTGGCGTCCTCCCCGTCCAGGTTGCCGGCGATCAGGCCGTCGGTCTTGTCCGGCGGCACGTGCAGGGTGCGCAGCACGCCGCCGACAATGGCGGAGAACACCGGCGCGGCCACCAGGCCGCCGTAATAGGATTCGCCGCGCGGGTCATCGATCACCACCACCGCGGCCACCCGCGGGTTGGAGGCCGGGGCGATGCCGGCGAACAGGCCGATGTAGCGGTCGTCGGCGTAGCCGTTGGCGGTGACCTTGTGCACGGTGCCGGTTTTACCGGCCACCTGGTAACCGGAAATCTGCGCGCGGCTGGCGGTGCCCTCGATGCTGACCACGGTTTCCAGCATGCGCACGATGGACTGGGCGCTGGCCGGCGCGATCACCTGCTCGCCCTCGGGCGGCTGGTCCACCTTGAGCAGGGACAGCGGCACCCGGCGGCCGTCGTTGGCGAGGATCGCGTAGGCCTGGGCCAGCTGCAGCGCGGTGGTGCTGACGCCGTAGCCGTAGGACAGCGCGGCGCGCTCCACGTCCCGCCAGCGGGCGCGCAGCGGCAGCATGCCGTCGCTCTCGCCGGGGTAGTCGATGCCGGTGCGCTGGCCGAAGCCGAAGCGCTCCAGGTAGCCGGGCAGCACCATGGCGTCCATGGACAGCGCCAGCTTGCTGACGCCCACGTTGGAGCTCTTGGTGAGCACGGTGGTGACGTCGATGACACCGTAATCGCGGTGGTCACGGATGGTCTTGCTGCCCACGCGCAGATAGCCGGGGTGGGTGTTGATCGCCGTGGTGGGCGTGACCAGGCCCTGCTCCATGGCGGCGGCGACGGTGAACGGCTTGATCGTGGAGCCCGGCTCGAACAGGTCGGTGACGGCCCGGTTGCGCAGGCTGGCGGTGTCCAGGTTGCCCCGGTTGTTGGGGTTGTAGGCGGGCTGGTTGACCATCGCCAGCACTTCGCCGGTCTTGATGTCGAGCACCACGGCGGAGCCGCCCCGGGCCTTAAAGCGGCGGGTGGCGGACAGCAGTTCTTTGTAGGCCAGGTACTGCAGGCGCAGATCCAGGCTCAGGGTGATGTCCTGGCCGGGCGCCGCCGGTTCCAGCACTTCGATGTCCTGGATCACGCGGCCGAGCAGGTCGCGAACCACTTTCTTGCGGCCCGGCTCGCCGGACAGTTGCTCTTCGAAGGCCAGTTCCACGCCTTCCTGGCCGCGCTCGTCGATGTCGGTGAAGCCGACCAGATGGCTGGTCACTTCGCCGGCCGGGTAGTAGCGGCGGTATTCGGTGAGCGGGTGGATGCCGGGCACCTGTTTGGCGAGCACCGTCTGCGCCTGCTCCGGCGCCAGGCCGCGGGCCAGGTAGATGAATTCCTTGCCCTTGTGGCTGTTGACCCGGCTGGCGAAGGCGCGGCTGTCGATGATCGGATTGTTGCCCAGGCGCGCCCACTGCTCCTGGTGCTCCAGGGCTTCGCCGGGGTTGGCCCACAGGGTGGTGACCGGGGTGCTCACCGCCAGCGGCCGGCCGGCGCGGTCCTGGATCACGCCACGGTGGGCGGCCACCGGCTCCACCCGCAGATTGCGGATGTCGCCCTGGTCGGCCAGGAAGTCGTGCTGTACCACCTGCAGTTGCACCGCGCGCCCCACCAGGACACAGGCACAGCCGGCCCAGAACACCAGCATGAAACGCCAGCGCAGGGAGCTGTTGGCCTGGCGCGCCGACGCCTTGGTGGCGGCTTTGCGCGTTGCCTTGGGTGTGGTTCTACGGGCGCCTTTCATGGCCGTATCAACACTCGCTCGTCGGTCTTCGGTAATTTCATGCCCAGCTCTTCACGAGCCAGGCGCTCCACCCGGGCGTAACTGCCCCAGGTGCTGTGTTCCAGCAGCAGCTGGCCCCAGCGGGTTTCCAGCTGCGCCTGCTGCCGCTGCGCCTGCTGGGCGCGGTCGGTGAGGCGGCGCGATTCGTGCACGCTGTAGGCCACGCCCACCGCGGACGCCACCACCAGCACCAGCAACAGCGGCGGCAACCAGCCGGCGGCGAGCACCGAGCCCGTGGCCTGGCCGCGGGCCGCGCTCATGCCACTTTCTCCGCCACCCGCAGCACCGCGCTGCGGCTGCGCACGTTGACGCGCAGTTCGTCCTTGCCGGCGTAGCGGGCCTTGCCCAGCGGCTTCAGCCGCTCCGGCGGTTCGTCCATCATCGGCAACCCGCCCCGGCCTTTCGGCGCCTGGCCGGAGTGATCGCGGATAAAGCGCTTCACCACCCGGTCTTCCAGGGAATGGAAGCTGATAACGACAAGACGCCCGCCGATGGCGAGCGTCTCCAGGGCCTGGTCCAGCGTGTTGCGCAACGCGTCCAGTTCCCCGTTTATATGTATTCGTAACGCCTGAAAGCTGCGCGTTGCCGGGTGCTTGCCCGGCTCGCCGCGTCCCATCACCGATTGAATCAGGCCGGCCAGCTGCGCCGTGGTGCGGATCGGCTGCTGATCGCGGCGCTCGCAGATCGCCCGGGCGATGCGGCGTGATTTGCGCTCGTCGCCGTACTGGTAGAGCACATCGGCGATCTGCTTCTCGCCGGCCCGCGCCAGCCAGTCGGCGACGCTTTCACCGCTGTCCGGGTCCATGCGCATGTCCAGCGGGCCGTCGCGCAGGAAGCTGAAGCCGCGCTCGGCGTCGTCCAGCTGCGGCGAGGACACGCCCAGATCCAGCAGCAGCCCGTCGATCTGGCGGTGCTCTTCCGCCACCAGCTCCGGCAGGCAATCAAAGCGGGCGCGGCGAATCCGGAAGCGGGTGTCTTCCAGGGCCAGCTTCTCGCCTTCCAGCACCGCCTCCGGATCACGGTCCACACCGACCAGACGGGCGCCGGCGTCCAGCCGGGCCAGCAGCGCGCGGCTGTGACCGCCGCGGCCAAAGGTGCCGTCCACGTACAGGCCGTCGGTTCGGGTGGGCCACATTTCCAGTACCTCCTCCAGCATTACCGGCTGGTGTTCGTACTGCCTGTTGTCGCTGTTCGCCATGGCCGGTTGCCCTCGCTTGTTCGCTGCCAAATTCAGAACGAGAGGGACTGCACACTCTCGGGCATGGCGTCCTGATCCAGATCCTGTTGTTCCAACTGATTCCAGGTTTCCTCGGCCCAGATTTCGAACCGGTGCATCAAACCCACCAGCATGGCGTGTTTTTCCAGGCCCACCACGGACCGCAACTCCGGCGGTACCAGCAGGCGGCCGTTGCCGTCCATTTCCATTTCCACGGCCTGCCCCAGGAAACGGCGCTTGAGCGCCCGCACCTGGGTGTGGGAATCGCTTTGCGACGCCACCTGGCGGGCGATGTCACGCCACTCGGGGAAGGGGTACATCACCAGGCAGGCGTCGTAGGGGTGTTGCGTGAGCACAAGGCGGCCGCCGCAAGCGCTGTTCAGCGACTCGCGGTAGCGGGTCGGCACGGTAAGCCGACCCTTGGCATCTAGATTGAGCGCCGTACGCCCGTTGAACACTGGCCTTCCCCTTGCGTTGGGATCCGTCCCACTTTGTGCGTTTCTGGCGGCGGGATGGAGGATTTTTCCCACTTCATCCCACTTTCCACCACAATGCGACACTCTAGGTCCACGGGAATTACCAAGTCAAGCTCGGCGAAACCGGCCAATGTAAAAGAAAGTCTTTGCAAATCAGTTTGTTAGCTGCGTCACACTGGGGGTGAGCAAGGCGGGGGAAGAGGAGTTGTCAACGTAATCAGGGCGCTGCGGGGCGCAGCTAAGGAATCACTTTAAGAGTTAGACTATTTTGGAATAAAGAGGGCGCAACAAATGAAGGGAATGCCATATTCAGGGTGAGTGCTGACTCTCGCCGCAGCCCACTGATGGCGGTCAACTGGCCTGTGGGAGCGGACTGTCGCTTCGAATAAGGTGGATCGGTCGATAAGCCGGGTTCTGTCGTGGACAGCCATTCATCTGGGACCCGCGTCGCCACGGGCCTCAAGCGACCTACCCGGACCCGGCGCGGGCCACGCCCATGGGTCCCTATTTGGTCTTGCTCCGGGTGGGGTTTACCCTGCCACCGCTGTTGCCAGCGGCGCGGTGCGCTCTTACCGCACCTTTTCACCCTTACCCGGTGGCTCGAAAGCCGCCGGGCGGTACCTTTTCTGCGGCACTTTCCGTAACCGCGCCGTCACCAGCGCGGCCCCCAGGCGTTACCTGGCACCCTGCCCTATGGAGCCCGGACTTTCCTCCAGCGGCTTGCACCGCCAGCGGCTGCCTGACCGACCCGGGGCGGATTCTAGCGAATCCAGTGAATAGTGAACAGTTAATAGTGAATAGTTCGCGGGTGGGGCCGGGGTGTCGTGGAGGCCGTGCCCGCGCTCATTGCGTGATCGCAAACCTTCGATGCTAATACGCAACTAGCGCGGAGCGCACTGTTTTCGCTATTAACTATTCACTGTTAACTATTAACTCCTTCCAGGTAGTTGTAGAGCTCCTGCCGCTTCAACCCCGTGTGGGCGGCGAGCACCCGCGCCGCCCGCGACACCGGCAGTTCCGCCAGCAGGGCCTTGGCGAGGGCGCGGTCCTGTTCGCTGAGCTGTTCGCCGCGGGCGGCGGGGGACAGCACCAGCACCAGTTCGCCGCGGCGCTGGTCCTTGTCGCCGCGCACCCACTCGAGCAGTTCTACCACCGGGCCTCGGCGCACCGTCTCGAAGCGTTTGGTGAGTTCCCGGCAGAGGGTCAGTTCGCGGTCGGCGTCGACCAGGCCGGCCAGGCTTTCCAGCAGCGACACCACCCGGTGGGGGGCCTCGAAGATCACACTGGTGACGTCCAGGCCCGCCAGGCGGCGCAGGGCGTTTTCGCGGGCGGCGCCCTTGGACGGCACGAAGCCTTCGAACAGAAAGCGATCGCTGGGCTGGCCGGACACCGCCAGTGCCGCCAGCAGCGCGGACGCGCCGGGCACCGGCACCACCGCCACGCCGGCGTCCTGGCAGGCGCGCACCAGCCGGTAGCCCGGGTCGCTGACCAGCGGCGTGCCGGCGTCGCTGATCAGCGCGCCGCTTTCGCCGTCGCGCAGGCGAGCCACCAGTTCCGGGCTGCGCTCGGCTTCGTTGTGGTCGTGGCAGCTGATCAGACGGGCCTTGATGCCCAGATGGTTGAGCAGCGTCTGGCTGTGCCGGGTGTCCTCGGCGGCCACCCAGTCCACCTGGCCGAGCACCTCAAGGGCGCGACGGGACAGGTCGTCCAGGTTACCGATCGGTGTGCTGACCACATACAAAGAGCCGCTCATGGGGGGCGTTTTCCTGATTGGGTGTAAAGAGTTGTGTGATGCCACCGATCCGTTCCGCAATCGTGGACCGTCGGGGGTGATTCGCGACTTGCAAAACGCCTACAATAGCGGCTTCTTTCCCGAAGTAGCAAAGGGGTTACCCTAGAGCCATGGAATTACGACAGGCCCGCCTGGCCGCAATGGCCCTCGTTCTGGTCCTTGCCGGCTGTTCTCAATTACCGAGCCCGAACGGCTCGACCGCCAAGGAACCGGCACCCCTTCGCGATGCGCCGCAACAGGTCGATAACGCCAGCGACCAGCTGGCCGAGCTGGCGGAACCGGTGCGCACCGACACCGCCCTGGCCTGGGCACGTTCTTACCTGGTCAATGAGCGCGCCGACGACGCCGGCGAATTGCTCGACCAGGTGGGCGACGGCGCCCTGTCCCGGGATCAACGCTTCCGCTGGCTGCAGTTGCGCGCCCAGTCCTGGATGGCCGAGCAGCAGCCGGACCGGGCGGTGGCGTTGCTGGACGACTACCGGAGCGATATCGACGGCTTCGACGCCCAGCGCCGCGCCAAGCTGAACCTGCTGCGCGCCGACGCCCAGGCGCTCAACGGCGAGTTGATGAAAAGCCTGCGCCAGCGCGTGGCGGTGGACCCGCTGCTCAATGACGACGACCAGGAATACAACCGCCAGCTGACCTGGGAAGCGCTGATGCGCTTGCCGCTGGAGACGCTGGAAGCCCGCGCCGAGGACACCTCCGGCGAGCTGCGCGGCTGGCTGGAGCTGGCGCTGCTGTACCGCGACCCGCAGGCCAACATCGACAGCCAGGTGCAGCGCCTGTCGCGCTGGCGCGAGGACTGGCCCGACCATCCGGCCGCCCGCCAGTTGCCGGAAACGGTGCGGGCCCTGCAGCGCGCCGCCCGCGAGCGCCCCCAGCGGGTCGCCGTGCTGCTGCCGGAGAGCGGCCCGCTGGCGCCCGCCGCCGAGGCGATCCGCGACGGCATGATGACCGGCTACTACAGCGCCGAGGAAGCGGGCAACCCGACCCCGGACCTGCGTTTCTACGACGTCAGCGACGCGGACGTGCGCTCGGTGTTCCAGCAGGCGGTGGACGACGGCGCGCAGTTTGTGGTCGGGCCGCTGGCCAAGGACAACGTGGCCGAGCTGGCCCGCATGGGCACGCCGCCGGTGACCGTGCTGGCGCTGAACTATCTGGATCAGGACAGCGAGGACGCGCCGATCTTCCAGTTCGGGCTGGCGCCGGAGGACGAAGCCCGGCAGATCGCCCGGCAGAGCCTGGAAGCCGGCGACCGCCTGGCCGGGGTGCTTTATCCGCGCAGCGCCTGGGGCCAGCGCGTGGCCGAGGCGTTCGTGGCCGCCTGGCAGTACGGCGGCGGCCGGATCGTGGTGGAAAGCTCGTTCACCGACGACACCATCGGTGAAACCGTGGAGAGCCTGCTGGACACCGCCCGCGCCGAAAAGGACCTGCGCCGCGACCCCTCGTTCTCGGATCTGGACTCCGAGCGGCCGGAGGAGTGGCCGCAAAGCCTGGATTTCCTGTTCCTGGTGGCCGACCCGAACGAGGGCCGGCAGATTAAACCGGCGCTGAATTTCCATTACGCCCGGGACCTGCCGGTGTTCGCCACCTCCCATATTTATAACGGCACCCCGGCGCCGCGCCGCGACCAGGACCTGGACGGCGTCTACTTCCTGGACATGCCGTGGATTCTTTACGAAGGCACCAAGCTGCACCGCATGGCCGAGGAAACCTGGCCGGAGGGCCACGGGCGCTACGCGCGGCTGTTCGCCATGGGCGTGGACGCCTACCGGCTGCAGGCGCGGCTGTACCTGCTGCGCAACCTGCAGGACAGCACCCTTCCGGGCGTCACCGGCACTTTGCGGCTGGACGGCGCGCGGCTGGTGCGCGAGTCGGACTGGGCGCTGTTCCGGAATGGCGAAGCGGTGCCGGTGCCTCGAGTCAGCGAGGGGCGGGTGGATGGCACGCAGTATTAAACGATAGAAAGGGCTCTGGGATCCTGCGGGGCAACCATTGCCGGGTGGCTGAAAGCCACCCTTTCGCGGGCAGGGCCCGCTCCCACAATAGGAGGAAAGGAGGCCTCTATGTACTGGCGCAAGGAACGCGGCCAGCGGGCTGAGCACCGGGCACGACGCTGGCTGGAGCAGCGCGGCCTGGTGCCGGTGATCGCCAATTATCAATGCCGCCTGGGCGAGGTGGACCTGATCATGGACGACGGCGAGACGCTGGTGTTCGTGGAAGTCCGCTGGCGTGCCTACAGTAACTACGGCGGCGCGCTCGCCTCGGTGGACGGGCGCAAGCAGCGCCGCCTGATTCTGGCGGCACGGCACTATCTGGGCCGCTACCCTTATCAAGCACAACGGCCCTGCCGCTTCGACGTGCTGGGCCTGGAACCGGATGACGACGGCGAAGTCCGTTATCATTGGGTGCAAAACGCATTTTACGGAGACCAGTAATGAGTGTGGACCGCATCAGACAGTTGTTCGCCGAGAGCATGGAAACCAAGGCCAAGGCCGGCGAAGTGCTGCCCGAGGTGATCGCCGCCGCCGGCCAGGTGATGGTGGAATGCCTGCTCAACGGCGGCAAGATTCTCAGTTGCGGCAATGGCGGCTCCGCCGGTGACGCGCAGCATTTCTCTTCCGAGCTGCTCAACCGCTTCGAGATGGAACGCCCGGCCCTGCCGGCGGTGGCGCTGACCACGGATTCCTCCACGCTCACTTCGATCGCCAACGACTACAGCTACAACGAGATCTTTTCCAAGCAGGTGCGCGCCCTGGGCAACCCCGGCGATGTGCTGCTGGCGATTTCCACCAGCGGCAATTCCGCCAACGTGATCCAGGCGATCCAGGCCGCCCACGACCGGGAGATGAAGGTGGTGGCGATGACCGGCAAGGAAGGCGGCGAAATGGTGAACCTTTACGGCCCCGGCGATATCGAAGTACGGGTCCCCGCCACTTCCACCGCACGCATTCAGGAAGTGCATCTGCTGGTGATCCACGCGCTTTGCGACTTTATCGATCAACAGCTTTTCGGAGGCTCTTGATGCGTCACCCTGCCCTGCCGGCGTTGCTTGTGATGCTGTTCGCCCTGTCCGGCTGCGCCGCCCTGACCAAGAACATGGCCCAGGAGCCGGTCGACCGGGACCACGGCTCGCGCACCTTCGGCGCGTTCGTGGAAGACGGCAATATCGAGCGCAAGATCAAGGTCAATCTGGCCCGCGCCAGCGAGGCCCTGGACCAGAGCCACATCGTGGTGGTGAGCTTTAACGGCAATGTGCTGCTGGCCGGGGAAGTGGCCAGCGACGAGCTGCGCGTGCAGGCGGAAAACATCGCCGCGCGGGTGCGCCATGTGCGCCACGTGCACAACGAACTGAAGCTGTCCGGCGACAGCGGGGTGTTATCCCGGGTCAACGACGGCTGGCTGACCACCAAGCTGAAAACCCGCTTGTTCGTGGACGGCGATGCGCCGGGCATGCGCACCAAGGTGGTGACGGTAAGCGGTATTGTCTACCTGATGGGGCTGCTCACCCGCGACGAGGCCGACGCCGTGGTGGCGCAGGCCCGTGAGGTCGGGGGTGTGCAGAAGATCGTTAAGATTATTGAGTATATTGATTAATCACTTCACGACTTTGAGGTGACTGCCCTTGGAGGGTTTGTCGTCGTCGCTGGGGTCGGTCGGTGACGGCTGCGGCGGCGGGTCTTCGGGTTCGAAGGCCATGCCCTGGCCGTTTTCGCGGGCGAACACCGCCATCACCGCTTCCACCGGCACGCGCACCGTGCGCGGCACCCCGCCGAAGCGGGCGGAAAAGGTGATTTCCTGGTTGCTGGCTTCGAAATTGGTCACCGCCCGCGGGGCGATGTTGAGTACGATCTGGCCGTCCTGCACGAATTCCTGGGGCACTTCCGCCCCGGGAAAATGGGCGTCCACCGCCAGATGGGTGGTCAGGCCGTTATCGCAGATCCATTCGTGCATCGCCCGTATCAGATACGGGCGATTGGGGGTCATGTCATCATTCATGGCTTACAGCTGGCGCAGTTCGCGCTCTGCTTCGGAAAGGCTGGCCTGGAAGGCGTCGCGGTCGAACAGACGCTCGGCGTAGTCCAGCAGCGGCTTGGCCTGCTTGGGCGGCAGTTCAATGCCCAGTGCCGGCAACCGCCACAGGATCGGACCCACCACGCAGTCCACCAGGGTGAATTCTTCGCTCATGAAGAACGGCAGCTCGCTGAAGATCGGCGCGGTGGCGATCATCGCTTCGCGCAGTTCCTTGCGGCGCTTGGTCAGTGACGCTTCCTTTTCGGTGCCCGCCAGCAGGGCGTCCACATGGGCGCACCAGTCGCGCTCGACGCGGTGAATCAGCAGGCGGCTCTGCGCCCGGGCCACCGGGTACACCGGCAGCAGCGGCGGATGCGGGAAGCGCTCGTCCAGGTACTCCATGATCACCGTGGACTGATACAGGGTCAGTTCCCGGTCCACCAGGGTGGGCACTTCGTTGTAAGGGTTCAGTGAGGCCAGATCTTCCGGCTTGTCACCATTGTCCACATCGACGATATCCACGGTGACGCCTTTCTCCGCCAGAACGATCCGCACGCGATGGCAGTAATGATCGTTCGGCGAGGAAAAGAAAGTCATTGAGGAACGTTTTGTCACCACACCCATGGTTGAATCATCTCCACGCTACGTCTCTATATAACACAAACAGGGTAGCCGCTCGCGCGGGTACCCTGTTGCTCGCTGAAAAGCGTTCCGGGCGGTAATTTCCGCTTAGTGAACGTCTTTCCAGTACTCTTTCTTCAGCAGGTATGCCGGAATCAGCAAAATACCCAGGAACACCAGCACGTACACGCCGATGCGCTCGCGGGTGGGAGCCATCGGCTCGGCCGCGTAGGTCATGAAGTTGGCGATGTCGCCCATATTGGACTTGAACTCTTCCTCGCTCAACTCCTCCTGCATCCCGGCCATCACGTGGGGCATGCCCACGTTGGGGAACACATGGTTGTTGTAACCGAAGGGCCGTTCCTCGTCCTCGTAGAAGCTGATCAGGTAAGAATACACCCAATCGGCGGAGCGGTGGCGGGCGGCCAGCGTCAGGTCCGGCGGGGTAACGCCGAACCACTGCTTGCCGTCTTCCTCGGCCATGCCGTTTTCCATCGGGTCACCGATCTTGTCACTGGTGAAGTTCAGGTTCTCCAGCACCAGATCATCGGGGATGCCCAGATCTTCCGCCATGCGCCCGTAGCGCAGGTATTCCATACCGTGGCAGCCCATGCAGTAGTTGACGAACAACTTGGCGCCGTTCTGCAGGCTCACCTTGTCCTGCAGGTTGACCGGTGCGTCCACAATGTACTTATTGTTGCCGCCGCCGGCGGCGAACGCCATTACCGGCAGGCAGCTGAAAAGCATTACCGCGACTAGCTTTCTCATCAGTGACCCCCCGTTACGCGTTCAGGAACCGGCTTGGCTTTCTCGAATCGGTGCGCCAGAGGCAGCCCGAAGAAGAAGAAGGCGAAGTAATAGACCGTGCCGATCTGCGCCAGGGTCTTGGCCAGGCCCGAAGCGGGCTGGGTGCCGAGATAACCGAGCATCACGAAGTCGGCGGCGAACACGAGCAGCAGGAGCTTGCTGAGCCAGCCTTTGTAGCGAATCGACTTGACCGGGTGACGGTCCAGCCAGGGCAGCAGGAACAGCACCACGATACCACCGCCCATGGCGATCAGGCCCCAGGCCTTGGATGACATGCCGAACCAGTCGATGGTGGTGGCCCGCAGCATGGCGTAGTAGGGGCCGTAGTACCACACCGGCGCAATCTGATCCGGCGTCTTGAGCGGATTGGCCGGCACGAAGTTGGGCTTCTCGATCAGGTAGCCGCCGCCGGTGGGGAAGAAGAACACCACCACGGCGAAGATGATCAGGAACACGATCACGCCCGGCAGGTCTTTCACGGTGTAATAGGGATGGAACGGGATGCCGTCACGCGGGATGCCGTTCTCGTCCTTGTTCTGCTTGATTTCCACGCCGTCCGGGTTGTTGGAACCCACTTCGTGGAGCGCAAGAATGTGCAGGAACACCAGCGCCACCAGCACCAGCGGAATCGCCACCACGTGCAGGGCGAAGAACTTGTTCACCGTGGCGGTGGACAGCAGGTAGTCGCCGCGCACCCAGGTGGTGAGGGCGTCACCGATCTCCTTGGCGTCCTTCGCATCAATGAACGGCAGGATGTCGAACGGAATCGCGCCGGCCAGGGAGATGATCACCTGGGCGCCCCAGTAGGACATGTTGCCCCAGGGCAGCACGTAGCCGAGGAAGCCTTCCGCCATCAGGGCCACGTAGATCAGCATGCCGAAGATCCACACCAGCTCGCGGGGCGGCTTGTAGGAGCCGTACAGCAGGCCGCGGAACATATGCAGGTAGACCACGGCGAAGAAGGCGGACGCGCCCACCGCGTGCATGTAGCGGATCAGCCAGCCCCACTGCACGTCGCGCATGATGAACTCGACGGACTCGAAGCCCTGGCTGGGGGAGTAGAACATGGTCAGCCAGATGCCGGTGAGCAGCTGGTTGACCAGCACCACCATGGACAGCACGCCAAAGTAGTACCAGAAATTGAAGTTCTTCGGAGCGTAGTACTCCGACATGTGCTTCTTATAAGCGTTGACGACGGGGAGACGCGCATCCACCCAGTCGATCAGACCGTTCACCATTCTCATGCCTTGGTCTCCCCTTCTTCAGAGCCGACGATAACCACGGACTCGCTCAGGTAGGAATGGGGCGGCACCACCATGTTGGTCGGCGCCGGTACGCCCTGGTAGACGCGGCCCGCCAGGTCGAACTTGGAACCGTGACAAGGACAGAAGAAACCACCCTCCTTGAGTTCCACGGTGGGTTCTTCTTCGTACAGAGGAGAACACCCCAGATGCGTGCAGATGCCGATCAGAATCAGATATTCTTTTTTGATCGAACGCCACAGGCTGGACGCGTAGGCAGGCTGCTGGTCTTGTTCGGATTGCGGGTCCTTGAGCTGGTCGTTGAGCGCGTCGAGCGCCGAGACCGTCTCTTCGGAGCGGCGAATCACCCACACGGGCTGGCCTCGCCATTCCTGTACCACGCGCTGGCCCATCTCCAGCTTGCTGATATCCACCTGGACCGGAGCCCCCGCGTTTTCAGCTTTGGCGCTGGGCTGCCAGGATTTAACAAAAGGAACCGCCGCGCCTAATGCACCCGCGGCGCCGACTGCTGAGGTCAGGCCGATCAAAAAGGTGCGGCGGCTGGTGTTTACGCCGTCATTGCTCATTGAGAAGTTCTCCCCTTAAATCCCACGCTCGGGGGGTGATCCGAGACTCGAGGTCGGTCCTCGTGCTCCGGGCGGAGTAAGGCGGCGCAAATGTTAATGAAAAAGCCCACATCTGACAACCGGTTATTCCCCACGGGCAAACCGCTAAACCCCTGATTTGCACACAAAAAAGCCCAGCAAAGCCGGGCTTTTTTCGGGCGTAAAACGGCTCTGGACGGCCGTCTTAGCGCTTGGAGAACTGCGGACGCTTACGCGCCTTGTGCAGACCCACCTTCTTACGTTCCACGGCGCGGGCGTCACGGGTGACGTACCCGGCGCGGCGCAGGGAACCGCGCAGCTCGCCGTCGTACTCCATCAGCGCACGGGTGATACCGTGACGGATGGCACCGGCCTGGCCGTTGTTGCCACCGCCGCTGACGGTCACGTAGACGTCGAACCGGTCCAGCGCGTCGGCCAGCTCGAGGGGCTGACGCACCACCATGCGGTTGGTGTCGCGACCGAAATAAACGTCAAGCGGACGACCATTCACGGTGATGTTACCGCTGCCCGGGCGAAGAAAAACACGTGCGGCGGCCGTTTTGCGGCGACCTGTTCCGTAGTCGGCGTTTGCAGTTGCCATCGACTGACCTCTTAAATTTCCAGCTGCTGCGGCTGCTGAGCAGTGTGCGGATGCTCGGTGCCGGCGTAGACTTTGAGTTTGCGCAACATGTCGCGACCCAGGGGGTTACGCGGCATCATGCCTTTAACGGCTTTCTCGATCACCAACTGAGGCTTGGAATTGATCAGCGTCTCGAAGTTGGCTTCCTTGATGCCGCCCGGGTATCCGGTGTGGCGGTAGTACATCTTATCGGTGGCTTTTTTGCCAGTGACCGCCACCTTTTCCGCGTTGATCACAACGATGTAATCGCCGGTATCAACGTGCGGGGTGTATTCCGGTTTATGCTTGCCACGCAGCCGGGTGGCGACTTCTGAGGCCAGCCGGCCCAGCGTTTTGCCGGAGGCGTCTACCACATACCAGTCGCGCTTTACGCTTTCCGGTTTGGCGCTGTAGGTCTTCATGGGAGTCTTCCCTAAAATTGTGCCCTGAATTCATAACGTTACGGGTAATACCAACCCTCCGGCGAGAGCCCGCCGGGCAAGAGGGTGCGAATTGTACTTAACGCCCCCGGCAAAGACAAGCGTAAAGACGCCCTTTCGCGGGCTGGGCCCGCTCCTACAATCGGGTATAGTCACCGTTTTGCCGAAGCAAACCTATTATAGGAGGGAGAGCATGGAATACCGTCCGCTGGGTAACACCGATCTGAAGGTGAGCAGCCTTTGTTTGGGCACCATGACCTGGGGCAACCAGAACAGCGCCGAGGAAGGCTTCGCGCAGATGGATCTGGCCCTGGACCGGGGCATCAACTTCTTTGATACCGCCGAAATGTACGCGGTGCCCGCCAGCGCCGAGACCTCCGGGCGCACCGAGGAGATCATCGGCCAGTGGTTCGCCAGGACCGGCAACCGCGACAAAGTGGTGCTGGCCACCAAGGCCGCCGGCCCCGGCGACTACGTGAAACACATCCGAGGCGGGCCGCGCCTCAACCAGGACCACCTGGAGCGCGCCGTGGAAACCAGCCTCAAGCGGCTGCGGACCGACGTCATCGACGTCTACCAGCTGCACTGGCCGGAGCGCACCACCAACTACTTCGGCCGTTTGGGCTACAAACACCGTGAAGACCAGGACGCGGTGCCCATCGCCGAGACCGTGGCCGCCCTGAAAAAGCTGGTGGACAGCGGCAAGATCCGCCACTGGGGCCTGTCCAACGAGACTGCCTGGGGCACCATGACCTTTATTCGCGAGGCGGAGAAGATCGGCCTGGCGCCGCCGGTATCGATCCAGAACCCCTACTCCCTGCTCAACCGCAGCTTCGAAGTGGGCCTGGCGGAAGTGGCGCACCGCGAGAACGTGGGCCTGCTGGCCTATTCACCGCTGGCGTTCGGCATGCTCACCGGCAAGTACCGGGGCGGCCAGTGGCCCGCCAACGCCCGCCTGACCCTGTTCAAGCACTTCGCCCGCTACACCAACGACCAGGCCACTGAAGCTACCGAGGCCTACTGCCGCCTGGCTGAAGAGCGCGGCGTCAGCCCCACGCACCTGGCGCTGCAGTTCGTCACCACGCGCCCGTTCGTGACCAGCAACATCATCGGCGCCACCAACCTCAACCAGCTGCGCGAAAACCTGGACAGCGTCGACATGGCCTGGGACAAGGATCTGGAGAAAGAGCTGGAAGCGATCCACACCCGCTTCCCCTACCCGGCGCCCTGAGGAGGGTGCGGGCCGTGTGGGCGTTTGGCCGCCGCCGGCCAACCGCACGCTGACGCGAGGCAGAGGAAACCATGCGCTTCTGGTTGATGTGCCTGCTGCTGGCGCCGCTGCTGTTCGTTCAGGCGCGGCGCGCCCGCCGGGACACCCCACGCCTGCCGGAGGCCGGCGGCGCCGACCGGGGCCGTGAAGGCAGCGGCGACGGCCCGCCGCTACGGCTGCTGGTGGTGGGCGAATCCACCGCCGCCGGCGTCGGCGTCGCCGAGCACCGCCAGGGCCTGGGCGCGCATCTGGCCCGCGCCCTGGCGGCCCGCCATCAGAACACGGTTACCTGGCAAGTGATCGGTGTGAACGGCATCCGCGCCCTGGGCCTCAACCGGCATCTGGGCGACCGGCCGCCGGCGGAGGCGGACCTGGCCGTTATCAGCCTGGGCGTCAACGACACCACCGGCGTCACCCGCCCGAGCCGCTACCGCCAGCACCTCACCGACCTGATCGGCACACTGAGACGCCACCGGCCCGACCTGCCGGTGTATCTGCTCGCGGTGCCACCGATGCAGCACTTCACCGCCCTGCCCCGGCCGCTGCGCGACCTGCTGGGCCAGCGGGCGGCCCAGCTTGATCGCACCCAGCAAACCCTGGCGGCGCAGCTCCACGGCGTGCACCACCTGGCCTACCCGGCGATCGCCGACCCCGCCTGCCTGGCCGAAGACGGCTACCACCCTTCGGAGAAGGGGTACGCCTACATCGCCGAGCAGGTCGCCGGCCAACTGCGCCCGGCGCCGTTCAGCGGCGCCGGAGTGGACGTCACGAGATCGCCGTGACCGGAACACGCCGGCGCACTTTCACCACCGGCTTGCGCCCGGCCTCTTCCCGGTCGCCGCCGGAAGACGCCTCGCCGAAGGCGCACACCACACTCGCCGACTCCGCGTCCAGCACACCCTGCGGCACACCGTCCGCATTATCCGGGTGCGCGCACCAGATTCCGGGTCCGTAGGGCGTGCGTCTCGCCCTGGCGTCGCCGTACCGGCAGCCGCTGCAACATTTCAGTTTCATCCCTGGGCTCCCTTCCTTGCGCTGCTGCTATTCATGGTTATCCGTCCCCATTTTCACGGCGAAGATCGCCGCTTCAGGGGAACCCCAAGAGTCGCAGAGCGTGGCAGGCGGCGTAAAGCGGATGTGCGGGTTCGGCAAGAGAAGACTAAATAAACGATCTCAGGAGGCCAGGGCTCGGAGCACGTGCTGCGGATCCTTTTGAATGGCGCGCAGGAGCGCTTTGGCAGGGCCTGTGGGCTCCCGGCGGCCTTGCTCCCAGTTGCGGAGTGTCGCCAACTGCACGTCGATCATTTTGGCGAATTTAGCCTGCGTCAGCCCCGTCGCCTGACGGATGGCTTTCACGTGCACCGCATCCACGGTGAACTCGCGCGAAGGCTGACGCTCCCCGCGCTGGATTTCGTCCATTTGCTGGACGCTTTCCATGAGGTCATCAAAGATTTTGCTCATGGTGATTACCTATCCTGAATCAATCGCCCATGTCGGGGCGGCGAGCGAGCGCCTGCTGGAAATCGGCATAACTCTCATCGTCGAGAAGACCGCGCAGGCGCTTGGTAAATATCGGGGTCTCGATAAAGATCATGGCGGAAATGTACGCCAATGGCGTACAAAGTGCAATGCCGACAAGCACCAAAAACACTGTTGATATGAACAGTATTCTGGTGTTGGATGGGAGGTGCGAATGATTGAAAAGCGCTGCCTCCGGGTGTTGGCCCACCCGAAAGCAGCTAACCACAACAGACTAGCAAGGAGTCTATTATGGCTGAGCGCAATGTTATGCCAGAGTATCGCGCCACCGAAAGCCCCGCCGGGAAGCCGGCACGCGCCTTCCCCTATTGGCGCACGCTGAAAGTGCACCGCAGCCGCGACAGCGTGCCCCTCAAACCCTATCAAGGCTTCCAACCGGCACCGCCGGCCGTGCCCCGCGTGCTCTTGAGAGGGCGATGGCTGAGCGAAGCGGGCTTCGGCGCGGACACGTTGCTGGACGTGGAAGTGAGTGAGGGCCGGATCGTGCTTACCGCTGTGGTGAACTGAGGGAGGATGCTGTGTGCCCGGGCATCGCCAGTCGAAACCCGGGCGACCTCCCAACCATTTCCTTAAGTTCATTCCCTCTCCAGAGCAAACATTCCCCACAACGGTGCGGATCACGTTGCCAAAAGCCCTTGCGCGCAGCACAAGAGCAGCTATACCCTCACGGGAGTGAGGAACACAGGCCAGCGTATCCACGCACTCTTCCCGAACCGATTTATCACCGCCTGCGCGAGGAACAGTCCTAGTGCGAGTCGCACCAAGGCTGGTAGTCCGATTTAATCCCGGAGGTGCGGGGAACAGCAGGTGTGCCGCGTGGTGTATAACACGAAGTCTGGCTCATCCCCGCAGGTGCGGGGAACATACGCAGGGACGGAGGTAGCGCAAGGATGCGCGCGGTTTATCCCCGCAGGTGCGGGGAACACTCCCATGGGAAGAAAGCGCTGCCTGATCAGCGCGGTTTATCCCCGCAGGTGCGGGGAACACAGAGACTCCCAGCCGCTCTCGGTCATTTTCGCCGGTTTATCCCCGCAGGTGCGGGGAACACAATGTGTCCGGCAAGCGTCAGCCCCTGCATCGCGGTTTATCCCCGCAGGTGCGGGGAACACACGCCGGAGTCAAAGCTGAAGGCGTCTCCCGCCGGTTTATCCCCGCAGGTGCGGGGAACACGGGATACGAGAGTACGCCACCAAGGTCGATTTCGGTTTATCCCCGCAGGTGCGGGGAACACGCCGTAGAGCCAGGCCGCGGTGTCCACGGTCACCGGTTTATCCCCGCAGGTGCGGGGAACACGCTGATCTGCTCCGGGGTCAGGCTGCTACCGCCGGTTTATCCCCGCAGGTGCGGGGAACACCGCTGATCTACCAGGAGCGCGTGCAGCCCGACCGGTTTATCCCCGCAGGTGCGGGGAACACTTCTCGATCTGGTAGCCGTGGGCCGCCATGTCCGGTTTATCCCCGCAGGTGCGGGGAACACTGTATGGAACGAAAAAGACTGCTAAGAGGTGACGGTTTATCCCCGCAGGTGCGGGGAACACTTTCTTAAAGGCTGTGGTTTTGATGTCATCACCGGTTTATCCCCGCAGGTGCGGGGAACACGCCTCTTCAGAGGTTTCCCCTGTGGGGGTTCTCGGTTTATCCCCGCAGGTGCGGGGAACACGCCTACCAGGGAAAATACAGAACACCTCTCAACGGTTTATCCCCGCAGGTGCGGGGAACACGAGCTATTGCTCCGCCTCTGCCGTGACAAGCGCGGTTTATCCCCGCAGGTGCGGGGAACACGAACTTCTCCATCGCCAGGCCCAGCCCGACGGCGGTTTATCCCCGCAGGTGCGGGGAACACTTGGTTGTGCCGTGGTCGATGCTCCCGAAGTACGGTTTATCCCCGCAGGTGCGGGGAACACGTGGTCAGCCAGCGGTGGCCCAAATCCATGTCCGGTTTATCCCCGCAGGTGCGGGGAACACTGTCATGGTATGCCTCTTCAAACTATTACCAGCGGTTTATCCCCGCAGGTGCGGGGAACACCCGATTGCCACTGGCACTACGCCGGCGACTACCGGTTTATCCCCGCAGGTGCGGGGAACACCGGCGGTGAAAACCTCCTTCCAGTCCTCTTTGCGGTTTATCCCCGCAGGTGCGGGGAACACCTTGGTGCGCATGGCCCAGGCCGCCGCCAGCGCGGTTTATCCCCGCAGGTGCGGGGAACACGTCAGCGTCAGCTCGCTCATGGGGCAAACCCTCGGTTTATCCCCGCAGGTGCGGGGAACACGAGCCGGTCTCGCGCTGGTGGTCCTCGGCGTTCGGTTTATCCCCGCAGGTGCGGGGAACACACCCGCTCCAGTTCCGCGATGCGCAGCCGGGCCGGTTTATCCCCGCAGGTGCGGGGAACACGATCGATCCATTCCGGCAATTCAATTCCGAAACGGTTTATCCCCGCAGGTGCGGGGAACACTGTAACACCGCCCCTTTGTCTCATGAGTGAGACGGTTTATCCCCGCAGGTGCGGGGAACACGTGGGTTTCCAGGGCCTTCAATCCGGCGGGGACGGTTTATCCCCGCAGGTGCGGGGAACACCGGATTCGATAAAGCCGGGCGAGAACTGGCATCGGTTTATCCCCGCAGGTGCGGGGAACACTCTCAGAGTTCCAAGAAGATGTACAGAAGCGCCGGTTTATCCCCGCAGGTGCGGGGAACACATGGAAGGGGATTTTGGTCCGTGGCTTTACTTCGGTTTATCCCCGCAGGTGCGGGGAACACGCGGTTTAGCGGCTTTGGCGAACGCGTAACCACGGTTTATCCCCGCAGGTGCGGGGAACACAACGGTAGCGGGCGGTCGAACAGCTCAAAATCCGGTTTATCCCCGCAGGTGCGGGGAACACCTCCTGAACAGTTACATAATCACTCGAAATGACGGTTTATCCCCGCAGGTGCGGGGAACACTTCGCCGGAGCCTTCTTCCTGGCTGGGGATTTCGGTTTATCCCCGCAGGTGCGGGGAACACGGCGGCCATCAGGCGGGCATTGGCATCCTGGACGGTTTATCCCCGCAGGTGCGGGGAACACGGCGGCCATCAGGCGGGCATTGGCATCCTGGACGGTTTATCCCCGCAGGTGCGGGGAACACAACGGGACCACAAACCACTGCCCAATCCACACCGGTTTATCCCCGCAGGTGCGGGGAACACGGCCTGTACCCTGGCCTCCTCCTGACTGATAACGGTTTATCCCCGCAGGTGCGGGGAACACTGGGCATTCTTCTTCCCGGCTGCATAGAAGTCCGGTTTATCCCCGCAGGTGCGGGGAACACTCCAAGTGTAGATGGTTGTTTTTACTAAAGAAAATACAGGTAGAAAAATCCACCAATCACTTAGATCAATAAATGACCATATTTTAAAGGAGCGAAAACTGCGGAAGGAGGCCTACTCAGCAGGCAAAAAAGACACTAACCGCAGGCCGTCGTGATCGATAGGAACGCGGCGGTTCTCGCCGCAGGTTTGGAATTCGAACCCGGATTCCGTGTTCGTCGCCCAGCAAAGCGCGACGTTGCCGTCGTCGACCAACGCCTGTGCTTGCTCCCAGATCATCTCGCGAACCCGTTTACTGACATCGCCGACATAGACACCGGCGCGAATCTCCAGCAGCCAGACCGCCAGCCGGCCGCGCAAGCGCGGCGGCACATTCTCTGTAACGACCACTAGCATGCTCATGCCTAGCTCCGATGACCGCTGTCAGCCATCGACTTCGGCTCAGGGATGGCGGGTGGTTGGCTGTCCTCCGGTGGCGGAGGAGGCTCGGTGCCGCCGGCGGCCAATACGTCTTCAATGGCGGGGATGATGCGTCTGAGCAGCTTGGTCTGGCGGAAAATATCCCGACATGCAACGCGCACAGCGCGATCCGGAGTGGTGGGCCGGGTGGCGGCGATGCGAAAAGCAGCCGGGACCACGGTATCGAACTTGAATAGGTCGGCGATATCGTAGACGAAGGAGAGTGGCTTCCCCGAGTGCACGAATCCAACCGCCGGTGCATAGCCCGCGGCTAAAACCGCCGCCTCGGTAACACCATACAGGCAGGCTGTGGCGGCGCTCAGGCATTGATTCGCCACGTCTGCTTTATCCCATTCCTTAGGGTCGTAACGTCGGCCTTGCCAGGGTACGCCATATTGCTTTGCCATCATCTGATAAGTCTTGCGCACCCGTGCGCCTTCGATACCCCGTAGCTGATCCACACTACGCCGCTCCGGGGCCGGCTCGCCGAAGCGTAGCTCGAACATTTTACGGACGACCTTCAGCCGTAAATCCGGATCCAGTGCCAAGTTAGCCTGGTAGAGCAGTTTATCGGAGCGAGCCCCGCCCGGCTGACCGCTGGCGTACAAGCGCACGCCAGCCTCGCCAACCCAGATCAGCAGCGTCCCAGTGACGGCAGCCAGCTTTACCGCCGCATGAGACACCCGCGTTCCCGGTTCCAGCATGATGCAGGCCACCGAACCCACGGGAATATGCATGCGCTCACCATTGACGTCATCCACCACGACGAAGGCGCCGTCTTTCACGTCAATACGGCCGTAAGACACAAACATCATGGAGACCCGCTCCTTCATTGGTATCGGCTTCAAGGGTATGAAGGGCATCGTTGGCTAGCCGCGCTTTACCATGAACAAGCCACAACCAAAGGCACGGCTTCGGCCAACGCCGTGAAACAGCGCATCCCGCAACCGGTCCGGATCGGTCACCGTCATCACACCTTCGTAATCCACCGAGGAGAAGCGGATCTCACGCTTTTTGCGCCGTAACTGGTGCTGGCGGTAGCCGCCAAGCTGAGGGGACGTGGTCAGCTCAAACCCCCAGTCCGTGCTGCGGGCCCGAAGCCATTGCTCCGCACTTTCGTCCATGGCACGGCGAATGCTCCAGGGGTCCACACCGCTCTCGTTTCGGCATCGCCACTTGGCGTCCATGAGTACATCATGGCGACGCCCTCTGGATCCCTCAGCCTCCTTACGAGTGACCGTGGGATTGGCACGCAGCCGAAACAGGAGCCGATCTCCCACCGCCAGGCGAGGGTCGAAGCGTTTGGGCTCGCACTGTAAAAGCCCTGGCAGCGGGTCCGGCTTGAGCGACGACATGACGTAGAAGAGAGGCAAGCCTCGAGGTCGCACCCCCGCATCGAGCTGCTCGTTCTCCATCTCCTGCCGGAACAAAAACGGGCGTGACTCGGCTTCCGGAAACAGGCGCCATAGTAATTGGTGGTTGGCATAGGCATCACCGGACAAAAGCTTCACCAGGGCGTGGCGATCCAGCCCCTGGGTAGCCACTCTGACTCGGGACAAGTACATCAGCTTTCCTCCCTGATCCGAGCGTGATGCTCCTGGCGGCTGCCGAATTGCCAGCGCTCACGGCTGATCACTTCATCCGTCGGTTGCCGAGTGTCCTGCACGGCAATGTCACCGGCATCGCCTTCCCAGTAAAAATCCACGCTGTTTTGGAGATGAAGCCAGCGGCCCTGCTGGTCGCAGATGCGTGGCGGCACTGCCGCAAAGGCTTCACGAAGGCCATTCGCCTGGACTTTTTGCGGGGCCAGGGGCGCTGCCAGTGGGCAGGCTTTGCGGCCTAGATAAGGCATGAATACCGGGGAACGCAAAGCGTCTCCCAGTTCTTCCAGGCTCCAATCGCTTTGTGCATTAAGCAGCACCGCCACTTGCCACAGTCCGTCCTGGCGGTATTCACGGCTGGAAAGCACCGTGTTGAGCTTTTCCTTCGGCACGGCCAATTCGTCCTTACGGGTGAAGTAGCGAGCCTTCTTGTCTCGACCGGGCACCTGCACGGTGTGGTAATCACGCATCAGGCGACCGGCACTGTGTTGCTTCACAGCAAACCGCACTGACGAGGCCAGCGCCTGCTGACCCGGGCCGTCGTCCCGGCGAATACCCAGGGCCGACGCCAGCAGGCCCAGCAAAGCGGCACGGCCCGGATGATCGGAGCTCGGGCGAGTCTCACCCACCGCCGGCGCCCCCCAACTGGCCAGAGGGCCATAAAGTTGGAAAATCAACGCTTCCATGGGCCCCTCCTAGTCGTTTTTGAGAAATGCCATCAACTCTTGGAAGCTGCCTTCACCGGCATGGGCGTTGAGACTGTATCGCTTATCGGCACAATCGCCATACACCTGATCAAAGCGTCGCGCCTGCTCTTCCAGGCCGGCAATGGCCTCCGCCGCCTGATCCTGCCCCTGCACCGGCTTAAGAAACGCGACTGACAGCGAGCGTGGCTGTTGTGTACCCTTCTCCGCCATCACATAGGACGCATAAGCACGCGACCCAAAGCTGTTCTGTTTACCGGTTGGCGATACTTTGATAGCCGCTTCCGCCAGAGCGGCAATGGCTTTATCCGCCAGTTCCGCATCGCCACGGAGATTATCGATCAGCTGATCCCGGTTGATGCACACATAGCTGTAAAACAGGCCGGCGGCAAAGCCGGTTTCGCCGATGTGAGCCGCGCCCCGGTCTTCATCGCCGCTATTGAGGTCATCTACGGCGGTGAAGTAGTCGTCCTCGATCACCACCGGATGCACGGTGATGGCATGGGCCACCTGGCAGGCGGCCTCCACGTTAAAAGCCGGATCATCCGCCAACATTCGGCCAAACAGCCCGATATCCGCCGCAGAGGGGTTCTTTCTAAGTAAATTCAGTTCTTCATCTTTCGGGGCGCGCTTTTCTTCGATCAGGGCATCCGTGAGCGTATCCACGGCCTGACGCTCTTCCGGGCTGATATGAGCCAGTTGTGACAGCTCGACGCTGTCTTTTTCCAGCTTGCCGAACACATCGGCAATCTTCCCTGCCCAGTCCTTTGCTTTGCCTTCCGCGACACCGCCATCTAGCAAGCGCTGCATGACTTCCAAGCCCAGCCGCTTAGTACGGATGCCCAGGTTGCCCGCCAGGGCTTCTTGAAACAGGTCAGAGGTTCTCCAATGCCGCTTGAGCGATTGTGAGGACACCCGCAGCCGCTCGGCACCGCCCATGAAAGCGGTCTTCGGTCTGCCTAAGTCATCCCGGTTCAGGTTGGCCGGCGGATAAGACGTGAGAAGGTGGAGTTGAATAAAAGTGCTCATGATTTCAGTCCTTTGTGTTTCTCTTTCTCAACTGTGGGTTTGTTTTTCGTAGGCGCTTACCGCCGTGAAATAGTCTGTTGCCCAGCGCACCGCCAGACGATCCGTAGGCGGGGCGTTCTGGTTGTCCCTTTGCTCGTAAAACCAATGCATAATATTGTCCGCCAGGGACAGCACCGGGGCGGTCTTGTTGATCAACGCCAGGGCACGACGCACACGCATCAGAAAATCATCGCCGCTACGGCTTTTTTGCAGCTGAGCGAAGCGTAGTTCGCTCATGTAGGGTCTGCCGGTTCGTTCCTTTTGCGCGCCGAGGCATTGAGCAAACGTGGCGCTCTCGTTCATTGGCTGTTGGCGTACTTCCGCGAGTGCCGCCGCAACGCAGGCCCAGGCAAGCATGTCCCGCTCCCGGCACTGTCCCGTTTCGAGCAGCGCCTGCCACAGGTTCCGAAATCCCTCGGTTAGAAGCACCGCATCCAAACTTTTGCTGCGACGTAATTCAGCGCGTGCACCGCGCTGATTAGCCTGTTGTGGAGCAGCTGACTTATTGTCGATCCCATGTAAACGTGCCCACCACGTAGCGACCACTTTCCGAACCTGGTCGTCTCTCAGGTAATAGAATTTCCTGCTCATGCGCTTTCCCCTTGTCTTTCCCTGGACGCTTTAGGCTGACCTTTTTCATCCAGGCGCCCAATCTTACGGAGATCTTTCGCCTCCCTACCGGTATGGAGTTTCTTCCGGAAGCCATTACGCGCCTTGGTGATGCGTTTCATATCAAGCTGTTCCGGTGGACCACTAAGGGCCAACTCATCGAACAGAGAGGCCGCTTGACGAGTCACGGTGCGATACCAACTTGCCGCCATTTCGGCGGGAAAACGTTGCGGGGGCGTATCACTCCTCAACAACTCCCCCAATTCCATCACGCGCTGATAAAACGCTTGCTCGGTGACTTGCCATAGGGATGCACCGATGTAGCTCACATCCCCCTTGGCATCCTTGGGCCGGCTGAACCAGGCCTCCTTGACCTGGGCTTGCAACAACCGAGCGCTACTGTCTGTCAGCTCAATCATCTGTCGCAGCCAGAGCTGCGCCAGAGCACGGGCATCCTCGTCCAGGGCCAGAAGCGGCATATGCGCGCCGTACCAGCATCGAGCTTTCATGTTGTCCATGTCATAGCCGAACGCCCACAGGCCGGCGACCACCGGCAACGCCACATCCATGTCATCCGCTGTGTCACACTTGAGCGCATAGTCGAGTACCACCCGCGCAGGCAGAAAGCCTTTCTCCTTCTTGTCCTCCATGGTCAGCGCTTCCCAGTGCCGGTAGCCCAGCCCATCCGTCTGCGCTTTGCGCGAATAGGGCAATTGTTCCGGCTTCTTGGGGTCAAACCGATAGGGCGTCAGAGGGTGGGTCCAGGGGCCATCATAATTAAAGCCATAGTTCTTCGTGCGCAGCGAAGAGACAGAGTATTCGCTATGCCGCCCACACAGATCACACGCACAGCTCGTCGACTCAATATTCAGGCGCATACGCCGAGGCATGGCCCAGTAGGAGTGCAAAACGTGAACGTCGTCCGGATAAGTGCCCTGACCCTTGTCACTGATCTTGGTTTCCCCAAGCCAGGGAAAAACCTTGGCGTCGGAAGGGTTGGGCCTTTCGTAAGCCCAGTCCTCTGTATCCAGAACGTTGAGCCAAAGCCGATGCCAGAGAGAGCTGGTTGAGTCGGCGGGCATCACCAGAGTGGTGAGGGGGCCACCGCCTCGCAACCCGGTCCTGTGACCTTTGCCGCCGGACGGAGCATTAATTTGCAAGGTGAACAATGCTATAGCGGCGCAGTCCAGGCACAGATGCTCTACCCGGCCCGCTTTAACGAAATGATCGGTGTTATTCTTGACGGTAGAGGCGCCCGGGGAGTCAATAAGCAAGGCGGCAATATCCGTCGCTTTCTCTTCCGCTAATGCATCACGATCTTGCATGAACGCCGGGCTATCACTGTCCAGCACAAATGCTGGCGCCCACTTTTCCAGCATTTCAAGGCAGGCCTCCGCGGAGGGCGGCGTTTGATACCACGCCACCCACTCGCTCTTGTCCTCCGGTGCCATCGCCGTTTGCAGCAGGCCAACCAGAAATTGGTAGGCCGCGCCCTGAAAATCCGCGCGCGGCAAAGCCAAATCGACAATGTCAGGGTCCACCATGGCGGTGACAGGAAGAAATTCCTGGCTACCGTCGCGGCGCTTGAATGGCAGCCATGGATCGACTAGTAAGTTCATAGCGTTGCTCCTTGCTTACGCATTGCTTTTATTTTGATCTTCACCCTTCCCTCCCATACCACGCGCGATGCAACCCGATTTCCTGGCTGTAGTTCATGGACGACTCTTCTTCCGCCAACCACAACTGACTGAACTTCAAGCTTGGACAACGCTCCACCAGCGCATCGCGCTGAGCCGCTAGCGGCTGCGGCCATTCGGGCAGACGTCTTGCGAGGGATTCGCGGGCTTGCAGTTGGCTTCGCTCCCAGGAGAACGGCCCCGCGTCGACCCAGGGCTTCAAGGCACCATCCTCATCTTGACGTACCAAGGTGACGGTGATGCTGGGCTCCTCGTTCAGACGGGTACCGATGTCGAGATGCAGGTCATCCATCCAGCCATGGCTAGCCTGGGTGCTGTAGCCCTGGTCCATTTTCAAACGGTTGAAGCCCGCCATGGCTCGGCGGCTGCTGCGCTCGCCTTCCTGATCCAGATGGCGTTGTTGCAACCCTTCGGGAATCCAGGACTCAGCGTCTTCACCGAACACGGATTCGATCAAGTGACGGGCGCGACCGGGCATATCAATGCCGCCCTCATCGAGCAGGGTCCGCAGGGTTAGCCAGAGCTGGCCGTGGTCGCGGTATACGGCACCGGTACCCGGCAAATGGGCGGAAAGCCAGTCAGAGGCCGGCCGGTCTTCATACGGCGGCGTGAACAGATACAGCACCGGCGATGGGCGCTGATCGTCGGTATCCACGGGATTGCCGCTGCCATCCCGGCGATGTCGGTGCAAACGCCCGGCGCGCTGAATCAGCAAGTCCATCGGCGCCAGGTCGCTGATCATCTGATCGAAGTCCAGGTCCAGGGATTGCTCCACCACCTGGGTGCTAATCAGAATCCAGCCGGCGCGGGTTTCGGCAGTGGACGTTTTGCCGAACCGTTCCAGTGCCGCTTGTTCTATGGCCTGGCGGTCCGCCATGACAAAGCGGCTATGAAACAGCACGACCTTGTCAGGGTCCGGCGCCCGTTCGCGGAGAACCTGATACGCGGAAATGGCATCGTCCACGGTGTTGCGTATCCAGCAACCGCACTGGCCGCTCTCTGCCGTATCAAGCAGATGCTCGATCACCGCCTCCGGTTTGTTGAACATTTCCACCGCCACCCGGCGAATCACGCTGTCACGGGTGGCGAGAGGCGTCTGTTCCAGGCTCTGATCGGTAACCCGGGTGGCCAGCGGGAAAGATGGCTGTTCTTCCACGACCTCCGCAGCCAGGCCCCGGCCTTTTTGGTAAGCCGCAACCAGGTTGCGCTTCATGGAGTGGGGCAAGGTAGCGGTAAGCAAAATGGCGCTGCCGCCCTGTTGGGCGTGGGCCTGCAGGACGGCTTCCAGTAATCCGGCCATGTAGTCGTCACAGGCGTGGACTTCATCCACCACCAGCACCTTGTTGGCCAGACCAATCAAACGCAGGGTCTGGTGCTTGAATGGCAACACCGCCATCAGGGCCTGATCCACGGTGCCCACGCCCACATCCGCCAACAAAGCCTTCTTGCGCGAATCGGCGAACCATTGATTACAGGCAGCGGATGCCGTTTGCTCGCCGTCGCCATAAGCATGATCCCGCGCCTGCTCGGACACCACCGAGTGAGCGAAGTCAGTGTTCAGGTGACGCGCCCCATGGGCGAGTACCAGATTGGGCACCTGTTGTTCGTCGAACCAGCGACGGTAGATATCAGCCACGCGCCCATACATGGCGTTGGAGGTGGCCATGGTGGGCAAACCGAAATACACACCCCGCGCCTGGCCGTGCTCCAGAAGACGATGCACCAATGTCATGGCGGCTTCGGTCTTACCGGCGCCGGTAACGTCTTCCAGAACAAACAATTGGGGGCCGGGCCGCCAGGGCAAATCCTGCGCCCACTGCTGCAACGGCGTCGGCTCAAAACCAAAGAAACGTCGTACTCCCGGAAAGGAAGACGGGGCAAGCGGCGCGCCAAAACCCAGTGCTGCCAGCGCCAGCTCAGCCCTGGGCAGCGCCCTGCCCTGCCAGTAATCACCCAGCGCTTGCGGCGTGGCCTGATAGGGGAAGACGGACTGATCAGACCCCAGCCAGTCCGCCAACACCGCGAAACCCGCCAGATGCCAGGTCAGCCTTCTGAACTGCTTGAGCCAATTCCTATCCTGTACAAGCTGCTCGGGCCACTGCGGACGAAGCCAGCTCGCGACTTCGCATGTATATTCCCACGCGGCCTGATGGTCTTCGGGAAACCCCGGCGACGGTGTCCTATTGTTTCCGGCGTCCACCGGCTTGCCGTGGTGCCCGAATGCCATGCCCAACAAGACACGTAGAAAGCTTTTGGCATCACTGCCCGACTCACTCCATCCCCAGGCTTGCAGCCCCTCTCGCTTGAGTTCGTCTTTCAAGAAGGCTTTTAGGAACACGGCGCCCGCTTCACTGTGATGGGGCCATTCCGCCGTACCGTAAGCCAGGGAGGCATCTGGCTTAACCAGGTCCGGCAAGTCCGGGTCGGCCAGGGACTGAAACGCCCGAGCAAATTTACCCAAGTCATGCAGAGCCAGGCTGAATACAAACAGGGACCGTAGTTGTTCCGGCTCCAGCGACATCGCTGAGGCCAGTTCTTGGCAGCGAGCCGTATGCGGCGCCAGTAAGTGATAACCCACCGCCGCCACATCCAGACTGTGGAATGGCAGCAGGTGGCAAGGATTCTCACCGTTCTGGTCTCCGCTCGGCTTCGCCTTCCCCCAGTAACGGAAGAAGCACGGTGCATCTTTCCAGTCCAAGTTCACGCCTCAATGTCCGTTGGTCGACAGCAACGTAGCACTCCCTCTGCCCACCAAACGGCATCACTGGATATCCTGCCAGTATTGTGGCTACAATATCGCAAATGTGGCCACAAGAGGGCTCTGTCAATGGATGTCTCGGTACGCGACCTTAAAAACCATCTGTCCGAATACTTGCGCCGAGTACAGGCAGGCGAGGACATCCGGGTTACCTCCCGTGGCCGCGTTATCGCGCGCCTGTCAGGTGATACCCAAGAAGCCGGCGACGAGTCAGACCAAGCGTTCATTGAACGGCTTGAGTCGCAAACCTGGGTGAACCCGGCTACGACGCCCGGCGAAAAACCGCGCGGCGTTCGGCGCCCCGCGCCGGCCCGGCCCGGCACCCCTAGCAGTGACGACCTGATTGATTGGGTACGCGAATGATCGTGTATCTGGACACGTCCGCGTTCTTGAAGCTGTACCTCGACGAAGATGGCGGCGACCAGACTCGGGAGGCGATCGATAAGGCGGGCGTAATCTGTACGCATCTGATCACCTACGTGGAAATGCGGGCGGCTCTGGCCAGAGCCCACAGGATGCAGCGCATCACCGACGCGGAACTGATCCAGTATCAAGAGCAATTTGAGCGGGACTGGATCACGGTGCGCACCGTCAATATCGACATACCCATGGTGCGTCGCGCCGGAGAATTGGCCGCCCGCCACGGGCTGCGTGGATACGACAGTGTTCACTTGGCCTGTGCGGACCGGGTAAGAAGCATTAAACCGATACGCAAACCCATGATCTTCGCCGCTTTTGATAAAAAGCTTCTCGCGGCGGCCCAAGAGCTGGGCCTGTCCTCGTTGTAGCCCCATTTCATAGCCATCGCCCCTACTTATATACGTTCAAAGCGCGATCCAAGCGATCACGCACCCCCTCTCGTAACGCCTTCGGGCCCAACACCTCCACATCCGGACCGTAACGGAGCACCTCCATAGTCAGCTCGGTCGGGTCGGAATACGGTATTCGCAGGTGGTAACCGTCATCCCGCCACTCGCCTGCCTGATCCGGATGCCAGCATTCATCGGCCACCCAGCGCGCCGCCCGAGGCGAAAAGCGCAGGTGTGCCTCGGCAGCAGGCTCACCGGAAAACAGCCCGAAACTGTCGTCCATGAACTGATCCAAGCGGTCCACGGAAACCTCACGGGCAGGCTCATCCGAGACCTCAAACGCGACAATCCGGTCCAAGGAAAACAGCCGTAAATCACACGCCTGCTCGCAATCGGCAAGCAGATACCAGTTATGCCGGTAATGTAGCAACCGCTGGGGATGCACGGCCCGCTCACCGTGGTGGTCACGGCTGCGTGGCATATAACGAATGATGAGACGCTTGCCGGCCAGGGTGGCATCGGCAGCGGAAATAAAGATGTGGTTGGCTACCGCACGCTGCTGTACGGCTTGCAGCCGCACTTTGTCGCTCAAACGCTCGGCGTGATCGCCCGCGTCACCCAGTAAACGCCGGATCCGTTGGCGCAAGGGCGTAAGCCGGTGGCCCATCAGACCAGGCTGCACGGACTCCAATAGCTGCTCGCAGGCCAGCAGCGCGTATAGCTCGCTGGCGTTCATCCAGAAACCGGGCAGCTCGAATTCCGGGGCTTCCGGGTCGTAGTGGTGGCCGTTGCGTTCACGATCGTAGACGATGGGCGCGCCGAAGAAGTCCCGTAGATACTGAAAATCCTGGGTGACGGTATTACGAGTTATCCCCAATTCTTCGGTAAAACGCCGCATGGGTACGGGACGCCGAGCGTGACGCAACATGCCGTGAATGCGATAAAAGCGTTCAAGGCGGGTCACGGCAAATCCTTATGCGTTTTTTATTAGTCGTTTGACTCTAGCTCTTTGTGACTTATGTCACAACTCCCCTGCGGGCTGATCTATTCCTGGATCAGCGGAGCGAATTTCATATAATAGCGGCGGCTTGCGCATGTGCCGCCCCCGGCATTAGGGCCACCAGGTGCGCACGCTGCCCACGGGAGCCGGCCCGTGGGACCTCAGCGCAGCGCTTCCCAGTCTTTTTCGGCCACCGACGCAGTCGGTCGCTTGACCCCCGCTACGCTGTTCTTGAGCGCCTCCAGCGGGGGAGCACTTATCCACGCGATAGCAGCGCACCTCCAGAACGGGCTTGCCGTGGTCGGTTACCACCACGGGCAAATCGGTATCCTCGATCTTGCGGAAGAACTCGAAGGCCCGCGCCTTGAATTGTGACTTCGTAACTCGCTCCGCATCCATGGACCACTAGCCACTTTCGCGTGGTTATTGACGATAAGAGGTAAAGGCTACAGTGCCAGTCCTATCCTTCACATCGGAGTACACCCAGCAGTTACAGCTTATCCTCGCGAATGCTGCGGGGAACAGTGGAATTGCCGGAACGAGGGATCGGCGGCGAACGGTTTATCCGCGCAGGTGCGGGCAACAGCTCCGGGGTACGTGGAAAGTCTCAACGGGAAGCTGAAACTGTTCTTTCTGCCGCCTTATTCGCCAGAACTGAACCCCGACGAATTCGTTTGGGGCTACATCAAATATCACCACGTTGGAAAGAAGGTCATCCAGATTTAGCTTATATCTCTGGGTAATGTTCGCTCACTTTATTTCTGATTAGTAAGTCTTGCCGTTGTTGCGCCGTGGGCGATGCGCAGTTGTTCGAACAGGCGCGGCACGCGCAAGTAGCGAACCGAGAGCCCCTCGATGACTCAGCACTGAAAGTGGCCTTCTTGGCGATCCAGCAGGCGTCAAAGAAATGGACCATGCCAATCCATGATTGGGGCCGCCATTGAATTGTTACTTATCGAATTCGGTGACCGCCCTGGACGGCCAACTGTTCCATTTATCGGCATTATGGGACAGTGCTATCAATGTCCCGGCCGGCATCGCACCGATAGGATGCTAATAGGGGCCGTCATAGTGATCGCCCAATCAGCTCCTTCATAATCTCGTTGGTGCCACCGTAGATTTTTTGCACCCGCGCAGCGGCGTACATCTGCGCGATGGGATACTCCATCAGATAGCCATAGCCACCGAACACTTGCAGACAGCGGTCGATGATGGCGACCTGCTTGTCGGTACCGAGCAACTTAGCCATTGAAGCGGTGGCAGGGTCAAGATCACCGTCCATGTAGCACTGGACGCAGTGATCCATAAAAGTTTTCGCGGCTAACACCTCGGTCTTGCACTCGGCAAGCACGAAGCGCGTGTTCTGGAAATCCAGGATTGGCTTGCCAAACGCCGTCCGTACCTTGGCATACTTGATCGCCTCCAAGACTGCGGCTTCGGCCATCGCGACACCGGCAATCCCAATAATCAAGCGCTCACGGGGTAGCTGCTCCATCAACTGGAAGAAGCCCTGGCCTTCTTCGCCACCAAGCAAATTCTCCGCAGGTACGCACATGTCGATGAAGGTAAGCTCGCGCGTGTCCTGGCCGTGTTGCCCAACCTTCTGCAGCACCCGTCCACGCTCATAGCCCTCGACCTTGTCCACCTCGACCACGAATAATGAAATACCACGGGCGCCTTCTGACTTGTCAGTCTTGGCCACCACAACCATCAGGTCAGCGTGGGTGGCGTTCGAGATGAACGTCTTTGACCCATTGATCACGTAGTGATCGCCGTCGCGGATCGCAGTCGTACGCACTGCCTGCAGATCCGATCCCGTGCCGGGCTCGGTCATAGCGATGCCAATCACCTTCTCACCATTCGCCATTGCCGGAATCCAGCGTTGCTTCTGCGCCTCTGTTGCATAAGCCGCTAGGTAATGGGCGACGATGGTCGAGTGTACGCTGAATCCGAACGCAGTGTCTCGGGCTAGCGCCAGCTCCTCTTGGACCACGGCCTCGTGGCCGAAGTTGCCACCACCACCACCGTACTCATCGGGCAGGCCAGTACACAATAAACCAGCAGCGCCGCTTTTGTTCCATAACTCACGGTCAACCTGGTGCTGCTCAGCCCATCGCTCCTGGTTAGGCGTGACTTCGCGGGCGAAGAACTTGGCCGCTTGGTCGCGCAGCAACGTGTGGTCCTCGGCCTCCCAAGGTGCCTTATAATCGGGAAACAATTCGCTCATGGTGTTTACTTTCCTGTGTAGTGAGGTGCTCGCTTCGCCAGAAAGGCGGCCTGACCCTCGTGGCTGTCGGCTGAGTGGATTGCTAAATGAAAATTCTGCTTTTCATACTTGAGACCTTGGCTGAGTGATGTCTCAAAGGCCTGCAACGCCGCGTCTTTGGCCAGCGCTACGGCTAGCGGCGAATTGACGGCGATATGTCCAGCCATTGCAAGTGCTTGGTCAAGAGCTTCACCCTCTGGGACCATACGGGCGACGATGCCGTCGGCGCATGCGTCAGCCGCACTGATGAAATTGCCAGTCAGCAGCATGGTCATTGCCTTGGCTTTGCCTACCGCGCTTACCAAACGCTGCGTGGCGCCACCGCCGGGGATGACGCCAAGCTTGACCTCGGGCACCCCAAACTTCGCAGTGTCAGCTGAAATGACGATGTCACAGGCGAGAGCAAGCTCGCAGCCCCCGCCCAGGGCCAGGCCCTCTACGGCGGCGATAACGGGCTTGGGAAACCATGCCAGGTCATCCCAGAACGTGCCACCAAGTGCTTTGCGTGGGCCGATCAACGCATCCTCACGAATACGATCAAAGGCGGTGATGTCGGCCCCCGAGCAGAAGTTCCCGGCGGCACCGTGAAGCACCACGGCACGCACGCTGTCGTCGTACCGAAAAGTCACCAGCGCCTGTCCCAGTGCGCTTAAGATTTTTTCGTTAAGTGCATTGCGGGCTTCTGGCCGATTGAGTTCGAGGATAACGATGGATTCGTTGCGGCGGATATTGAGAATAGCCATCAGATGTCCTTGTAGATATCTTTATAAGTGGCGCGGATCGACTTCTTGTCGAGCTTGCCGACGCTGGTGCGGGGCAACGTTTCGAGAAACAAGGCAGTATCTGGCAGCTGCCACTTGGCGAAATTGGGTGTTAGAACTTCGTGGATCTCGTCCAGCGGCAACTCGGTGCCGTCGTCGGTAACCAACAGGGCGACAGGGCGTTCCTGCCACTTGGGATGCTCAATGCCAACAACTGCAGCATCGCGGATGCGCGGGTGTGCGATCAGCGCATTTTCCATGTCGATGGAGGAAATCCACTCGCCGCCGCTCTTGATCACGTCTTTTAGACGATCGGTCAGCTTGAGGTAGCCGTGCTGGTCGATCGTGCCGACGTCACCGCTCCGCCAGTAGCCGTCGAGGAAGCGATCTCCATCGTCGTCAAGCTTATGATACTGCTCGATGATCCAAGGGCCTCTTAATAACACCTCGCCCTGGGAAATGCCGTCGAAGGGCACATCCTTACCGGCACCGTCAACCAGTCGAAAGTCGACGCCGGACACCAACAAACCTTGGCAGCGCTTGCGGTTCCAGGTTTGCTCGTCGCTCAAAACGCCGCGCAGCGACGGTTTAAGCCCCTTGTTGACCGTGACCAGCGGAGTGGTCTCGGTGGCGCCATAGGCGTGAATAATGTCGGCCCCGGTTAGATCATAAAAGCCACGCATCAGACTCAAGGATGGCTCGGTGGCACCGCTCAACAGCCTCGCACGGCTGAAGTCGGGCTTGTTGTCCAGTGATCGGATGTACTCCAGCATCGGTGTAAAGATCGCTGGCGCACCGTTAGCTACAGTAACCTTTTCTTCTATCATTGCATCGACCAAAACCGACGTATCCTCAGCGACGTAGCGGCCTGGCAGGACGACTTTAGCCATCGCTTGGACGGCGGCCTGCGGAAGACCCCAGCACTGACCGTGGAACATCGGCGTGATGAGCATGGCGGTGTCGTCACTACTCATGCCGATCACACTGTCCATCGCCAAGGTGTGCAGATAGATACCGCGGTGGGAGTAATAGATTCCCTTGGGCCTACCGGTGGTGCCTGTCGTGTAGCAGGCACTGTAGGCCGACGTCTCGTCCACCACCGGCCAATTGATGTGTGTATCTTCCGCCAGGAGCAGATCCTCGAAGTGATGCACGTTCGTCAGGGTCGTGCTGATCTGCGATAGCGGACGGTCGGTCATCACGATCCAGCCTTTGACTTGAGGCACCAGCGGAGCGAGCTTCTCTGCAATTGGCAGAAGGGTCTCGTCAACTATAATCCAGGACGCCTCACTGTGGTCGGTAACATAGCCCAAGTCCTCGGGCGCCAAACGAAGGTTCATCTGCAGCATGACGGCAGCGAGGCCGGGGATCGCCCAATAGAGCTCGAAATGTCGGCGACTATTCCAGTCCAGGATGCCAACTACGTTCCCAGGGCCGACGCCGAGGCTGCGCAATGCGTTGGCCGTTTGACAGATCCGGAGGTAGGACTCGCCGTAGGTGTACCGGTCCCAGCCGCCATCGGCGGTACGGTAGACGATTTCTTGTTCTGGATAAGTCCGGGCCGCATGCCGAATCATGGTCGTTGTGTTGAGCTGGTAGTTGTCACCATGGGTGGAAGGATGGCCCTTAGTAATATATGTCGATTGCATATCTTTCTCCTCAGATGCGTTCAATTATTGTTGTGTTGGCAGTGCCATGGGCTTCACAGATAGTCTGCAAACCCAGCTTCTTCCCTGAGCGTTCAAGTTCACAAAGTAAATCGGTAAGCATGCGGGCACCGGTTGAGCCCAGCGGGTGCCCAATTGCGACTGAGCCACCGTTGACATTGAGCTTGTCACCCGGAATATCGAATTCGCGCTGAAACATCAGCGGTACGCCTGCAAAAGCCTCGTTAACCTCGTACACATCAATGTCCGCCGCGCTTAGTCCCGCCATTTTTAGTGCCTTGTGGGTAGCCTCAAGTATCGCGGTGAACTGGATCACAGGGTCCGCACCCGCGACCGACATAGCACGAAAGCGGGCGCGTGGTTTGAGGCCTTTTTGCTCAGCATATCCACGATCAGCGACCAGTAGTGCCGCCGCACCGTCGCTAACCTGAGATGCGTTCGCGGCCGTCGTGCGGCCATTTTTCGCAAAGACCGTCTTCAGACCCGCCATCTTCTCCTTATCGAGATGTTTGCGAATGCCCTCATCAGCGGTAATACATGGACCGTTGGGGTCTTGGGGATCGGCGGTGATTGGCACCATCTGTTTGACAAAAGCACCAGCCCTGGTAGCAGCGAGGGCCCGCTCATGACTTCGAACGCTGTAAGCATCAAGTTCCTCGCGGCTAATCCCGAAGCGATCGTTCATAAGTTCGGAACTTGGCCCCTGTGCCATAAGTTGACCGTCGTAGCGCTCCAGCTCAAGCGGCCCGTACTGCGGGCCAAGCGGGGCACCTGGCTGAAATGCTGACGGCATAGTCACCTGCGACATCGATTCAACCCCACCTGCGATCACCAGATCATAGCTGCCAGCCATGACACCATGGGCGGCAAAGCTGACTGCCTGCTGGCCGGAGCCACATTGGCGGTCCACAGTTACCGCGGGCACGGACTCGGGCAAGCCGGCGGAAAGCACGGCATGACGGGCGATGTTGGAGGACTGTTGGTCATGCTGCAGCACGCAGCCAGCTATCACGTCGTCGATTGTGGATGGATCAACGCCGCTGCGATCGACAAGATATCTAAGAGTGCAGCCGAGCAGGTCGGCGGGATGCCATTGGCTCAGTACTCCACCACGTCTGCCGACCGGGGTTCTCACGGCATCAACGATAACTGCTTCACGATTAGTCATTTGTTACTCCTGAGGTAGGGGTCTTGACTTCGGCCAAAGGAATATCGAGCTCGCGACCGATCGCTTCCCAGTAGCTTGTCGGCCGTGTTTTAAAAGTGGACTCGAGCTCTTCAATCGTATGACCGATATGCTCTGAAACCCGGGCGGCGAAGTGGGGCTCGAGCGCACCGAGAGCGACATAGCCATCCAAAGTGGGATATATGCGGTAGGTGGGTAACGCTCCCCCCCCCCCAAAGGCGTTGCAGGCCCATCAGACCGTGGCGGACTGCGGCACCAGCCATCCGAGCGGCATGGTCAAGTACTATCTTGTAGTGGCCGCCCCTACCAACGCGGGTTCGACTCAGGAGTCCCGAGACTGCAGCGGAGACCGCACGCTCAGCCCCCAGCAAGTCCGCCACCGGAGCGAGTGGCATGGCCGGCGGACACAACGTGCCGTGAGCAGCCTGATAGGTCAGATCGTGCCCGGGTAGTTCAGCCGCATCTCCGTCGTGGCCGACTATTTCGACGTGAACTAGAGCAGGATGAGTCTCTGAGAGTCGGTGCAGGTCGAGGCGGCTTAACGCAGACGGACGCATGGCCGTTATTAGGGCATCAGCATCCGAAAGGTAATCATCGAGACGGCCTCGCTGCTCGGATTGCTTGAGATCCAGAACAACGATCTCTTGAGCAGCCACCAGCTCGTCGTACCAAGCTCGGGCCACGGCAGCAAGCGGATCACCAGCTGGGGGCTTAATTTTGTTGACTTGTGCACCCATGCTAGCCAGTTGCGCGGCCGCGATGGGGCCTGGCAGGTTGGAGGCGAGCGAGACTACCCGAATCCCGATCAGTGGTTCCGGTGAGGAGGCGCTCATTAAAGCAACCGATTTCATCATTATCACCTGTCGAATGCATCAACGCTATACGAATGTATAGCATAATATACGAAGGTACAATATCAGCGTTTCTGGTAACCTTGCACGTCACGACCGATCGTGGCTTCTCAGCGAACAAAGCCAACGCCAGCGAGACAGTCCGGTCATGTGCGAGGAACTACGCAGACTCAGCTATGCACAGGAGTTAGATAGTGAAGAAAACGGTGGGGATATCCCCTAAAGTGAATAGCGACTTGACTGCGAAGGCACGCATCCGCAATGCGGCATTCGCCCTGTATGCGAACTACGGAGAGGACGCGACCTCGATGCGTGCCATTGCCGAGGCGGCGGGTGTCACGGTTGGTTTGGTGGTGCACCACTTTAGAACCAAGGACGGACTGCGCGAGGCCATCGAGCAACATATTGTCGATTTGTTCTTCGGTGCGATCGAGCAAGCCCCCCTCGAAGGAACCACGCCGGAGATTGCAGCTGCTCGTGACGAAGCAGTCGCGGACATGCTCTCTGATAACCCAGCGGTAGTCGGTTACCTCAGGCGGGCTTTGCTCGATCCCATGGGGCACCGCGGCCGTATTCTGGAGATGCTCACCGATCTCACTGCCAAACAAGTGGCGACTTTGCGCAATGTCGGCGTTGCGTCGAAGGCACAGCGTGACTCCAGTCAAGTAATTGGCGTCATGATTCGCCAGCTCGGGCAGCTCTTTCTTCAACCCATGGTCGATTCCATGTGGAATCAATTGGCCGGACCGAACGCGGCTGAAAATGACAAGCCGCTCCTGGTAGTAAAGGTGCAGGAGTCCTGATCCGAAGGAGCGTCCTGATATAGTTCTATTCGCTCCTTAGCATCATTTGCTCGTTTATCTTCCAGCACCCCCCTAATATCATTCCACTGCTGCGGGTCCCAAATAGAGTCAGTCGATACAACCAGTTCCGAATGTCTCGCACGTAAAGGGTAAAGTCGTAAGCGTCCGGCCATCACACCTTGAGCCAACAGTTACGGCCTTCACGATAGTGTCCACTTATTTCTTAGTGGACACTATGCATGGACTCTTTAAGCGTACCTCAGCCCCAACCCCAGCCCCGACGTCGCCGCCACTTCTCCCGTGAGTTCAAGGCCCATATCGTGGCCGCCTGTCAGGAGCCAGGCGTGTCCGTTTCCCGCATCGCCCTGGACAACCAACTCAATGCTAACCTGCTCCGCCGCTGGATCCGTGAAGCCGAGCAAGCCGACCAGGCAACAGCGTCACCTGGGTTTATGCCCTTGGCCCTGCCGGCCGCGTCGAGTCCGGGCGAGCGGTCCCGAACCAACGGTCAGGATAGCCGCATCCGTATCGAAGTGCCTCGCGCCGGTGGGCCTGTTGTGGTGGAGTGGCCCGCCGAGCAGGCCCATCAGTGCCTGGCCCTGTTGCGCGAGCTGTTGCGATGATCCGCATCGACGAAATCTGGCTGGCCACCGAGCCGCTGGATATGCGCGCCGGGCCGGACAAGGCCCTGGCCCGGGTCATCCAGGTGTTCGGTGCGGCGAAGCCGCACCATGCTGACCTGTTCGCCAACCGCCGGGGCAAGTTCCATTGGGGTGACGCCTGGCGCGGTGATCAGCTGCGCCTGACTGAAGAACAACTGGCCGCCTTGGTGCAGGGCCTGCCCTGGCAGCGTCTGGGCGACAACGCCGTGATCTCGGTGCTGTAACCACACTCCGTTCCTGTTGGCTATACGCCCAACATCCAATCGCCCGCCGGGCGCGAGCTTGGCATACTGTCCGCCATGACTTCGCGCCCCGACCTCAATGCCCTCTCCGCCGACCAACTCCGTGCTCTGGCCACCGAGTGGTTCGATGGCATGGAGCGTACAGATCGCGTCCTCGCTCAAAAAGACCGGATCCTCAGCCAACAAGAGCAAGCGATCCGCCACCGCGACGCGGTGATCGAGAAACAAAACCACGAACTGGCGCTGCTCAAGCGCCACAAGTTCGCTCGGCGTAGCGAGCAGTTCAAGGGTGTGCAGGGCCAGTTGTTGGAAGAACTGATCGACGCCGACCTGGCGGCCATGGAGGCGGAGCTGGCCGAGGTGCTTCCAGAGGAAGCGCCCACCGCTCCCGTCAGGCAACGGCCCAAGCGCGCGCCGCTACCGCCGCAACTGCCCCGCACCCTGATCCACCACGAACCCGAGCACACGCAATGCCGTTGTGGCTGTGCGCTCAAGCGCATCGGCGAGGCCGTCAGCGAGAAGCTGGACTACGTGCCCGGTGAGTTCACGGTGGAGCGCCACATCCGGGGCAAGTGGGCGTGCGAGCAGTGCGAGACGCTGATCCAGGCGCCGGTGCCGGCACAAGTGATCGACAAAGGCCTCCCCACCGCCGGGCTGCTGGCCCAGGTGCTCGTCGCCAAGTACGCCGATCATCTGCCCTTGTACCGCCAGGAACGCATCTTCGGCCGGGCGGGCTTGGCGATCCCGCGTTCCACGCTGGCCGAGTGGGTGGGCACCTGCGGTGTGCGCTTGCAACCCTTGGTCGACGCTCTGCGCGGCATCCTGTTGAAACAAGGTGTG
>TARA_R100000935_G_scaffold13250_1_pt1 | contig 59613 bp, 59 predicted proteins | sample TARA_R100000935 | Tara Oceans TARA_R100000935 (sample SAMEA2621502) | marine metagenome | biome: marine biome (ENVO:00000447); feature: surface water layer (ENVO:00002042); material: "saline water (ENVO:00002010), including plankton (ENVO:xxxxxxxx)" | depth 5 m
CCCGTCCGCCCCGCCGCGACTTCGGGCCGCGTCCTGAAGGCGGCGATGCGCGCCCTGACCGCGGTCCGCCCCGGGATCGCCCCCGGGGTGACGGCCCGCCGCCGCGGGGCCCGCGCTCGGGTCCTCCGGGCGCCGGCTTCGGCGGCCCCAAGGGTCCGAAAAAGCCCTGGGACCCCACCGCACCCAAGGGCCCCAAGGGGCCCGGCAAGCCCCGCAAGCCGCGGGACTAGCCCCCATCAGGCGACCTGCGCTCAGGCGGTGAGCGCAGGTCCCTTATAGCTGTCGCGCAGGTCCTTCTTGAGCACCTTGCCGATGTGGCTGCGGGGCAGATTGTCGATCAGCACCACGTCGGCCAGGCGCTGGGTCTTGCCGACCCGGGCGTTGAGCCAGGTCTTGATGTCGTCCGGCGTGGCGCTCTTGCCCGGACGCAGGGTGACATAGGCCACCGGCGTCTCCCCCCAGCGGTCGGACGGCACGCCGACCACCGCCGATTCCAGCACGTCCTCATGCTTGGCCAGCTCCAGCTCCATGTCGCTGGGATAGATATTGAAGCCGCCGGAGATGATCATGTCCTTCTTACGGTCCATGAGCGTCAGGAAGCCGTCCTCGTCGAAGCGGCCCACATCCCCGGTGCGAATGAAGCGCAGGCCCTCAGGGCTGTACCACTCGGCGTCGCGGGTCTTGCCCGGCTGGTTGTGGTAGCCAACCATCATCGCGCCCGAGCGCCCGACCACCTCCCCCACATGCCCCTGGGGGACCTCCTTGCCGTCCTCGTCGATCAGCCGGATGTCGTGGCCGTTCATCGGCTGGCCGACCGTGTGCAGCTTGTCCGGATGCTCGTGGGCCACCAGCATGCAGGAGCCGCCGCCCTCGGTCATGCCGTAGAACTCGATCAGGCCGCCGGGCCAACGCTTCAGCACATCGGCCTTCACCTCCGGCGAGAACGGCGCGGAGGTCGAGAATTTCAGGACAAAGCTTGAGAGGTCATAGGAGTCGAAGTCGGCCCGCTCCATGATCCGGCGGTACTGGACGGGCACCAGCATGGCGTGGGTCGCCCGGTGTTTGGCCGACAGCTTGAGGAACTTCTCGGCGTCGAACTTGGGCATCAGGACGGCCGTGCCGCCGTTGCCGAGCGTCGGCAGGAAGCTGACCAGGGTGGTGTTGGAATAGAGCGGGGTCGAGATCATGGTCACCGCATCGACCGAGTAGATCCCCCGCCGCACCTGGCCCCAGCGCATGGCGTGCTGCTGGACGATGCCCTTGGGCGTGCCGGTGGTGCCCGAGGAATAGATGATGTTGAACGGGTCGTCGGGCCCGACCTCGACCGCCTGGGGCGCAGCGCCCTCCGCCGCCAGCCAGTCCTGGAAGGGGACCCCGGCCGAGGAGCCGTCCAGGGCCACGCGCTTTGCGGTGATCTGATCGGCCACCGGCTCCAGCAGGGCGGCGACGCCCTCGTCCAGGAAGAAGACCTTGGCCCCGCAGTCGTTGAGCATCATCACCAGGCTGTCGGCGGTGGACGACGGCGCCAGAGGGGCTGCGGCCGCGCCGGCGCGCAGGGCGCCCATGAACACCGCGGCATATTCCAGCGAGGTGGTGGCGCAGATGGCGGCGGCCTCGTGCGGGCCGACCCCGTCCCGCTGCAGGGCCACAGCGATCCGGTCCATCAGGCTGTTTAGCCCGGCATAGTCGAGGGTGCGCTCGCCATCCACCAGGGCGGGATGGCCGGGACGGTCACGGCCTTGCGCGGCGATGAGCGCCGAAAGGGTCCCGAAGTCCTGGGCCATGAGTTCTTCGGTGGTCATCGGCGCGTCCCTTTCCCGGATATGTTTTCGGGAGTGGGCATATCGCGGAAGCTCGCCGGGCGGCAACCGCGCGGCATTGCATTTCAGCCGGCCCAGCGCCGGACGCGGCCCACATCCACATGGACAAAATCGGAGCCGGGATAATAGCCGACGCCGCCTGCCTGCAGGCCCCAGGCGGCGTCCCGCAATCTGGGGAGATCGACGCCGGGCATGCGGATGTCCATGGCCAGGCCGTGCATGTGAAGACTGCGCTTGGCGACTCCGCCGCCGCCGGACTGACGGAGCGCCTCATTGGTGCGCGGCGATCGGTAGCCAGAGATGACCTGCACCGGCTGGGCGATCTCGAATTCCGTCTGCAGTCGGGCCACCAGATCGAGCAGCCCTGGCGCCATGGCGTGGGTCTCGCCGGTGCGGTGATCCCGCAGCACCTTGGCCAGACCGGCCAGGGCGTCCTCCACATAGGTCCCGGCCTCCCAGTAGGTGGCGGCCAGGCGCTCGCCGGTGTGCAGATTGAGGACCGAGAGGCTGCGGGCCGCCGGGCTCGCAGCCAGGGCCGGCGGCGCCAGCGGCAGGCCGAGCGCGGCGCCGATGAGGGTGCGTCGGTTCAAAGACATGGCACTTCTCCTGACCGGTTGAGCTTAACAGGCCCTAGTCCGCGGCGGAGGCGCATTCGCTCTGTGGCGGCGCCATGTCGCGGTCAAGCTGCGCAAGGGTCTGGCGCTCCAGGGCGGCGATAAGCTGGGCGTCCCAGCCATAGGGATCAGGCAGGAGGTGGAGGCCGTCTGCGTCGACCAGGGCGGTGTTGTAGACCACGAACACCGGAACCGGCCGAGCCAGATCGACCCGCTGCGTCTCGCCCTGGAGGATGGCGGCGTCCACGGCCTCTCGCGTCCATCCCTGGCTGGCCAGCAGGAGGGCGGCCAGTTCGCGAGGTTTCTCCAGGCGCATGCAGCCGTGGCTCAGGGTGCGCGCAAGCCGTTCGAAGGCGGCCCGGCCGGGCGTGTCGTGCAGATAGACGCCGAAGGGGCTTGGCATGTCTAACTTCACCTGGCCCAGGGAATTGGTGGGTCCTGGCTGCTGTTGCAGTCGACCATCTCGAAAAATGAAGTTGTTGCGCGCCAGATAGCCGGGGTCCCGCGCCGCCCGGGGCAGGATCTCGCCGTTGGCGATGGAGGCCGGCACGTTCCAAGGGGGATTGAAGACCACCGTCTCGATCTGCGAGGCGAACATGGGCGTCTTCGTGGACGGGGCGCCGACAATGATGCGCATGTCCAAGGTTGGGACCCCGTCGACAAACAACGTCGCCCGGGCTGCGCCAACATCGGCCTCGATCCGGGTGGCCGGTAACGGACGGGGCAGCCATCGCCCCCGCTCCAGATTGGCGTCGATCTGCGAGAGCCTGGCCTGGGCGCTGACATTCAGGGCGGCATAGGTCGCAGGCCCGACCACCCCGTCGGCCTCCAGACCCCGAAGGCTCTGAAACCGGCGGACGACCGCCTCCAGGGGCGCGTCATAGACCGCTGGGGACCTGGCCTCTGGCGGCCCCGGAACGGCGGCCTCGGGATCGGGCGCCGGCGTGGCGAAACCCTCGGCCGCCAGCCGCGCCCTCAGGACCTCGATCTGCGGTCCTACATCCCCCGGACGCAGGACCTCGCCGGTCGGCGTCCCAGGCCAGCCTCCGGCGGCGACCCTGGCCGCATAGTCCCGCCGCGCCGCCACAAGGCGCTGGTAGCGGGGATCCTGGGGCGAAAGCCCAGCAATCCAGGCTTCGGCGGCGCCCTGCGCCTGCGCCGCAGCCCATTCCGCCGCAATATCCCGCCTGGCCGGAACCAGGGCCCAAAGCCGGTTGATCTGCGTCGGATCGGAGATACGCCCAGCCTCGCGCCGGGCGTGGGCCAGCAATTCGGCCTCCAGGTCATCGGACGCGACGGGACCTTGTGTCGCTGAAGGGGGCTCCGGCGCCTGACGCAGAGTCTCAAGTATGGCCGCCCGCTGAGCCACCGTCAGCGGCGCGGCCAGGGCGCCAGGAGGGGCGGCGGCGACCACAAGGATGGCGGCGCACAGGGGGAGCCAGATCATGGCCCACCCTAACATGACCTCGTCCCCACAGACCTCGTACCTTGGCCCTTTTCCCCTTCAGTCGGGTCGACCGCACTGGAGAGGCCAAGCCGGAGGCGCCGCCGCTCTCCAGCTGGGCTAGCCTGAATGGCCAGGGACCGCGCCCCGCCGATCCGCCGCCTGCACCTTTCGTCGCCGGCCAGGGCGCAAGCGCCATTGCATGGCGCGGGGACTGGGCTAGCTTGCGGCCACATTTCGCAAGGGGCGCGCAGATCCACATGCTTCATTCAACCCATCTGGCCCTGGCGGCCACATGCCTGATCGGACTGTCGGCCTGCGGCCAGGGCGGCGTGGAGACTTCAGCTCCGGACGGTTCAGCCAAGGCGCCGGCGGCGGCGCCCAGCGCGGCCGAGCAACAGGCTCTGCTGGCCGCCCTGCCCGCCCCCTACAACACCGGCGATCTGGAGAATGGTCGTCGGCAGTTCGGCCTTTGCCGGTCATGCCACACCGTGGTCGAGGGCGGGCCCAATCTGACCGGGCCCAATCTTCACGGCGTCTTCGGCCGCACCGCCGGAACGGTGGAGGGTTATCGCTATTCCGACGCCCTGCAGACGGCGGGCTTCACCTGGGACGCCGAACGTCTCGACGCCTGGCTGGCCAATCCCCGGACCTATCTGCCGGGCAATCGCATGACCTTCGCCGGTCTCGCCGACCCGAAGAAGCGCCTGGACCTCATCGCCTATCTGAAGGTGGAATCGGGTTTCGAGCCTGGCGCGGCTGAAGCGCCGGCGGCAGACCCCGCGTCGGCGGCGGAAGCTGAACTCTGATACGCGCAAAGCGCGCGTTTTTTGGCCTATACAATCTTGACGGTCGCCCGTCAGGTCCCCACCTTGGGGAGGTCGTGATTGCATTGCATCTGTCGATCCCGATGACCGCTCCTGGACCCCGGCCTGGGAGCACCCCCAATCCTGACGACTTGGCCTTCCTCCCCCCGGAGGAAGGCCATTCTTTTGCCAGGACTATTCGGCGGCGTTGGCGACGCGGGCCTGCTCGGCTTCTTCGAAGGCCTCGATCCGGCGGGCCATGTGCTCGGGCGACTTCGTGAACCGCGCCAGCAGGTTGTAGAAGACCGGCACGATGAACAGGGTCAGCATCGTGGCGAAGATCGCCCCAAAGAAGATCACCACCCCGATGGAGCGCCGCGATTCGCCCCCGGCCCCGCCCCAGACGATCAGGGGAATGGCGCCGGCCGCCGCCGAGATCGAGGTCATGATGATCGGCCGCAGGCGCAGGGTGGAGGCCTCGATCACCGCCTCCCGGATCGACAGGCCCTCGTCGCGCAGCTGATTGGCGAACTCGACGATCAGGATGCCGTTCTTGGCCGCGATACCCACCAGGATGATCAGGCCGATCTGACTGTAGGTGTTGATGGTCGAGCCGGCGACCAGCAGGCCGAACAGACCCCCGAGCGCCGCCACGGGCACGGTCAGCATGATCACGCCCGGATGAATCCAGCTCTCGAACTGAGCGGCCAGGACCAGGAAGACCAGCAGCAGGGCCAAGCCAAAGGCCAGACCCACAGCGCCGCCGGCCTCCAGATAGTCCCGGGCGCCTCCGCCCCATATGACCCCGACTCCGCCAGGCTGCTTGGCCACCTCAGCCTCGAAGAAGCTGATGGCGTCGCCGATCGTATAGCCGGGGTTGAGCTGGGCGCTAAGGTCGATGGAGCGGGACCGATCGGTGCGTTCACGGTCCGGAGTGTCGCCGCGAACCTCTGAGGTGACCACCGAGGCCAGCGGAATGGTTTCGCCGGACTGCGAGCGCACATAGAGGTTGTTGAGGTCCTCCTGGCTCATCCGTTCCTCGCGGCCGGTCTGGAGGATGACGTCGTACTCGCGGCCCTCGCGGATATAGGTGGTCACCCGCCGGGAGCCGAACATGGTCTCCATGGCGCGGCCCACCGCCTGGGTGGTGACGCCGAGGGCTGCGGCCTTCTCACGATCTATGGTCACCAGCAGGCGCGGCGAGGTGGGCTCGTAGTCCATGCGCACCCGGGCGAGGCCAGGGTTCTGCTCGGCGGCGGCCTGGATCGGGCGCAGCCAGTCGGCGATCTGGTCGTATTCGGCGCCGATGGCGATCAGATCGACGCTGTTGCCTTCACTGCCGCGCAAGGCCGGACGCACGAAGGCGATGGCCCGAACGCCGGTGAACTCGGCCAGCTCCTTGTTGAGCTGGGCGGCCAGTTCATTGGAGTCCACCCCACCTTCTGGGACGGTCACATTGCCATTGCCGGTATTGTACTGCTGACCGCCGAACCGGGGCATGGAGACCAGATAGCGAGACACCTCGCCGGCCTCATACATCTCCATGAGGCGGGCCTCGATCTGCTTCACCGCATCATAGGTATAGTCGTAGCCCGCGCCTTCGGGGCCACTGATGCTGATATCGACGCGGCCGCGGTCCTCCTCGGGCACCAGTTCGCTGGGCAGATAGGTGAACACCCCGAAGGCGGCGATCGCCAGGACCACCACCAGAGCGCCGGTCGCCCAGGTGGCCGCGGGCTTGCCCAGCAGAAACTCCAGCGAGGCGTGGTAGGAATTGCGCAGCCTGTCCATCGCGCCATCGACGGTGCGGGCCAGCCAGCCCTGCCCCTTGGCGGGCCGCAGCAGCTTGGACGCCAGCATGGGCGACAGGCTGAGCGCCAGCAGGGACGAGAAGGCGACGGCCGCGGCGACGGCGACGGCGAGTTCGACGAACAGCCGGCCGATATAGCCCGGCAGGAACATCAGCGGCGCAAACACCGACATCAGCACGATGGTGGTGGCGACCACGGCGAAGAAGACCTGACGCGTCCCGCGCTGGGCGGCCACGGGCGCCGGCTCCCCCTCGTCGATCCGCCTCTGAATGTTCTCGACCACGACGATGGCGTCATCCACCACCAGGCCGATGGCCAGAACCAGGGCCAGCAGGGTCAGCAGGTTCAGCGAGAAGCCCAGGGGCGCCAGGACGATGAAGGTCGACAGAATGCAGATGGGCGCGACGACGGTCGGGATGATGGCCGCCCGCCAGGTGCCCAAGAAGATGAAGTTCACCAGCCCGACGATCGCCAGGCAGATGCCCATGGTGATCCAGACCTCTTCCAGGGCGTGCCGGGTGAAGAGGGTGAAGTCGACGGCGACATTGAGTTCGGTGCCCTCGGGCAGGCCCCGGTTCAGCTCGGGCAGCAGGGCGCGGATGCCGTCGGAAATCTCCAGGTCATTGGCCTGGGACTGGCGGGTCACGGCGATGCCGACCAGGTCGCGGCCATTGGATCGGAACATGCGCCGACGCTCGTCGGCCTCCTCCGACACACGGGCGATGTCGCCGAGCCGGGTGACGTAGCCGCCGTCGCCGGGCGTGGTCACCGGCAGATCAGCGAATTCCTCGGCCGTGGAATAGCCCCGGGCGACCCGGATGGTGAAGTCCTTGGCCGCGGCTTCCAGAGACCCGGCAGGCAGCTCCAGGTTCTGGGCGTTCAGCGCGCTTTCGACGTCGGTGACCGTGATGTCGCGGGCCGCCATGGCCTGGGGATCGAGCCAGATCCGCATGGCGTAGTTCTGCGCCCCGCCCACGCCCACCTGCGCCACGCCCGGCACCGTCGAAACCCGTTCGACAAGGTAGCGGTTGGCGTAGTCGGTCAGCTGCAGGCGGTTCAGGGTGGTGGAGGACAGGCCCAGGAAGATGATCGGCTGGGCGTCGGCGTCGGCCTTGCGGATCTGTGGCGGGTCAGCCTGCAGCGGCAAGGCCGCCGAGACGCGGGAGACTGCGTCCCGCACGTCGTTGGCCGCGGCATCCAGGTCGCGGCTGAGCTTGAACTGGATGTTGATGCGCGAGGAGCCGTCCCGGGACCCTGAGGTCATCCGGTCGACCCCTTCGATGCCGGCGACCTGGCGCTCGATGACCTCGGTGATCCGCTCCTCGATCACCTCGGAGGAGGCGCCGCGATAGTCGGTGCTGATCGAAATGACCGGCGGATCGACAGCCGGCAATTCCCGCACCGTCATCTGTGTGAAGGAGGCGAGGCCAACCACGCAGAGGATGATCGCCGCGACGGCGGCGAAGACCGGGCGGCGGACGGAGAGGTCCGAAAGGGTCATGCGCCTGGCCGTTCCGTCGCGGGATCCACGCCAGCGACGTCAGAAGGGGTTTGGGTCTCGGCGATCCGGACCGGCTGGCCGCCGGTCACCTTGTTGACGCCATTGGCCACGATGCGGTCCCCCGCCTCCAGGCCGTCACGGATCTCGACAAAGCCGTTCTGGCGCATGCCGGCGACCACAGGCCGCTGTTCGGCCCGGGGACCTTTCTCGCCCTCGGCGATCAGGAAGACGAAGGAGGAAGAGCCCTGAACCGAGACGGACGCCTCGGGCACGGCCAGGCTCTCGCGCTGACCTCGTGACAGGGCCACGCGCATCATCATGCCTGGCCGCAGCAGCCGGTCGGGATTGGGGAAGATGGCCCGGGCGGTGATGGCGCGGGTGGCCTCGTCGACCCGGGTGTCCAGCGTCTCGATCTGTCCGCGGATCTGGGTGTCGGGATAGACGTCGCTGGTGGCGACGATGGTCTGGCCAGTCCGCAAACCGGCCAGGTAGCGTTCCGGCACCTGGAAGTCGACGCGGATCGAGGAGAGATCATCGAGGGTGACGATGGTGGAGCCCGGATTGACCAGGGCGCCCGGGGTGATGTCGGTCAGGCCGACGACGCCGGCGAAGGGGGCGCGGATCAGGCGGTCCCCGCGACGGGCCTCGGCGGCGGCCAGATCCGCCTTGGCCGTCCGATAGGCCGCCTCATGCTGCTCCACCGCGGCCTGGGAGGCGAAGCCCTGCTCGGCCAGGGTGTTCCAGCGCTCCAGGGTCTGCTGCGCCTGCAACAGGCGCGCCCGTGCCTGTTCGACGCCGGCATTCTGTTCGGCGTCCTTCAGCTCGACCAGGACCTCACCCTTGGAGACGAACTGGCCGTCGGTGAACCGGACCCGTTCCACCAGCTGGGTAGCCGCCGCCGTCAGGGTGACCGACTGCCGCCCCTTGGCCACGCCCAGCAGTTCGACGGTGTCATTGAAGATGTGGCTCTGAACCAGGGTCGCCGCGACGGGCACGCCGCCCCCCGGACCGCCGGGTCCGCCAGGCCCCCCGCCTTGGGGAGCGGCGGCGCCGAAGCCCATCCGCAGGCCTCCGACCACCACCATCAGCCCCACAATCACCAGCGCGCCGACGAGGAAGAAGTGACGTCTCAGCAATGGGGGCTCCGTCGCTCCGGGACCGGAGCGTGTGTTAAGCGGGACAGGGACTACGGGACTCAGCCTTCAGCCATAGGCTTGGTCTGATGACACAACGATGGCCATACGTTTCGCGACGGAAACGTATGGCCATTGGTTATAGTGTTCGAGCGCGCGGACGAAAAAGATGCACCGCGGCGCCTATGAATTCAGCTGTCGAGGTTCCGGCGCGAAGCTCCCGCCCGGGCCTCCGAATCTCAAGCGTCGTAGCCGGGCGATTCTCGATCAAGCCGGCGCAGACAGCCTGGCCAGGCAAGCTTGCCGCCGATGCCGCGGGCGACCTGCGAGCGCACCTCGGCCTGGGCGGCTTCCGGGGCGAACAGCACGTTCTCCCGACCGGCCGACAGGGCCATGACCTGCTGCTTACAGGCCCGCTCCAGATAGAACATGCCGATCCAGCAGTCGGCGGCGGAGTCGCCCACCGAAAGCGTGCCGTGGTTGCGCAACAGCATCAGGGTCTTGTCGCCGATATCGGCCACCAGACGCTCGCGCTCGTCCAGGTTCAGGGCGATGCCCTCATAGTCGTGATAGGCCAGACGGGGCAGGACGATCAGGGCGTGCTGCGACAGGGGAAGCAGACCCTCCTTCTGGGCGGCGACGGCGACGCCCTGGTCGGAATGCAGATGCATCACGAACTTGGCGTCCTCCCGGGCCTCATGGATGGCCGAGTGGATGGTGAACCCCGCCGGATTGATGAAGTAAGGCGTCTCCTGGAGGATGTTGCCCTGCAAATCGATCTTCACCAGGGACGAGGCGGTGATCTCCTCGAACAGCATCCCATAGGGATTGATCAGGAAGTGGTGCTCGGGCCCCGGAATACGGGCCGAGATGTGGGTGTAGATCAGGTCGTCCCACCCGTGCAGCGCCACCAGCCGGTAGAGCGCGGCCAGCTCCACCCGAGCCTGCCACTCCTCGGTGCTCACCTTGCCTTGCAGCGACATCACGCCAGCAGATCCGTCGGCCATGGCGGCCTCCCTTGGTTCTTGTTTCTAGGCGCTAAACTCCCCCCACGGGCCCATACCGTCAAGGGCGGCGCGATCACCCATGGCTGAGGACGCGGCGGACGGCCTCGCGCCAGCGGGCCTGGCCGGCGGCCCGCTCAGGCGCGGACAGGGAGGGTTCGGCGGGCTCGGTGCGCGGCCGGGCGGCGGCCGCAGCGGCCACGTCCGGATAGAGACCCGCCCCCAGCCCCGCGAACAGGGCCGCTCCCAGGGCGGTGGTCTCCTCATAGCTGGCTCGGGCCACGCTCTGGTTGGTCAGGTCAGCCAGCCGCTGGGCGAACCAGGGGCTGCGGGACATGCCGCCATCAATGCGCAGCTCGGTTCCGGCCCCGAAGGCTTCTGGGGCGTCGGCCTGCATGGCCTCGATCAGATCAGCCGTCTGGTAGGCACAGGCGTCGTAGGCCGCCAGAGCGATCTCGGCCAGGCCGGCGTCCCGGGTCAGGCCGGTCAGGGCGCCGCGGGCCTCGGCGTCCCACCAGGGGGCGCCCAGGCCTGTGAAGGCCGGAACCAGAACCACGCCATTGCCTGGCCGGGCCTTGCGGGCCAGGGCCTCGGCGGCGGCGGGGCTCTCGACCCCCAGGCCGTCGACAAGCCAGCCGATGGCCGCGCCGGCGATGAAGATCGCCCCTTCCAGGGCGTAGGTAGTCTGGCCGTCGATCCGCGCGGCCACCGTGGTCAGCAGCCTGGCCCGGGAGCGCGGGGCGCTGGTCCCGGTGTTCACCAGCAGGAAGCAGCCGGTGCCATAGGTCGCCTTCATCTGGCCCGGCGCGATACAGCCCTGCCCCATCAGGGCCGCCTGCTGGTCGCCGGCGACGCCGCAGATCGGGATCGAGCGCCCGAGGAGATCGGGCAGGGTTTCGCCGAACAGGCCCGCGCAGTCGCGGACTTCCGGCAGAATCGCGCGGGGAACCTTGAACAGATCCAGCATGGCGTCGGACCAGGCCTGGGCGCGGATGTCGAACAGAAGGGTGCGCGAGGCGTTGGTGGCGTCGGTGACGTGGGCCGCCCCGCCGGTGAGTTTCCAGATCAGCCAGGTGTCGATGGTGCCAGCCAACAGCTCGCCGGCCTCGGCGCGGGCCCGGGCGCCGGGGACATGGTCCAGCAGCCAGGCGAGCTTCGTGCCGCTGAAATAGGGGTCGATCAGCAGGCCCGTGACATCGGTGACATGGTCTTCCGCCCCCTGACGCCGCAGGGCCTCGCAGATCTCGGCCGTCCGCCGGTCCTGCCACACCACCGCCCTGTGGACGGGTGCGCCGGTGGTCTTGTCCCACAGGACGACGGTTTCACGCTGGTTGGTGATGCCAATGGCCGCCACCTCGTCCATCCTGCGGCCGGCATTCTCCACGGCGGCGGTCATCACATGAAGCGCGGCCTGATAGATCTCGTCAGCGTCATGCTCCACCCAGCCATCCGCCGGATAGTGCTGAGCCAGCGGCGCGGCTGCTTCGCCCAGCGCCTTGCCGGCCAGATCGAAGAGAATGGCGCGGGTGCTGGTGGTGCCCTGGTCCAGGGCCAGGATTAGCGGGCTGGTCACGACGATCTCCTCCTGACGCCATCTCGGCAGAACCTGCAGCAATTTGGTTGGCCGGGGTTTAAGCATGTTTTCATGAGCAAGCTGCAGATTCGCTCCAGCAAACGTCGAACCTGGAGATCGCCTTGAGCGTGCTCGCGCGGACGGAAGAGATCCTCAGCCTGGCCAAAAGCCGAGCGCCAGGCGACCGGGAGAGGCTGCTTCTGGCCGTGGTCGACCTGTGCGGAGTCGCCGAGAGCGCCGAGATCATGACCGCGCCGGCGGTGCAGGACCTCCTGAACTCCATCTTCATGAGCCTGGTGGTCGAAGCCGAGCGGGATATCCGTCGGCGACTGGCCGAAACCCTGGCCCATGTGGACTGGGCGCCCGCGGCCCTGATCAATGTGCTCGCCCTTGACGACATCGAGATCGCCCGTCCCATCATCGCCGCCAGCCCCCTGCTCGACGACCAGGACCTGGTCCGCCTTTTGATCGAGGCCACGGTCGAGCATCAGATCGAAGTCGCCCGCCGCCCCAGACTCACCCCGCCGGTTGTGGCGGCGATTCTGCAGCAGGGCGAGCCTGCCGTTCTGACCGCCCTGGCCGGCAACGTCCAGACCGCCCTGGCCCCCGACGACATGGCCCTGCTGGTCAAGGCGGCGCGGCGGGTGGCGGCGCTGCGCTCGCCCCTAGTGCGGCGGCCCGAGCTCACCGACGATCTGGCGCTGCAACTCTATGTCTGGGTCGGTCAGGCCCTGCGCCAGTCGCTCACGACTCGTTTTCGCCTCGATCCCGAGAAGCTGGAGGCGGCCCTTGGCCAGGCCGTCAGCGAAGCGCATTCGGGCCAGGCCGGCGTCGATCCGACCACCGACGCCATCGTCTGGGAGCAGGACGCCGAGCGCGAGGAGATGGAGCGCCGACTGATCTCCAAGCTCGTGGCGGCCGGACAGCTGCGGCCAGGCTATCTGCTGCGCGCCCTTCGCGAGGGTAAGCTGTCCCTGTTCGTGGGCGCCCTGGCCACCCTGGGAAATTTTCCGCCGGAAATGGTGCGTTGCGCCCTCGATGGCGAACAGCCGGAGCATCTGGCCCTGGCCTGCGCGGCCGTGAATATCGACCGCAGCGCCTTTCCCACCATCCTGGAGCTGGTGCGCGAACTCAATGGCGGCCAGCCTGGAGGCGGCAGCGAAGGCGCCCGTCGCGCCCTGGCGGCGTTCGGCCCCTTCGACCCTGACCTCGCAGCCATGGCCTTCCGCCGAACCATGGCTCCGAAAGCCGGCTGAAACCCGGGCGCCCCGCCACGATCGGGGTTTGACAAGCCAAGGTCCCTGCCCGCTTTTGGCGGGCCATGTTCAGAGCCGAACCCTTCATGACTCGCGTGGCCTTCGCCGCCAGCGACCGGCCCGAGGCGCAGGACGCCCTTAAGGTCCTGACCGCCCGCTATGGCCAGTCGCCCCAGGACCAGGCCCAGGTCATCGTCGCCCTGGGGGGCGACGGCTTCATGCTGGAGACCCTGCACGGCAATATGGGGGCGCCCAAGCCGATCTATGGAATGAACCGCGGCTCGGTGGGCTTCCTGATGAACGAGTACAGCCCCGACGATCTGCTCGACCGGATCAACGCCGCAGAGCGCGCCCTCATTCACCCCTTGAGCATGGTGGCGGTGGACTCCCGTCGTCGCCAGCACCGCGCCCTGGCGATCAACGAGGTCTCCCTGCTGCGCCAGACCCGCCAGACCGCAAAGCTGCGCATTTCGGTGGACGGCAAGGTGCGGCTGAACGAGCTGTCCTGCGACGGCGCCCTGGTGGCCACCCCGGCGGGGTCCACCGCCTACAATCTGTCAGCTCACGGCCCGATTATCCCCCTGGACGCCAAGGTCATGGCCCTGACCCCGATCAGCGCCTTCCGCCCGCGCCGCTGGCGCGGCGCGCTCTTGTCCCACGCCGCCAGGGTCAGCTTCGAGATCCTGGAGGCCGATAAGCGGCCGGTGAGCGCGGTCGCCGACAATTTCGAGGTCCGCGACGTCCTGGAGGTGCACGTGGCCGAGAACCGCGACATCAGCCTGGTGATGCTGTTCGACGCCGGTCGCAGCCTGGAAGAGCGTGTGCTGGCTGAGCAGTTCTCCGCCTGATCGGCGCCGCCCATTGCTGCGACAGTCATAGCAAGACCCACCGCGACGTCGCCTCATTCGTTGTTAAGCTCTTCTGCCTAGAATCGTTGGCAATCATCCCAAAAGGAGATGGCAGTGAGTCAGCAGAATACGGGTCAGGTGATCCAGGTCCCCAATACGCTTCGCCTGAAGGTCGGGGGTCGTTTCGGCGCTGTCGACGCCAGCGCGATCGCCAAGGCTGAAGCTGCGCTCAAAAGCCTCTCTGGAAACTTCGCCGCCTGGCTGGAGGACGAAGTCACCAAGCTGGAAGCCGCCCGCCAACTGGTGAAGACCGAAGGCGCGACGGCCGACACCATGGAAACCCTGTATCTGCGGGCCCACGACCTGAAGGGCCTGGGGGCCACCTACGAGTTTCCGCTGATCACCCGCATGGCCGGGTCGCTCTGCAAGCTGATCGACGACAAGGACAAGCGCATGGAAGCGCCGATGGTCCTGATCGACGCCCATATCGACGGGATCAAGGCCGCTGTCCGCGACAGCATCAAGACCGACGACCATCCGGTGGGCAAGATCCTGGTCGAGGAGCTCGAGCGCCGGGTCGCGGCCTCCGGTCTCGTCTGAGCGCCAGTCGCCAACCCCTTACATTCCCGGGATAAACGGCTCGCTGACCGAGCCATACCCGGCGCTTTCCGGCAAGACCAGGCGGCGGCCGTCGGGACCGTCGTGGATTTCCGGCTGCACGGTCACCAGCGGGCGCGCCTGCGCCTGATCGATCGCCGCCGCGGCGCTGGCGGCCTGCGCCAGCCGCTGCAGATTCATCCGGGTGGGAAACACCAGCTTGCGCGCGCCGCGCTTTGCAGCGCTCAGGGCCGCCCCCGGCGAATACCAGCAGGCGTCCACCGTCTCGCGCCCATCACACACCGCCAGCTGCCCCTCCGGGGCGTGGGCGACATAGAACCAGGTGTCGAAGCGCTTGGGCGTCACCGGCGGGGTGATCCAGCGGGCGAAGACGCTGAGCGCTGACAGATCCAGCTGAGCGCCGGCGGCGCGCACCACCTCCAGAAATGGCGTCTCACCCCGGTCGACGGATTTCCGCAGCTCCAGGGGCGCAGGCTCGACCTCCAGCGGCCCGCCATCGGCCCGGCGGGCGAGCAGGAGGCCAGCCTCCTCGAACAGCTCACGGATGGCGGCGATCCGCAGCCCGGCCTGCTCGCCCCCGTGTTCGCGCCAACCCAGGGCATGGTCGCGCCAGGCCTCGTCATGGTCGCCCGGATGGGACTTGCCGCCCGGGAAGACCAGGGCGCCAGAGGCGAAATCGATCTGATGGTGGCGTTCGACCATCAGCACCTCGAAGGCGGGGTCGTCGCGCAGCAGAAGCAGGGTCGAGGCCGGACGCACCAGGCCGCCGGCAGGATCATGTGTCATGGGCGATATCTGAGGGCCACGGGCCCGATCGCCAAGGAAAAGCTTGGATCAGGCCGTCTGAAGGGCCGGGCCTGTGCGATCGGCCATACGATCCATGCGGTCCACGAGATAGTCAGCGTCGTCACGCGCCCCCACGTGCGGCTGGGTCAGGAAGCGCTCGAGCATCTTCTTCTGGAACTTGTCGCGATCCCGCGCCCCGCCCTCGAACTCCATGGCGTGGAAGGTGTCCACCCCGGCGCGGAAGGCCGGCAGCAGACGCGCGGGCATGCCGGCGCGCTCATAGATGGCCTTCAGACCCAGGGGACCGGCGTCGTGGATCATCAGCCAGGTGCGGTGGTGCGGCACGCCGGCCAACTCGGCCAGGCCCCACTCGAAGAAGGCCATGTGACCGTGGGCCAGCGCCCGCAATAGCAGGGACGGCGTCAGGCGTTCATTGCGGTGCAGGTGGGCGACAAAGGCCTTGAGGTCGGCGGCGCGGCCAGCCTGGTCGACCAGGTCAAGGGTCGCGCGCTCCTTGGCGCCGGTGGCGATCTGCAGGGCCAGCTCAGGCGAAACCGGATGATGGGCCAGCAGGTGGTCACGCACCTGGTCCCCCACCAGATCGATCAGCTTCTCGGTGACCGAAAGCGGCAGGGTCTGACGATAGGCCACCGCCGCCAGCACCCGCTCGGACCGCTCGAAGCGGGCCAGGACGTTCATCAGGGTGGATTCGGCGAAGTCGGCGTTGTCGTTGGAGCAGGTCACCTCCACCGCCCGCTCGACGCCGGTCTCGACCATGACGTCGGTCAGGCGACGGGACAGCCGGGGACGCTTGGCGATGGCCACCTGCCGGACCGGCCCGCCCAGGCGGACGATTTCGACCAGCTCCTCATCAGTGAAGACCGGAGAGAAGCTGAGAATGGGCTGGCAGACGCTTTCCACATCGCGCGCCAGTTTCAGGGCCACATCGTGGGGGATGAGCGGCGAGCTCTTCAGGGTCACAGCCAGGGCGCGGCGCACCAGCTCGGCGGCGTCGGCGGCCATGACCCGCAGGATGTCCTGGGCGAGGACCTGCTCTTCTGGGGTCAGCGGCAGGGTGTCGATGCGCCGGCAGAGCTTGTGGGCCACCAGGGCGCGCTCGTCTGGCGTCGCGCCCTTCACCAGGGTGCGGATGTCGTCCTCGGTGAGCGCGGCCCGCGTCGTGGTCATGTGCCCTTCCCCCTCCGCCGGGACTCCCGCCCCGTCCCACGACAATGATCGGTTAGGCTTAACGGACGGTTTCAAAACCGTCTGTGGATTAACGCTGTTGCGTAACCTGCCGCCAACCCTGACGCACTACCTTCGCGGGCGTCGCCGCAAAGGACCAGACCGTGTCATCCAACGATTCTGCTCGGTTCGCCCCACGCGGTGGCGCTTCCCTGGCCCATCAGGCTCTGGACGCCCAGGCGGCCCTGCTGCCTTACGCGTTGGTGGCCTTCGTGGTGAGCATGCCGGTCTTCGTCTGGGCCGGCTCCTACGCCGCCAACGCCGCGTGGATGACAGCCAGCTTCGCCCTGTTCGCCATGGCCTGCGGCGCCACCTACGCGGCCGTCAACTGGCTCCGCACCCCGGCGGCCGAGGATCTGCGGGCGCGGGCCCGGGTCCACATTGTCACGGGCCTGGTCTGGGCCGGCTGCGTGGCCCAGGTCGCCGCCTTCGCCGACGGCGCCGGGCCGATGCGCGAAATCCTGCTGCTGATGGCCACGGCTGCGGCGGTGATCTGCATCTTCTTCACCGCCCCCTGGCTGCCCAGTCTGCTGGTGGTCGGCGCCGCCGCCGCCGCGGGCCCGCTGATCGCCCTGTTCTCCAGTCCCCATAGCCAGAACGCCGCCACCCTGGCCTGGGGCGGCGTAGCGCTGGCCTTCGCCCTGGCGCTCATGCTGAACCGGGTCCTGCGCCGGCAGTTCGCCATGGCCGCCGAGCGTGAGGTGCTGATCGCCGAACGCGCCGGCAAGGTCGAGGAGGCCAGCCGACTGGCCCGCTCCAAGTCCGACCTCGTCGCCACCCTTAGCCACGAGATCCGCAACGGCCTGACAGGCGTCTCCCACGTCCTGGCCGCCGCCGCCGGCCGCAACGGCCGCGCCGCCCCCTCGCGCGAGCAGCTGTCGGCGGCTCTGGACGCGGTCAGCGACCTGATCGCAGTGCTTAACACCACCCTGGACTCCGAGACCGCCGAGGCTGGCCGCCTGGCGGTGGACGTCAGGCCCCTGGACGCCCCGGCCCTGGTGCGCGACCTGATGCTGCTGAACCGCCCCCAGGCGGGCGCCAAGGGTCTGGAGCTCAGCGTCTATGTGGCCCCCGAACTGGCCGAGGGGTCCGGCGCGGCCCTGGTCGATCCGGCCCGGGTGCGGCAGATCCTCGCCAACCTGATCGGCAACGCCATCAAGTTCACTGTCCGCGGCCGTGTGGAGGCGCGACTCAGCCTGACGCCAGAGGGCCGTGTGCTGATCGAGATCGCCGACACCGGTCCTGGCCTGTCGGACCTCGAACTGTCTCAGGCCTTCGAGGCTTTCCACCGGGTGGAGCGGACCAGCGCCGGCGTGCCGGGCGCCGGCCTTGGCCTCTCCCTGTCGCGGCAGCTGGCGCGGCTGATGAACGGCGAACTGACCGCCACCAGCGCGCCGGGCGTGGGCAGCTGCTTTGGGCTCCTCCTGCCCTATGACCCCCTCGCCGCCGCCCCGGCCGACCTGGCGGCCGATACGCCCGATGACGCCCAGGCCGAGGGCCGCAAGCTGCGGATCCTGATGGCCGAGGACGACAGCCTGAACGCCGCCATGATGCGCGCAGTGCTGGAGCAGCTGGGCCATCAGGTGGTCCACGCCCAGGACGGCCGGCGGGCTGTGGACCTGGCGCGGGTCTGCGAGTTCGACCTCGCCCTCATCGATGGCCGGATGCCGGGTCTGGACGGGCCTGAGGCCACCGCAGCGATCCGCGCCCTCGACGGCCCGGCCTGCGACCTGCCGATCATCGCGGTGATCGGCGGCGATGCGGGCGAGGCCCTGGAATGCACCCGCGCCGGCGCCGATGCGGTGCTGCGCAAGCCGGTCAGCGTCACCGCCGTGGCCCGGGCTGTGGCCGACGCCACCGCCGCCTCCCGTCGCACCATCGCCCGCAAGATCGCCTGACGCAGGGTCACCGCTCAGAACGTCTTTCCCCCTCCGCCGGCGCCGGTCAGTATGCCCTCAACGGGGAGCTGCGCCGATCAAGGCGCGGCCACAGGCGGAAGATGGAGCGCTCGTGATACTCAAGGGTCTGAAGGTGGTGGAGTTCGCCACCTATATCGCCGCGCCGGGCGCCGCCGGCATCCTGGGGGACTGGGGCGCCGAGGTGATCAAGATCGAGCGGCCCGGCGGCGACGACATGCGGCACGTCTTCGCCGACGCCAAGAGCGACCTGGGCGCCAACCCGACCTTCGAGATGGACAACCGGGGCAAGCGCTCCATCGTGCTGGACATCGGCAAGCCCGAGGGACGCGAGGCCGTGGCGAAGCTGGCGGCGAGCGCCGACGTCTTCATCACCAATGTCCGGCCAGCCTCGCTCAAGCGCGCGGGCCTGGCTGAGGCCAGCCTGCGTCCAGCCAATCCGCGACTGATCTACGCCCTGGTCACCGGCTACGGCATGGAAGGCCCTGACGCGCACAAGCCGGGCTTCGACGTCACCGCCTTCTGGTCCCGCGCCGGGGTGGCGCGGATGACCACGCCCAAGGGGGAAGATCCCTTCCTGCTGCGGACGGGCTTTGGCGACCACATCACCTCGCTGGCCACCACCTCGGCCATCCTGGCGGCCCTCTATGAGCGCGAACAGACCGGCGTCGGGCGCATGGTGCAGACCTCCCTGCTGGCCACGGGGACCTATACGGTGGGTTCGGACCTGGCGGTGCAGCTGCGCTTTGGCCGGCTGTCGTCCAACCGCTCGCGGCGCGAGCCGCTGAACCCCCTGGCCAACTTCTTCCAGAGCGCCGAGGGCCGCTGGTTCGTCACCAATCCCCGGGGCGGCTCGGTGGACTGGGCGGCCATGGCCAAGGCCGCCGGCCGGCCAGACCTGCTGGAGGATCCGAGGTTCGCCTCTGGCCGCCTGCGCAAGGAAAACACCGCCGCCCTGACCGCCGAGTTCGACCAGGCCTTCGGCGCCCTGGCCTGGGAGGAGATCACCGCCCGACTGGACGTGGCCGATCTGGTCTGGGCGCCGGTGCAGACGCCGGCCGAGGTGGCCGCAGATCCGCAGGTCCGCGCTTCGGGCGCCCTGGTGCAGGTGGAGAACGGGCAAGGCGGCTTTGGCGACTCGCCCGCCGCTCCGGCCCAGTTCCCAGGGGTCGATCTCAGCCGCCGGCCACCGCCGCCGGGCCTTGGCCAGCACACCCGGGAGGTGCTGGCGGAACTGGGCTATGGGCCAGACGCGATCGAGGCGATGCTGGCGGCGGGCGCGGCGGGCGACTAGCTGTCGTCGCGGGCCTCGGACAGCATCCGCAGCATTTCGGTGGAGAACAGCGAGCCGCCTAGCCGCTGGCCCATGCCGGCGCCTTCGGCCGGCTGGGAGCCGCGCAGGATGAAGTCCACCAGGGCCTCCTGCTCGCGCATGGCCTCGGCGCGGCGGGCCGAGGCGTATTGGATGAAGCCGGTATCGACCGGGGCGCTCTCCCGGGGTCCGATCGCCTCGCCCCCGCCGCCAGTGCGGGTCAGATTGGCGTAGACCTCGGCCACGGTGGCCGGCCGGCCGCCCTTGTAGAAGATCGACCGGTTGGCCCGGGCGGCCTCAGGAAACAGGGATGCGGCGCTGGCGCCAGGCTGGGAGCGGGTGGCCTCGATGAGTTTGGCCGAACCGCGTGGCCCGAGAAAGTGGGCGGCGTAGAGCTCGCCCGCGGTGGGCGAGCGCCCGACCCGCCCCTTCAGATAGGCGGCGTGATCAGAGGTCAGTTCGCCGGCCATGAGGGAGGCGGCGTGGGGGTCGAAGCGCAGGTCCATGACCGTCTTGCGCGCCTCGGCGCCAGAGACGCGGTAGCGGCCGTCGGACCCCTTCTGAATGAGGTCGGCATAGCGGGCGTAGCCGTACTTCGAACCGTGCTGCTTCAGCGTCGCCAGCCAGGTCTGTTCGACGAACTGGAAGAGGCCGGCGGCCGACGAGGTCTTGGCCTTGGCGGTGGGATTATAGCCGCTTTCCCGGTGCGCCGTGCCCATCAGGAAGGTGAAATCCACCCCTGTCGCGCTTGAGGCGCGCTGGATGGCGGTTTCGACCACACCTCTGAGACCCTGGACGGACATGGTCCCTGAATGGCGCCGACATGGTTAACGGCCCGCTAACCACGTTCGCCGATCTGGCCTCAGGCCTCGAAGCGGCGGGGATCAAGCCGCGCAGCCCACGGCCCCGGCTCATGTCCCAGCGCACAGGCGGCGACGACCTCCCCCACCAGCGGCGCCAGCAGCCAGCCGTTCCGCCGGGCCCCACAGGCCAGAATGACGCCGGGGCGCGCTGAGCGCCCGACCATGGGCATTCCGTCCGGAGTCGCGGCGCGCACCCCGGCGGCGGCGCTCCAGACCTGGCCCGCAAGTCCCGGGAAGACGGCGTCGGCCCGGGCTGCGAGTCCAGCTGCGACCTGCAGGTCCACATCTTCCCGCCCCTCGCCGACCTCCATGGTCGCCCCGACCAGCAGGCCCGCCCGGCCCGGGGCGGCATAGGCGCCGGGGCCCCGCAGGACCGGTCCCTGATAGGTCAGGGTGGGGTAGCGCAGGATGTGTCCCTTGATCGGCGTCAGGCTGGCCAGCTCTGGGGCTTGGTCCTGAAAGTCCCGTGAGGCGCCCGTGGCGATCACCAGCAGGTCATGGCCTCCTGCCCGCGGCGGTTCCGTCTCAAGCAAAACCCCCAGGTCCTGGGCGGCCTGAACCAGACGTGTCAGCTCGCCGGCGTCCACCCGCCAGTCGCCGGAGACCAGCAGGCCCGCCGACTGCTCGCCCAAGCCCAGGGTCGATGGCTTGGGCGCTGTATCGGGCAGGACGAGACCCAGACCTTTCGCCGCAACGCCAAGGGCCTCGAGTCGCGCGGCGTCGCCGAGCAGGATCGCCCCCGACTGATCCAGCCGCAGACCGTAGGCTTCGGCGAAGCCCGGCCAATAGTCCTGGGCGGCCAGCAACAGGTCGAGGTGGGGCGCAGCGGTGGGATCGGTCAGGGCTTCGCTGACCGGGGCCAGCATGCCGGCCGCCACGGCCGAGGCGTTAGGCCGCGCCAGACCCGGGTCGTGCAGGGTGACCACCGCCCCGGCCCGGGCAAGGCGCAGGGCGCTGGCCAGGCCGAACACGCCGGCGCCGGCCACGGCGACTCTCAAGGGCAGGCTCATGGGGCTAACGACCTAGCGCGGAACAGAAAATCAAGCGGAACCGGGCGCCTTTCGCCGGTGTTGCTGCATTCCATCCCTGAAGACCTCATCCCATGGCCGAAGCCCTCGCCCTTACCGTCCCGACGCCGATCGATGATCTGGCCCGCGAGGTTCTGCGCCTCGCCTGTGACCGCGACCTGAAACTGGCGACCGCCGAGAGTTGCACCGGGGGCCTGCTGGCCTCGCTGCTCACGGACATTCCTGGCTGCAGTCACGCCTTCGAGCGGGGCTTCGTGGTCTATACGGACGCCGCCAAGAACGAACTGCTGGGCGTGCGGCAGTCGATCCTCGACATCGACGGCGCCGTGTCGGAAGCCGCCGCCGTCGCGCTTACCCAGGGCGCCCTGGAGCGCTCGCAAGCCGACGTGGTGGCCGCCATCACGGGCTTCACCGATCCCGGGCCATCCCCTGAGGAAGAGGCTGGGCTTGTGCATTTCGCCACGGCCCGTCGTGGGGGGCCAGCGCCGCGCCACCGGCTGATGCGGTTTGGAACCCTTGGCCGCGCGCGGGTGCGTCAGGCTGCTCTGGAGACCGCGCTGGAGATGATGCGCGACGAACTTCTGGTGGTCTGAGGCTCAGCGCCGCCCGAACAGCAGTTCCAGCCCCTGGATCACATCCTCCATGAGCTCGTCGGCGCGCTCGGCGTCCGAGGCCCGGAGAGAGGCGGCCCCATGGCCGCAGGCCCAGACCGCCCAGGCGATCTTGTCGATCTCGGCGGCGTCCTTACGCGCAGGCAGCGCCACGGCGACCGCGGCCTGAAGGACGGAAAAGCACCGCTCGCGCGCCTGCTCGACCCCTGGATGGCTCGAGACGACAGGATCGAACATCAGACCGAACATGGCGCTGTCGGTCTTCGAATAGGCGAAATAGGCCCGGGCCAGTGTGCGGATCCGCACGCCTTCGCGGGCCGAGTCCTGGGCCGCCTTTAGGCGGTGCTCCAGTTCCTGGAACCCTGCGGTCGCCAGCTCAGCCATCAGCTCGGCCTTGCCGGAATAGTGATGATAGACCGAGCCGGCGGCGATGCCCGCGCGCGCGGCCAGGGTGCGCAGGTTGAGGTCGGCGACCCCGCCGGCCTCGACGATGGCGCGGGCCTCCTCCAGCAGTTGAGCGCGGAGATTTCCCACATGATAGCGCCGCCGGGCGGCGGCGTCGGACCAGGCCATTCTGCTCTTAACCCAGGTATGACTTTATCGGTGACGCCGATTGAGCCGGACAACGATGCCGGAGTCCAGCGTCCCGGCCAGCAGTGTCCGGAACGCCCGAATGCGCTGCGCGTTGATTGCAGCGAGCAGACCCGGACGAAGGACCATGGCCCAAGCAATCTCGAACGATCACAATGACCGCCGCACAGTCACGTCCCAGGGACAATGGCCAGCCTGGCGCAGCGTGATGTTCGTGCTGGGCGCCTCGGCCGCCCTGTGGAGCCTGATCCTGCTTCCCGCCGCCGCCCTCTAGGCGTTCCGGAGATGGTGCAGGACGATGCCGCTGGTGGTGGCGACGTTCAGCGAATCAAAACCGCCGGCCATCGGGATGCGCACCGTCTTGCAGCCCCGTAGAAGCTCAGACGGAAGGCCAGGCCCTTCCGCCCCGAACAACACGGCCGTCTTCGCCGCAGGAGCGTAGGTCGCAAGATCCTGCGTCCCTGACGGAGTAAGCGCGACGGCCTCGAACCCCTGGGCGATCAGCAGGCTCAGCAGGTCGGCCTCAGACGCTAGCCGGGCGAAGGGCGTGATCAGCACCGCGCCCACCGAAACCCGGATCGCCTTGCGATAGAGGGGGTCGCAGCTGGTGGCGTCCAGCAGAACCGCATCGACGCCGAAGGCCGCGGCGTTGCGAAACAATCCCCCCATATTGTCGTGGTTGCCGATCCCATGAACCACAGCCACCAGGGCCTCTCGCCCCAGGGTCGTAAGCAGGTCCTCTGGCTCAGGCGCGGCCCGCCGCCGCCCCACGCCCAACAGGCCCCGGTGGATCGGAAAGCCGACGATGGCGTCCATCACCGCCTGCTCGGCCACATAGACGGGGGCGTCCAGCGCCTGGTCGCCGATCAGCTCCGCCAGCCGCCCCACCCGATCGGCCGCCGCCAGCAGGGCCAGGGGCTCACATAGGGGCGAGGTCACGAGGTGACGCAAGACCACCTCGCCTTCTGCGATGAACATCCCCCGACGGCCGACCAGATCCCGCTCCCGCACCTGCAGAAAGGGCTCGACCCGCGGATCGGCGGGATCGGAAATGGGGGTGGATTGGAACGGCAGGGCCGCCTCCTGAGTCGAAGCCGAAGAATCACGTGGTGGGCGAACGGGAAAAGTTGACGCCGGCGTCATCTTTAGCCTATCGTGGGTCAAAATCTGGAGGATTCCACATGGCTGACGGTACGGTTGATATTCTGAAGGACGCGCGGGCCAAGGCCTACGCCACCCCCCTCGATCAGCTCAATCCGGCTCAGCCCGAGCTGTTCCAGGCCAACGCCATGTGGCCGATCTTCGAACGCCTCCGCAAGGAAGACCCGGTCCACTTCACCGCCGAGAGCGAGTACGGGCCCTACTGGTCGATCACCAAGTACAACGACATCATGGCGGTGGACACCAACCACCAGGTCTTCTCCTCCGAGCCGGGCATCACCATCGCCGACCAGGACGGCGAAGAAGGTCCCCTGCCGATGTTCATCGCCATGGACCCGCCCAAGCACGACGTCCAGCGCAAGACCGTCAGCCCCGCCGTCTCGCCGATGAACCTGGCGATCCTCGAGCCCCTGATCCGCGAGCGCGCCGCCAAGATCCTCGACAGCCTGCCGATCGGCGAGGAGTTCGACTGGGTCGACAAGGTGTCGATGGAACTGACGGCCATGACGCTCGCCACCCTGTTCGACATGCCGCAGGAAGACCGCCGCAAGCTGACCTACTGGTCCGACGTGGTCACCGCGGTGCCCGGCCATGGCCTGATCGACACCCTCGAAGAGAAGATGCAGATCTTCATCGAGTACCATGGCTACTTCACCGAGCTGTGGAACCAGCGGGTCAACGCCGAGCCGGCCGGCGACCTGATCTCCATGCTGGCCCACGGGCCTGAGACCCGGAACATGACGCCGCGGGAGTATTTCGGGAACATTGTGCTGCTGACCGTCGGCGGCAACGACACCACCCGCAACACCATCACCGGCAGCCTCTATGCGCTGAACCAGAACCCGGACCAGTACGCCAAGCTGCGGGCCAACCCCGAGCTGATCCCGTCCATGGTCTCGGAGACCATCCGCTGGCAGACCCCGCTGGCCCACATGCGTCGGCGCGCCACCCAGGACTTCGAAATGGGCGGCAAGACCATCAAAAAGGGCGACAAGGTCGTCATGTGGTACGTCTCGGGCAACCGCGACGACGAGGTCATCCATGACCCCGACAGCTACATCATCGACCGCGAGCGTCCGCGTCAGCACATCTCCTTCGGCTTCGGCATCCACCGCTGCGTGGGCAACCGCCTGGCCGAGCTGCAGCTGAAGATCATCTGGGAAGAGATCATGAAGCGCTTCCCCGACATCAAGGTGGTGGAAGAGCCCAAGCGCGTCTTCTCGACCTTCGTGAAGGGCTATGAATCCATGAAGGTGATCATCCCCTCGCGCCTCTAGTCAGCGCCCGCCTCCAACAGGCTCCGAAGCCCCGTCGCCCGTCCAGGCGGCGGGGCTTTTACTTTGGCGGAGCCGCCGGCAGGCGGTATGCGAGGGCCATGAAGCCCTGGATCTGCCTCGACACCGCCCAGATGCCCGACGGGGGCGGCGAGCTGCGCCTGATGCGCCGCGATGTCGAATTCTCGATCATGGCCGGCTCCATCGAGCTGATGAACAGCCGGCTCAGCGGATCGGAAGAGGCCCTGGCGACTCTGGCCTGGGACCGGCTGGCCGGGCGCCCGACCCCGCGGGTGCTGATCGGCGGTCTCGGCATGGGCTTCACCCTGCGCGCGGCGCTGGCGGTGCTGCCATCCGACGCGAGCGTCACGGTGGCCGAGCTGGTTCCTGAGGTGGTCGCCTGGGCCCGCGGTCCGCTGGCCGAGGTCTTTCAGGGCTGCCTGGACGATCCCCGCGTCAGCGTCCACGCCGGCGATGTCGGGCCCCTGATCGCCGCGGCGCCGGCCGCCTGGGACGCCATCCTGCTCGATGTGGACAACGGCCCCGAGGGCCTGACCCGCCGGGCCAATGACAGCCTCTATGACCTGCCGGGCCTCGCCCGCGCCCGGGCCGCCCTGCGTCCCGGCGGCGTGCTGGCCGTCTGGTCCTCGGCGCCCGACGAGGGCTTCACCCGGCGGATGAAGCGCAGCGGTCTTGCGACCGAGGTGGTGAAGGTGGCGGCCCGCAAGGGCGGCCGCGGCGCCCGGCACGTGATCTGGCTGGGGGTGCGGGCTTCCTAGGCTCAGATGATGGCCAAGCCCTAGAAGAAGTCGGGTTCCCGCGCCCGAAGCTGACGCTCAAACGTCTCGACCGCCTTCATTGGACCGCTCGCCCAGCCAGGGTCCACGGCGCGTCCCAGGTCGTAAGCCGCCCACGCTTCCACGGGTTGATACGTTCCAAAGTATGCGTCTCCGACATCCTTGTAAGCGCCCGACGCCCAGGGATAGGCGACAACGTGGAGCCAGTAGGCGTCGGTGAGACTTGCCGGCATGCTCTGAGCGATCGCGGGGTCCCAGCCGGAGGTGTCGCCGACGCCCCGTATGAGGTTGGCATAGGTCACGTAGCGAAACGTGTTGAACGGGGCCGAGGCCATGGTGTCGGACACCAGGAAGCGCGCCGCCGCCTCACGATCGCCTTCGGCACGAGGATCACCGGCCAAGCTGTTGGCTAAATCAAACGCCGCGACGTCCAGAGACTGATCCATGAGTTCCCCCAACCGCACCATCTGCGGGTCACCGCGCAGGCTGATCTCGGGGTAGAGCTGGCTAAGTTCAATGAGAAGAAGCAGGCCGTGAAGCGCTCGGCCGGCCTCAACCGCCTCGTCAAATCGAGCTTTGATGGCTGTCGCCTCGGGCTTCACCGCCGCGCCCGAGAGAGCCGCCTGGGACCGCGCCAACGCCTGCTCGCGGGGGCTAGAGCCCCCCAGGGCCGAGACCAGGTCAGAACTCAGCGCCTCCGGAAGCGGATAGGCCGTCCTCACGCGTCGGGCATTGGAAATTCGCAGCACCCGGTAGTCGTCGCCGAGCTTCATGCCGCTGCGTTCAAACCCTATCAGCGCCGGCAGGGCGTCTGTAGGAAGCGCTGCGCGCACCTGAGGGTGGAGGATTTCGTTGCGGGCGAAGAACCGCCTCACGCGGCGCGCTTCATCGGGCGTCACTGCGGTGGCCGAACCCTCGAAAACGGCGACCCGCCGCCGACCCAGTCGCACCTCCGTGACGTCACCGCTACGCGCGACCCTCAGACGCTGGGGCCTATTGGCCTGAACGCCCAGTTCGGCCTCGCTCAGGTAGGTATGATCACCTGCGAGATCTTCCGAAGCCGCCGACAGCGCACGCCCGAGCATCTGACGGTTCACCAGCTCGATCCGCAGGAAGCCAACGAGTGCGTGACAGTTCACGTGCTCAAGAGTCAACGCGTCTGCGTTCCAGCGTGCGCTTCGGCACAACCAATGGTCTTCCAGCTCTTTGGAAGGTCCTCGGTCGAGAAAGGTAAAGCTCGGGGCCAGGGTCACGGTGAAGTTCGCGGAGGTTGTCTCCCCCCCGCTCGAGGTCTCAGCCTGCACATCGAAGACCAGCGCCGACTCTTCGTCGACGCTACGGGCAGCCCGCAGCTCGTCGCTTGACCAGAGTGGATGCGGCACAGCCGCGAGAGACGTCTGACCGGTCCAGGCGGCGATCACCAGCCCCAGGAGCAAGGCAGCTGTGCGTTGCATGGCGATGGATCCCCCGATCTCGAGTCCCGGACCTTAGCTCGCGGGACCGAAGACGAGCAACCGGGCGTTGAGCGGCACGACGCCCGACGGGAGGCGCAAAGGGAGCCTCAGATCTGGAGCCCCTCATCGCACGGCTCGAACGCCCCCTCCTACCTTAGTCGTCGATCCCGCCGCGCAGGGGGTCTTTGCCGGTCAGGCCGGTGATATGCCGCCGCTGGGCTCGGACGCGTTCTCGAACCTGGTCGGCTGAGTCCGCCGGCTTTTTCCCCTCGACTTCTGTGGTGTCTGAACCGGCAGTTTGGGGAGTGGCGTCAGTCTCGTCATCCATCAGAACGTCTCCAGTCGCCTAGCGGGGCCCGATGTCGAGCCCGTCGGGGCCCTTCTCGACATCGTTCTCCAGGGGATCGCCCCGGTCGGGCAGTTCGGGAATGTCCTGGCCTGGGCGCCCGCCGGCTGGCAGTTCGCTGGGCGGCGACTGCGGTTCGCCGGCAGGATCAGGGATGAGTTCGGGGTCGGGCATGCCGGTCTCCTGGGAAAGAGTTCCCCTCCCCCAACGCCTCGCCTGGCGCAGCGATCCTTCGATTGCCACTGAACCCCCGCGCCCGGTCCTGAGTTTAGCGGGGATGAAACAGCCAGGCCTCCTCCCCTCCGCCCTGATCGGCGCCGTCGCCAGCGCCCGGTCCATGACTCCCATGGCCACGCTGGCGACCGCCCGGCTCGCTGGACGTCGAACCCCTGGGGCCCTTGTCCTTCTGGATCATCCCCTGTTCAAGTTCGGCGCCCTGGCCATGGGGGTGGGCGAACTGTTCGGCGACAAGATGAAGTCGGCCCCCGATCGGACGGTGTTTCTGGGGCTGCTGGCTCGAGTCATGAGCGCCGGCATCGCCGGCGCGGCCCTGGCGCCCCGGGGACGCGAACGGTCCGGCGCTGCGGTCGCGGTGACCACCGCCGTCCCGCTGGCCTATCTGACCCTGGCGGGCCGCAAGCGCGCCATGACGAAGAAGGGCCAGACCCCAAGCGGCCTCCTGGAGGATGCGCTGATCGTCGCCGCCGGCGCCGCGGTCGTAGCCTTGACCGTCAACCGGCGCTGACCCCTAACCCAAGTTGCGGCCAAACAGCGTGATCAGCCGCTCCCAATGGCGCTCGGCGGCCGCCTTGTCATAGGCCGCCCGCTGCGGAAAGGCGAAGCCGTGGGACGTGCCGGGATAGAGCTCGACCTCGGTGGGCGCATCGCGGGGCTCAAGCGCCTGCGCCAAGGCGCGGACGGTCTCCAGCGGCGCCCAGCGATCGGTTTCAGCGCAGGCGAAATAGAGCTCGGCCTCGGTCTGGTGGGCGACCTTATGGGGGCTGTCCTCGCGGTCGGTGACCAGATAGGTGCCATATAGCGAGGCCGCCGCGGCGATGCGCTCAGGGTGGCGGGCCGCGGCGTTGATCGAGAACTGCCCGCTCATGCAATAGCCCAGACACCCGGCCGGGCCGCCGCCTGCCGCCGGGTCCTTGTCGGCGAAGGCCAACAGGGCGTCGCTATCGGCCATGACCATGGGGATGGTCAGGCCGTTCATCAGGTCGACCATGCGGGTGCGGGTGGCCTCGTCATTCAGGTCGCCGATCTCCATCACCCCGGCCCGGTGATAGAGGTTGGGCAGCATCACGTAGTAGCCGACAGTGGCCAGGCGTCGGGCCATGTCGCGCAACTCCTCGCGGATGGCCGGGGCGTCCATGAAGAACAGGATCACCGGATGGGGCCCATCGCGCTCCGGATGAACCACGAAGGTGGTCATCGGGCCGTCCGGCGTCGCAATCTCGTGGGTCTGTTCGATCATGGCGGAGCTCCTGGCCTTGGGTCCCGGCTACCCGATCCCGCCCCAGTCTTCTAGGGCGCGCCGCCCTGATCAAGGGGGCGTGGGGCCAAGGCGGTGTTCATCGCCTCCACCAGGCGACTGACCTCAAGCGGCTTGGCCACCACCTCGTCCATGCCGCAGGCGACATATTCAGCCACCTGATGGCTCAACGCATTGGCGGTCAGGGCGATGATCGGGGTGCGCAGTCGGCCAGACCCCGCCTCCTCGGCGCGGATCAGCCGTGTGGCCTCGACGCCATCCATGACCGGCATCTGGGCGTCCATGAGGATCAGGTCCCAGGGCTCGCGACGCCAGGCCTCCAGGGCCTGGGCCCCGTCCGCGACGAAGCTGGGTTCGACGCCCAGTTGGCCCAACAGGGTGCTGAGCACCAGCTGATTGACCTGGTTATCCTCCGCCGCCAGGACGCGCAGGGAGTCGCCGAGGGACTCCAGCGCCGGCTCGCTCCCGGACGCCGTCGCGGGCGCGGTGAGGGCCGCCATGGAGCCCCTGGCGAGAGGCAAGGTGACCAGGAAGGTGGACCCGGCGCCGAGCTCGCTGGTGACCGAGAGCTCACCCGCCATCAGTCGCACCAGCTCGCGACTGATGCTCAGGCCCAGGCCCGTGCCGCCGAAATGCCGCGTGGTGGAGCTGTCGGCCTGGACAAAGGAGTCGAAGATATGGGGTTGTCGCTCAGCGGCGATCCCCACTCCGGTGTCGGTGACGCTGAGGCGCAGCCCTTCGGGCCCGTGGTCGAGGCCGATGACCACCGCGCCGGCGGTGGTGAACTTCAGGGCGTTGGAGACCAGGTTCGACAGGACCTGACGCACCCGCCCCGGATCACCGCGGAAAGCGCCCCTGGCCGAGGGGGTCGCCTCCACCCGCAGGTCCAGGGCCTTGGCCGCGGCCAGGGCGGCGAAGGTCGCCCTGACCCCGTGGGCCAGTTCGACGGGGTCAAAGTCGATCGACTCCAGTTCGACCTTCCCGGCGTTGATCTTGGAGAGGTCGAGGACGTCATTGACGATGGCGAGCAGGCTTTCGCTGGAGCGGCAGATGACCTCAAGCCGCTGGCGCTGTTCGTCCGGCAGGCCATCGCGGGCCATGGCCTGGGCCATGCCGTAGATGCCGTTGAGCGGCGTTCGGATCTCGTGGCTCACCGTGGCGAGGAAAAGGCTCTTGGCCTCGTTGGCCGCCTCCGCCGCCTGACGGGCCTCGATCAGGTCCAGTTCGTTGCGCTTTTCCTGGTCGATATTGCGCACCGCGCCCACGGCGCCGATCAGTTCGCCGGCCTCGTCGCGGATCGCCTCGGCGACGCTCTCCACCCAGTGCATGCCGCCGTCCTGGCGAACATGCCGGTGGACGATATGGAGCGGCGGTCCGCCGGACATATGCTGGTCCCAGGCTGCGACGGCGTCGGGCAGATCCTCGGGATGCACAGGCGCCCACAGTTTCTCCATGGCCGCATCATAGTCGATCAGGTCGCGGCTCTGCTGTTCGCTGAACGCTTCGCGCCGGGCGTGGTCCAGCTCCCAGACCCGGATTCTGGCGATCCGCATGGCGGCGCGGAGCCGCCGCTCGGAGCGCGCGGAGTCTTCCAGCGCCGCCTCCAGCTCATTGGCCATCTTCACCCGGGCATAGTCGTCGCCCAGGAGGGAGGCGAGCGATTCAAAGTGCCGCAGCACCTTGTCGACCTGCGGCCGGGCCTTCACGTCGATGGCGATCAGAGCGCCCAGGACCTTCCCGTCGCTAAGGATCGGAACGCCCAGGAAGGCTTTCACGTCAGGGCTTCCAGGGGCCAGATTCAGCGCCTGGGCCTTGGGGTCGGTGTCGAAATCGGCGATCCACAGGGACTCGGCCGCACTGATGACTTGGCGGCTGGGGAAGCGCTTGTTGGCGTCGCCCTTGAATGGCCGGGTGCGGGAGTGCCGACGGCCCTCCCGCCAGACCACGTCGGCGCCGACCCCGCCATAGACCGCATGGGCCAGCCGGACCACCCGCTCGGCGGTGGCGCGCACCGCCTCTAGCGGAACGGGAGACTGGACCAAGGGCAGGCCCTCTCTGTGATTTCAGACCGGCATCCTAAGGTCGTCAGATTAATCCCCTGTCCTCAAGGCGGCGCTTGAGGGTGCGGCGTCCCGCCGCACCCTGTCGGTCCTTCGATCAGAAGTTCACACGGCTGGAGATGGCGCCGTCCACCAGCATGTTGATGCCGGTGGTGAAGGCCGACCGTGGGCTGGCCAGGAAGACGGTGGCGGCGGCCACCTCTTCGGGCGTGGCCATACGGCCGGTGGGGTTGCGCTTGATCATGGCCTCGAAGAAGCCCGGCGCATTGGCCTTCACATTGCCCCAGACGCCGCCCTCGAAGAAGACCGTACCTGGCGAGACGACGTTACAACGCACCCCCTTGGCCGCGCCCTCCTTGGCCACGCCCTTGGCGTAGTGGATCAGGGCGGCCTTCATGGCGCCATAGGCCGAGGGGCCGCTGGCTTCGGCCGCCGACACCGACGAGGTGATGATGAAGGCCGCGTCGCCGCCAGCGCCGGCGGCCTTTTCCAGATGGGGCTTGGCCGCCTGATAGGTGCGGACCGCGCCCAGCATGTCGATCTCGAACATGGAGCGCCAGTCGGCCTCCGAGCCGCCATTGACCAGGGCGCTGGCGTTGGAGATCAGGATGTCGAGACCGCCCAGTTCCTTGGCCGCATCCTCGACGAAGCCGGTGATGGCCGGGCCGTCGGCGATGTCCACCGCCCGTCCCCAGGCTTTGACGCCCTTGGCTTCCAGGGCCTTCACCGCCGCGTCGACGCCGTCCTGGCCCCGGGCGCAGACGGCCACGTCGCAGCCCTCGTCGGCCAGGAGCTCGGCGATCGACCAGCCGATGCCACGGCTCGCGCCGGTGACCACGGCCTTCTTGCCCTTCAGCTGCAGATCCATTGTCGTCTCCTGTCCCGGTTTGCTTTGGGCCACAGTTACCACGGGCCAAGGGCCGCCGATCACGGCCGGTCGGGTTGCGTCGGCGGATTCCTGATCATTGTTCTCTTTGCCGTTGCGCCCCTGCCCGCCCGCCGCCAAGCTGGGGACCAAGCCCGCCGTCCAGAGCAGGCTCCTTTGGGAGGATGACCATGCGAAGCTTCGCGCTCGCCCTGTGCGCCTTTGCGCTCGCCGCGCCTGCCTACGCCAAGACCATCTCCGTGGCCCCGGGCGCCGACGCCCAGGAGGCCCTGCAGCTGGCCCTGCTGGACGCCAAGCCCGGCGACGTGGTCGAGCTGGCCGCTGGGCGCTACGAACTCACCGACGGGCTGTCCCTGGACGTGGACGAGGTGACCATCAAGGGCGCGGGCCCGGACGCCACGGTGTTGTCCTTCGACGGCCAGCAGGGGGGCGCCGAGGGGCTGCTGATCACCTCCGACAAGGTGACGGTGCGCGACCTGGCGGTGGAGAACTCCAAGGGCGACGGGGTCAAGTCCAAGGACGCCGACCAGATCAGCATGATCAATCTGCGGGTCGAATGGACCGGCGGGCCGAAAGCCACCAACGGCGCCTATGGGGTCTATCCGGTGGGCTCGTCCAATGTGCTGATCGACGGGGTCACGGTGCGCGGGGCCTCGGACGCCGGCATCTATGTGGGCCAGTCCAACAACATCATCGTTCGCAACAGCGTGGCCGAATTCAACGTCGCCGGCATCGAGATCGAGAACTCCAGCAACGCCGACGTCTATGGCAACACGGTCACCCACAATACCGGCGGCATCCTGGTTTTCGACCTGCCCAACCTGCCGGTGATGGGGGGACACTCCACCCGGGTGTTCGACAACAGGATCGTCAACAACGACACGCCGAACTTCGCGCCGGAGGGCAATATCGTCGCCAGCGTGCCGGTGGGCGCCGGCGTGATGATCATGGCCAACCGCAACGTCCACGTGTTCGACAACGAGATCGACGGCAACCAGACCGCGGCGATCATGCTGGTGGGCTACACCCAGGCCTTCGACGATCCGACCTACAACCCCATCCCCCGCGAGGTGGTGGTGCGCGACAACAGGATCGGCCGCAACGGCTGGGCGCCGGCCTTCCCTGGCGGCGCGCAACTGGCCGCCGCCGTCGGCGGAACCCTGCCGCCCGTGCTGTGGGACGGGGTGGCGCCTGAGGGCGGTCCCCAGGCCATGCGGTTGACCGACGGACCTGTGCTGAACCTCAACCTGCCCAAGGCCGGCGCCATGGACCAGGCCAATCCCTCTGTCGCGGCCACCCTCGAACGCGGCGAGATCAGCGAGCCGGCCCCCGTGGTCCTGCCCGAAGCCCAGGCGGCGCTCACCTCGTGAGGCGAAGCCTCGGCGCCCTGCTTGGCCTGGCCGCCCTGGCGCTGAGCGGGGCCGCCGAGGCCCCTACCCCTGTGCGCCTGGAGGTCGTGCTGGCCGAGGCGCCAGCCCCGCGGCTGTCCGACTACGGCCTGTTCCAGGATGCGGCGGCGCGGAGCCCGAGCCCGGGGGTCACGCCCTATGACCTGAACACCCCGCTGTTCAGCGACTATGCCGCCAAGCACAGGTTCATCTTCACCCCAGATGGCCAGAGCGCGACCTATCGCCCTGATGGGCCTCTGGAATTTCCCGTGGGCACGGTGCTGGTCAAGACCTTCGCCTTCGCCCCGGATATGCGTGCGCCCCAGGTGGGCGAGCGGCATGTCGAGACCCGCCTGCTGATCCGCAAGGCCGAGGGCTGGACGGCGCTGGCCTATGTCTGGAACGCCGAACAGGCCGAGGCCGTGCTCAAGCGCACCGGGGCGCGGCTGGACGTGGCCTTCATCGATCCTGCGGGCGCACCGCAGGCGATCAGCTATCTCGTGCCCAACCAGAACCAGTGCAAGACCTGCCACTCGGCGGACGGCGAGCTGGTTCCCATCGGGCCCAAGGCGCGCAATCTCAACCGGGACCTGGACTATGGCCACCGGACTGAGAACCAGCTGGCCGCCTGGCGCCGGCTGGGCCACCTGAGCGGCGGACCCGACCCAGCCGCAGCGCGCAGGACCGCGGTGTGGGACGACCTGTCCGAGCCGCTGGAGTCCCGCGCCCGGGCCTATCTCGACGCCAACTGCGCGCACTGCCACAACCCGGCGGGCATGGCCTCCACCAGCGGCCTGTTCCTGGGGGTGGAGGAGACCCGCCCCGCCCATCTGGGAGTCGGCAAGGCGCCCGTGGCCGCCGGCCGGGGCTCCGGCGGGCTCGCCGTCTCCATCGCGCCTGGCCATCCCGAGCGTTCGATCATGGTCTATCGCATGGGCTCCAACGACCCTGGCGTCATGATGCCGGAGCTTGGCCGCACCCTGGTCCATGCCGAGGGCGTGGCCCTGGTGGCTGACTATATCGAGAGCCTCGCGCCCTAACCCCAGCGACCGAGTATGTCGACGCTCAGCCCCTGTTCGGTCTCACGCAGGCGCGCATCGACGCCATAGGCGACGGCAAGGATGTCGGCGGTCATGGCGCTTCGCGGAGGACCGTCCGCCAGCACCCGGCCGTGGCCCAGCACCAGAACCCGGTCGGCCAGACGAGCGGCCAGGGTCAGGTCGTGGAGCGTCAGCAAGACGCCGGCGCCCTCCCCCGCCAGACGGCGGAACAGGTCGCCGGCCTCCAGGGCGTGGCGCGGATCGAGCCCCGCATAGGGCTCGTCGGCCAGCAGCCACTCCGGCTCGCCAGCCAGGGCGCGGGCGATCAGGGCCCGGGCCCGTTCGCCGCCGGACAGGGTGGTGATGTCGCGCTCGGCCAGGTCCTCGACCCGGGCGGCGGCCAGGGCGCGATCGACCGCCACTTCATCCTCGCCCGACAGCCCCCGGGCGCCCAGCCAGGGCAGCCGCCCCAGGCCCACGACTGTGCGCACCTCCAGCCCCCAGGCGATCTCCGGGGTCTGCGGGATGAAGCCCAGGCGCTGGGCGCGGCGCCGCGGCGGCAGACCGAGCAAGGGCGCCTGATCCAGCAGAACCTCACCGCTGGTCGGGGGCGACAGGCCGGCCAGGGCGGCCAGCAGGGTGGACTTGCCCGCCCCGTTGGCACCCAGGATGGCTGTCACCTGGCCGGGTTCGAACCGCGCGCTGACCTCGCTCAGCACCGTGCGGCCGCCAGCCTGGAGGTGGAGTCCGCGGGCCTCGAGCACGCTCATGACAGCCTCCGGCGCTGAACCAGCAGCAGGCCGAGGAAGAAGGGCCCGCCCAGGGCGGCCATGGCCACCCCGAGCCGGACCTCGGCCGCCGAGGGAATGAGCCGCACCAGAATGTCGCCAGCCAGTACGATCACCGCCCCGCCGAGCGCGCTGGGCAGGAGCAGGCCCGCTGGCCGTGGTCCCAGGAAGGGCCGCAGAAGATGGGGCGTGACCAGGCCGACAAAGCCAATCACCCCGGTGACCGCCACGCTGGCGCCGGCCGCCAGGCCGACGCCAAGGGCCAGCAGCACCCGGATGCGCGACAGGCTGATCCCCAGGGACCGGGCGCCGGTCTCCCCGAGGGTCAGGGCGTCAAGAGCGCGGCCGGTGAGCAGCAGCAGGGCGAGCCCCAGGGCCACGAAGGGGGCCGACATCTGCAGGTCGGCGAAACTGCGGTCGGTCAGCGAGCCCATCAGCCAGTTGACGATTTCGTTCACCGCCCAGGGATTGGGGGCGAGGTTCAAGGCCAGGGCGACGCCGGCCCCGGCCACAATGTTCAGAACCACCCCGGCCAGGACGAAGGTCACCGTGCCTGAGGCCTGGCCCGTCAGTCCGATCAGCACCAGCACCCCGATCAGGGCGCCGGCCATGGCGCAGAGCGGCATCAGCCACGGCGCGCCCCCCAGGACCGGCGCATAGAAGCCAAAGTACAGGGAGATGACCGCCCCTAGGGCGGCCATGGAGGAAACCCCCAGAACCCCTGGATCGGCCAGGGGATTTCGCGTGTAGCCCTGCAGCGCCGCGCCCGACATGCCAAGCGCCCCTCCCACCACAATGGCCAGCAGGGTGCGGGGAATGCGCAGCTCCAGGATGATCACCCAGCGGGGGTCCGCGCTGCTCCAGGCCTCCAGCGGAACCCAGACCCGGCCAACCATCAGGCTGGCGGCGCCCAACAGCACCAGGGCGAAGCAGAGGCCGGCGACGACCACAGGGGTTGAGACCCGCTTCATGCCGTCCCCAGCACGTTGCGCCGCGCCCGGGCCAGGGCCTGGGCGGTCTCGATCAGCACCGGGCCGCCGCAATAGAGCAGCCGCTGCGGAAAGGCCTGCCTGTGCATGACCCCGGAGATGCGGTCGAGGGCGGGATGGCTCAACACCCGGTCGGCCCAGGTGGGGGCGCCGGCCGCCGCCTGACCGGCCAGCAGCACCTGGGGCGGATCAGCGATGATCTGCTCCAGACCGATATTGCCCCAGCGCCCGAGGCCGTAGCGGGCCGCGACGTTCTCGAATCCGGTCCGCCGGAGCATCTCGTCGGTCAGGGTGCCGGCGCCGGCGGCGAAGCCGTTGGGCTGGTAGACGATGGCGCTGAGTTTCGGCGCCCCTGGCGGCGGGGCGGCGGCGGCCAGGGCCGCCTGGATCCTGGCGACCACCGCCTCACCTCGCGCCGGCTGACCCAGCTGCTGGGCGACCTGGCGGATCTGGGCCAGGCTGGCGGCCACAGTCTGGGGTACATCGAACATCGCCTGGGGAATGCCCAGCCGACTCAGCGCATTGCGGGTCGCCACCGCCGAATGGTGGCTCATCAGCACTAGGTCGGGGCGCAGGGCCACCACCTCCTCGGCGGTCTCATAGGTGATGGGAATGTCCAGCGCCCGGTCGGCCAGGGTCGAGGCTTCAGGGTCGCGGGCATAGTGGGTCAGGGCGGCGATCTGGCGGCGCTCAGCCACATGGAACAGGATCACGTCCAGGCAGGGGTTCAACGACACCACCCGCCGGGGACGAGTGGCCGGCGCGGCGCCGGCGAGGCCGAGCGCCAGCCCCCCCACCGCCGCGCGGCGGGTGAGCTGGCCCAGGCCCGGTCTCGCCGACTCCGTCATCAGAAGCGGGCCCGCACGCCCAGCGCGCCAAAGCGGCCCACCTCGCCATAGCCCCGGGTGGACGGATCCTGATCGTCCAACAGGTTCTCCACCCGGCCATAGACCTCGAAGGTCTCACTCACCGGCCAGGCGGCGCGCAGGTCAAGCAGGGCCCGGGGCTCCAGGCGGTTGCGGTTGGCCGCATCGTCGAAGGCCTCCCCGATATAGCGCACGGCCAGCGTCGCCGTGGGGCCGGCCGTCCAGACATGGGTCACCGACATGTAGCCCTGGTGCTCGGGCCGCCGCGCGAGCCGGTTGCCATGGTTCGGCGATCCGGCGGCCGCGTTGGTCGCCTCGGTCCAGGTATAGTTGGCCGCCAGGTCGAAGGGGCCGACCTTGGCCTGACCGGTCAGCTCCACCCCCTTGGCTTCGGTGCGGGCGGTGTTGCTGTAATAGCCAAACCGGGTCGCCCCGCCCACGCGGCACAGGGGATCGGTGGGGGCGCTGAAGCAGGAGACATAGTCGATCTGGTTGGTGGTCTCCCGCTGGAACCAGGTCGCCGAGACCACGGCTCGACCGTCGGCCAGCACCTGCTCGACGCCCAGGTCCCAGGCGTCGGCCTCCTCGGGGTTGAGGCCCAGATTCCCGTACTCGCTGTAGAGCTGATAGAGGCTCGGCGCCTTGAAGCCCTGACCGAAGCTGGCCCGCAGGACGGTGGCCCCGTCGTTCAGGGACCAGGCCAGCGCCCCCTGCCCCAGGGTCTGGCCGCCGAAGGTGTCGTGCTCGTCGCGGCGGACCCCGGCGGTCACGGTCAGACTGGCGATCAGCGGCCCCTGGACCTGAACATAGGCGCTGTCGAGATCGGCGCTGGCGGACTGGGTCAGCGGGTTCGGGTTGAAGGCGCTGGGCGAAGCCGTCTGCATGCTGGCCTCCTCCCGCTCCAGGCCGAACACCGCCTGCCAGGCGTCTGTCAGGGCGAAGGTCCCCTGGTACTCCCAGCGATCCACCTCCGACAGGGCGTCGAAGGTCACGTCCGTCACCGCCTGGGCGGGGTTGAGGCTCTGGCGGTCTGTGCGGGTGTGGGAAAAGGCCAGACGGTTGCGCAGCCGGTCGTCCAGCAGGGCGAGGTTCAGGCCGGCATAGGCCGCCAGCTCTTCAGTCACCCCATACTCAGCCGTGTCGGCGAAGCTGTAGGCCGGCGCCGGGAAGCCGTCCACCTGGGCCCGGCCGTAGGAGTAGATCCCCCGCAGGTCGAGGGACAGGGCGTCGGTGACCTGCAACCCCAGGCGACCGTTGAGACTGGTATGCTGGAAGCCGTCGTCCTCCGCGCCCCCGGCCACGGCCGAGACGCCGTCGGTGGTGTAGTAACCCGCGCCCAGCCGCCAGACGAGGCGCTCACCAGCGCCGCCGACCCCGCCGCGGACATAGGCGGTGGAGAGATCGCCGCCTTCGGCGTCCAGGCTGGCCTGGAAGGGCTTGGTCGGCACGGTGGTGACCACATTGACCACCCCGCCGATGGCCTGGCTGCCCCACAGGGTGGACTGGGCGCCGCGCAGGACCTCGACCCGGGCCACGTCGCCGGTCAGCAGATTGGCGAAGTTGTAGCCGGCGCCCGGCTGGGCCACGTCGTTCAGGCGCACGCCGTCGATGACCACCAGGGTCTGGTCGGTCTCGGCGCCGCGGATGCGCAGGGCGGTGACGCCGCCCGGGCCGCCATTGCGCGACAGGGTGACGCCGGCGGTGCGACTCAGCAGGTCGGGCAGCAGGATGGCCTGGCTGGCCTCGATCTGCGCCCGATCGAGCACGGTGATCGCCTGGGCGACCTCGGCCGAGGCGGTCGGCGCGCGGTTGGCGGTGACGACGACGCCGCGGACGGCGTTGGAGGCCTCAGCCCCGGCCACGTCGGGCGCGGCGGCCGGCTGGGCCTGCGCCGTTGTGGCCGACAGGACGCCCAGCAGGGCGGCGGTGGACAGCAGAATGGTCTTCATCGGGTCTTGCCCCTCACATTGACGACAACGAGCCGTCGAGGAGGCGGACCACGGGGAGCCTTACGCGCGCGCACGACCCCGCCGGGACCCGCGCCCTCGCGCGGCCCTGGACGGTTGTCGCCACCCGGGTAGACCCGTTCGTTCGGCGCACCCCGGCCGGACGAAGGACGACCGCGACAGGCAGGTCTCCTGGCTCGCGGGTCATCACCCCATCTGCACGCCGCCTTCCCAGGTCCGAAGACCCAGTGGCGTATGGCGTGCGGGCTCGCCGCTTACAGTTGCGGGGGCAGCCCAGGTCTTACACCTGAGTTCCCTTTTGATCCCCTCGCGGGGAACCTGTCACAGGCGTCGCCTTAGGCGGGTGCGTCGGCCGCGTCAACGGCGGGACTGACAGCGGCGGGCCCTCAGGGCGCTTCGGCGGGTAGGCGCAGGGCGTGACGCATCACCTGGAACAGATAGGGCTGATCCATCGATCCGGTGACCAGATGGGCGCCGGGCCCCTGGGCGTAGGCCGGCACGTCCTCGCCGGCATGGGCGGCGCTGGGCGACAGCACGCCGGCCTGCCGCACATGATCCGGGGCGGTGACATCGACGCCCTCGAGGGTGGGTCGCCCCGCCCCGTCCCGCGGGCCGCCGGGGCCCGTGGCGTAGGTCAGGATCGGCAGGGGCTTGCCGTCGGCGGCCAGGCGGGGGGCGCCCGTGGGGCCCTTGATCAGGCCCAGCACGTCATCCCCGAGGCCGCCGCCGTTCAGCACCAGCCCGTGGCTGTGGTCGGCGGTGACGATGATCAGGGTGTTGGCCGGGTCCGTCATCTCCTGCGCCGCGGCGACGGCCTTGGAAAGCTCGATCCCCTCGGTCAGGGAGGCGTTGATGAGCCCGGCATGGTGGGCCTTGTCGATATGGGCGCCCTCGATGAGCAGGACATAGCCCTGCGGTTCGCCGGCCAGGCGGGTGATGGCCGCGCGGGTCATCTCCTCCAGGGTGGGGACCTGCGACCCGGTGGTCGGACGGTTGATTTCATGGGGGATATGGATGTCCGCGAACAGACCCAGCACATCCTGGCCGGCGGCCACGGCGGCGGTCATGCCGTCACGGTCGGAGACAAAGACGCTGCTGGGGCGGGCCGCCCAGGCGGCGGTGAGGTCCTGGCCGTCCTGCCGGCGTCCCCCTGCGGTCGCAGGGCGAAAGAAGCTCAGCCCGCCGCCGAGAACGAGGTCGGGCCTCAGATCTTCGGCGGCCGTGACCAGCTGCGCGGCGATATCGACGCAGCCGGCCTCGCGGGCGGCGGGCGGCAGATCGGCGTCGCTCTGCCAGTTGCGGTCGGGGACGTGGGCGTAGAAGGCCGCCGGCGAGGCGTCGGTGATGGCGGCGGTGGACACCACCCCCACGGCCTTGCCCAGCTCGCGCTTGGCCCGCTGGGCGAGGGTTGGGACATTGCGGCTGGGATCGCAGACCCCGCGGCGGGCGTCGCCATCGACGCCGATGCCGCCATTGATGGTCCGATGGCCGGTGGTGATGGCCGAGGCGCCATTGGCCGAGTCAGTCACCAGGGCGTCGGCCGAATAGGTCCGCACCAGACCACCATAGGGCATCCGATCAAAGGCCAGATCATAGGAGGCGCCGTCCACGCCGGCCCTCTGCCCGGCCAGGATCCGCGTGGCGGTGACCGTCGACACGCCCATGCCGTCGCCGATGAACAGGATCACATTGCGCGCCGGGGCAGAATTGGGCGTACGCGCCAGGGCCGCCTCCAGCGCCGCCTCAGGGGTGGCGGACGCCGCGGTGGCGACGAGCGAGAGGGCGGCGACGCAGGTGGCGCCGAGCGCCTTGAAGGCGCGGCGCGAGTTCGGAACAGTCATGGGGCCTCAACAGAACGCAGGGGAGCTTGGCTCAGGCGCTCTTATGGCCAGACATTATGACGGGAGAACGAAAGGGCCGGCCCTGGCCCTGCGCGATGGTACCACCTCTCGGGTTCGAACCGAGGACCTCCAGAGCCACAATCTGGCGCTCTAACCAACTGAGCTAAGGCGGCGCATCGCGAGGGATAGGGTTCTAGTGGCGCCGGCTTGCCGGATCAAGGGCCATCGGCGCCGCGGTTCAGCCAAAGAAAAGGCCCCGGAGACCTGGGGTCTCCGGGGCCGATTTCCCTGGTCCTGACGTCGTCCCTTAGCCGGGCAGACGGAAGGAGATCGGGATCCGCACGGTGCCGCCTTCAACAGGGGAACCGTCGGCGGTGCGCGGACGCATCCGGAACAGTCGGGTCATCCGCAGAGCGGCTGAACCGAAGTCCTGGTCCGCGGGGCTTTCTTCCACCACAGAGCAGCCTTCGAGCGTGCCACGGGCCGTAACCGAGCAGCTCAGAACCACCCGACCCTCTGCACCCATCCGCTGAGCGCGGTCGGGATAGTAGCGGGCCACATCCTCACCGCTGGGCAGACGCGCCCAGTCAGGATTGGTGATCACCGACGGACGCGGAGGCGTCGGCGGCGGGGGAGCCGGCGGCTTGGGCTGTTCGATCCGTTCCGGCACCGGGGGAACCGGCAGCGGGGGGATCGTGGCCAAGCCAGCCGGCGGGGTCACCGGCGGCCGAGGCTGAAGCTTCGGCGGCGGCGGCGGCGGCGTGTTGGACGGCGGCGGCGGAGGCGGCGGAGGCGGCGGCGGCGGGGCGGGCTTGATGATCGCCACGTCCGTCACATCCTCTGAGTACTCCCGATAGGTGGGCTCGAACTTGGTTTTGTAGAGATAGAGACCAAGCGCGACGTGGACCACGATCGAGACAATAACGGCGATGATAACGCCATTATTGCGCTTCGGCTTCGGCGCATCGAACGGACTGTGATGAATGTGAGTCGTGTCACTGGTTTCAGACATGCCTCACCCTCCTCAATTGTCTTCTTCGCCGATGAGCGCCACGCTGTAGAACCCATTGTCCTGAAGCATGTTCATCACGCCCATGAAGTCACCGTACATGGTGTCTCTGTCGGCGCGGATGAAGATCCGCTCACGTTCTGGGTTCCGCTGCCCAATGTTCGACCGGAGGTCGTCGCCCAGGCCCGCCAGGTCGGTGGCGAAGTCACCGACATAGATGGACCCGTTTGACTGGATCGAAATGTAGACCGGTTTGGGCGGGTTTGCGGATGGCTCGGCGACGGCTGGCGGAAGAGCTACCTGGACCGTCACACTGGCCAGCGGCGCCGCCACCATGAAGATGATCAGGAGAACCAGCATGACGTCCACGAAGGGCGTCACATTGATTTCGCTGTTCTGCTCCGTTTCGTACCTGCCACCCCCAGACCCTGAGAGTTTAGCGGCCATTGGGTTTAGGCCCCCTTGTCGAGCTGCCGGGAGATCGCGTTCAGAAGTTCAGCGACAAACCCTTCCGAGCGCGCGCCGTAAGCAGAGATGCGCGTCTGGAAGTAGTTGTAGAAGATAACCGACGGGATAGCGGCGAAGAGACCCATGCCGGTGGCCAGCAGGGCTTCGGCGATACCGGGCGCCACGACGGCCAGGTTGGTCGTGTTGGTGTTCGCGATGCCGATGAACGAGTACATGATCCCGTACACGGTGCCGAACAGACCGATGAACGGACCGTTGGAGCCGACCGAGGCCAGGAACTGCATGCCGCCCGACAGGCGCTTGGCCAGGGAGGCCTGGACGCCGGCCACGGCCGCGACAGCGCGGCTGATGGTGGTTTCGCGATGTTCGCCGCTGATGTTCAGGCCCGCTTGACGCGAAACCTCAACTTCTTGCACGGCGGCCGCGGCCATGTCGGCCAGCGGGTTGCCTTCGAACTCGTCCGACATGGCGATGCGGCCAATGTCGCTGGTGTTCTTGGCGCCCCGGAAGGCTTCCAGGAAGCGGTTGGTTTGACGCTCCAGGCCACCGAACTCGAAGAGCTTGGTGAGCAGCAGGGTCCAGGAGAAGATCGACGCCAGGGCCAGACCGATCAGAACGGCCTTACCGACCGGCTGAGCGTCCAGGAACATGGTCATGATGGTCAGTTCGCCGTGGCCACCCACGTCGGTGGACACTTCTTCCGCGGGAGCCGCAGGCGCGGGCTCGGCGGGGGCAGCTTCGGCGGCCGGATCGGCCGGGGCCTCGGCGGCGGCCGGATCCGCTGGAGCGGCGTCCTGCGCGAACGCCGGGGCGCCCATCATCAACGCAGCCGCGCCGATGAGAGCGATGAGGGGGGTGTTCCGTTTTTTGTCGAGCATCTGTCGCCAGTTCCTAATGGTCTAGCACGTTTGGACCGAGGGTCGTCGCGCGAGAGCGTCTCCTACCCTAGTTGAATAAGTCTGGCTCCGAACCCGCTTTCGCTGCGCCCGAAGCCGAAACCGCTATCGCTGCTCCCGACCCGTAACCTCCAACTTCCACAATTGTGTGAAGCGGGACGTTGCGATTGGGCAAGGCGAGACCGCAGTCCAGGAGCGGACTGCGGACCCTCACCGCAAAGTTAGACGTGCGGCGAGGGACGTTTGGCAACCCCCAAACGGAGCGTCAAGTGCCGCGGCGTGCGGCTAACCGCCGATAAGATAATCAGAAATCGGGGTATCGCTGCGACGCACAATATGAATTCTATGCAATAATTGAGGAAACTCGCCGGACCGGTGAATGATATTGCTGCAACGCAATATGCGGCGTCGAACGCCGGTTGGCCAAGATGGCGGAATTCTGGCGAGAATCGGCGGCGCGGCGCTCAGCTTTTGCGCAGGGCCAGCCTCTTGGGGGCGAGATGAGCGTCGGCCAGATCGAAGTCAAGCTGGGGGCCGCCCGCCCCTGGCGGTTCGCAGCGCCCCTGTCACATGAATGCCGCGCCGGGCCGACCCGGTCGCCGCCCTTAGCCTGAGGCTATGGGCGACCTCTCCATTGCTGGTGATGGTTCTACGGCGGCGGCGAGGCCAGGAGATCCCCAAGTCGACGGCCAGCGCCAAGAGAGGGAAAGCCGCTCTGCGGCGCGGGTGGACGGAACTGGGGAGGAAATGGTGCCTGGGGGCGGATTCGAACCACCGACACGCGGATTTTCAATCCGCTGCTCTACCAACTGAGCTACCCAGGCACTGGGCCCGCCGCGCGGGAGCCGCGTCTATAAAAGAGCCGCCCAGGGAAGTCCAGCGCGGCGAGCGAGGATAAGTTCAGACCTCGTCCTCACCGTCGGAAACCTCTTCCTGCTCCACGGCCGGGACGGCGTAGGCGCCGGTGAACCACCGCTGCAGATCCACATCGGCGCAACGCTTGGAGCAGAAGGGCCGGTAGTCCGGCGTCACCGGCTTGCGGCAGATCGGGCACTTGGGCTTGGCGGCGGCCTTGCTCATCGAGCGTGGACCTCGATTCGGTCCCAGGCCAAGGCCGGGTCGCCCTTGACCTCGAACCGGGCGCCGATCCGGGCGGCCAGCAGGGCCAGCACCGGCTTGGCCGCCTCGGCGACGGCGGGAGCGCAGGCGGCGCTCAGACGCCCCCCTGGCGCGGCGACGCCCTCGGCCTCCAGCCGGCGCGCCAGACGGTGGGCGAGGGTCTGGGCCGACAGACGCCCCGACGGCTCCTGCAGGATTTCGGTCACCGGCCGCCCCCGGCGCGGCACGGTCAGCTCGATCGTGCCAAAGCGGCTGATGGGGCCGATGGAGACGCCGGGATTGTCGGGATTAAAGGCGGCGCGAGCGGCGGCCATCAGCGCCGCCCCGTCATGCCCTCGGCCGGCCATGTCGAACACCACCAGCCCGCCGAGTCCCTTCAGGCGCAGAACCCGCGCGGCGACGGCCAGGGCGGCCAGGTTGGCCTGACGGGTCACCCGCTTGGCCTCCTGGCCCTTGCGTTCGCCCACATCGACATCGATGGCGGTCAACGCTCGGGTGGGCTCAATGGCGATGGTCCCGCCGCCCGGCAGAGGATGAAGGATCTCAAGGGCCTCGGATTCCGCCTCGTCGGCCAGCTGGCGGGCGATCCGGCCGGTGACCGGCTCCCCCTCCCCGGCCATGTGCCGCAACTGGTCAAGCAGGGAGGGCGCGGGCGTCAGCAGGGCCGGCGCGCCCTGGGCCGGGCCGATCAGCCGGGCGGTGGCGAGCTTGCCCTGCCGCGGCTCGGTGCGAATCTCCACCTCCAGGGCCTCGCCCTGGCGGGGCCGGGCGTCAGGCTTGAACGAGACGCTGGCCTCGGCCCCCTCCCCCAGGTCCAGGAAGGCCATGGCCAGGGCCGGCTCCACATGGGCGACCCGGGCGCGCAGCCGCGCGCCCCAGGCCAGGCGGGGATTGTCGTCAGCCCTCTGGATCAACAGGCGCTCGGGCCGGCCATCCAGCAGGATCCCGCCCCGGACTTCGCCCAGGCCCTCGTCGATAAAGTATGTGCGGCGGCTCATGCTGCGGGATAGCCCAGACCCCGCAGCAGACAAAGGGTTTCATAGAGAGGCAACCCGACCACGGCCGGGTAGGAGCCCTGAAGATTGAGGACAAAACCCCCGGCCCGGCCCTGGATCCCATAGCCGCCCGCCTTGCCCAGCCCCTCGCTACTGGCCAGATAGGCCGCCAGTTCGTCCTCACCCAGGCGCTTGAACGTCACCCGGGTCTCCACCAGCCGCTCGGCCTGGCGACCGCCCGGCCCGCGCAGGACAACGGCGGTGTAGACCCTGTGGCTGCGCCCCGACAGCAGGCTCAGGCAGGCCCGCACCTCCTCAGGCGACTCGGCCTTGGGCAGGATGCGCCGGCCTGCGGCGACGATGGTGTCGGCCGCCAGGACATAGGCCTCAGGCCGCGACTGGGCGACGCCGGCGGCCTTCGCCCCCGCCAGACGCAGGGCGCAGCGGCGGGGCGTCTCGCCCTTCAGCGGCGCCTCGTCGAGGTCGGCGGCGCAGACCTCATCGGGGGTCAGGCCGATCTGCGCCAGCAGATCGAGCCGCCGTGGGCTGGCTGAGGCCAGGACAAGCCGGGGCTTGTCAGAACAGGGGGGAATGGTCACCCGCTAGCGGACGCGGAAGGTGATGCGGCCCTTTGACAGGTCGTAGGGCGTCATCTCGATCAGGACCTTGTCGCCGACGGCCACGCGGATGCGATTCTTGCGCATCTTGCCCGCCGTGTGGGCGATGATCTCGTGGTCATTCTCGAGCTTCACACGAAACATGGCGTTCGGCAGCACTTCGCTGACCACGCCGGGGAACTCCAACAGCTCTTCCTTGGCCATGCAGGCTCCATGGGGGCGCTCACCTGATGCGGCCGGCCAGCCTGGAATCGGCCCAGCGGACAGCGGTGCATTATAACTCAGGTTGCATCAGCCGGTAGAGACCTCTCACGTCAGGCCGGACCGAACCGTTCCACCAGTCTGCGGGCCAGGGCGTCACGGACCTCGCGATAGGCCGCCAGGCGGTTCTCCCGCGATCCGTCGGCAAGGGTTGGATCATGGGTGGGCCAGTACTCGATCTCCGCGGCCCGATGCCGGGTCAGCTCCACGGCCCGATGCTGCGCCTCCGGGGTGAGCGAAATGATCAGATCGAAGGAGTCGTCATTCAGTTCGTCGAACGTCTTGGGCTGGTGCTGTTCCAGGTCAAAGCCCAGCTCGGCCATCACTGCGCGGACGAAGGGGTCGGCGCCCTCGGCCTCGGCTTCAGCCTTCAACCCGCAGGAATCCACATAGACCCGGTCGCCCAGCAGACGCTTGGCCAGGGCCTCGGCCATCGGCGAGCGAACCCGGTTGAAATTGCAGGCGAACAGGACGGCGCCTGGCGCGCGCGGTGAAGAGCCCGTCCCCATGGCGGCTTCAGCTCTTGTAGTGCAGGGCGCAGATGAGGGTGAACAGCCGTCGCGCGGTGTCGAGATCGGTCTCGATCTTGCCGGCCAGCCGGGTCCGCAGCAGCTCGGAGCCCTCGTTGTGCAGCCCCCGCCGCCCCATGTCCAAGGCCTCGATCTGGGCCGGGGTGGCGTTGCGGATCGCCTGATAATAGCTCTCGCAGATCATGAAATAGTCTTTGATCAGCATCCGGAAGGGCGACAGCGAGAGGATGTGACGCTTCTCATAGCCCGGACCTGTGACATCCAGGACCAGGCGGTTCTCCATCAGGCCCATATGCAGATCATAGGGGCCCTGCTCGGCGCCCTCGGGAACGAAGTGGTTCGACTCCAGCAGATCGAAGATGGCGATCTGCCGCTCCTGCTCCTGGTCGCGCGAAATCGCGCCCAGGGATTGCTGGTCGATCTCAACGCTCTGCAGCCGATGGTTCTTCTGGTCGTCGTCAGTCATGACGCCCTGGGGAAGGTCTTGGGCGCCAGCTTTAGTGCAATCCGCCCCCCGGCGTCATCCCGCTTAGCGCCTGAGCAGCCGCCGAGAAGAGAAAAAGCCCCCGCCGCAGTGCGACGGGGGCCATTGAGGTGTGTCGTCAGGGGAGGATGGGCTGCGTCTAGCGACGATAGCCGGCGTAACGATAGCCCTCGGGCTGCACATAGGCGCCGTGGACATAGCCGACCCCGACCCCGTTCTGGCCTACAAGGATCCAGTCGCTGCCACGGACATAGGACAGGGCCTCGAACCGCTCGCCGGCGCGGAGCTGTCCGACCCGGGCGCCGCGGGTGGTGGGCGCCGACCGCAGGTTGACAGTGGACCGGGCGATCATCACCCCGCCGCCGCCAGCATAATGGGCCGGGGTGAGATTGCGATCCAGGCGATAGCCGCCATGGGTATAGGTGGCCGGCTGATTATAGGCGTAGCCCTGGCCCTGGCCATACCGGCGGTCCTGGTCGTCATGCTGCAGCTTGCAGCCGATGGCCGAGCCGGCCGCGGCGCCGACCACCGCGCCCAGGGCCGTGCCCGTACCGCGGTCATTCTTGGCCAGGTTCGACCCGGCCGCAGCCCCCAGCAGCGCGCCAATCAGGGCCCCGCCTTCCTGCTTGCCGCCGCTGGCGTTGCAGCCGAGCACGCCGCCGAAGTTCTGCGCCTGGGCGGCCGGGGCCGCGGCGGCGAGGAAGAGCGCGCTCATCATGGCGGTGGTCGCCGCGCCCTTGGTCAGCTTGGAAACAGTAGTCTTCGGCATGGCTTGCCTCCATCGGTTCGAATTCGCCGGGCCGGGTGTGGCCCTGTGAGTTCAAACCTAGAAGGCCGCGCCTGAACGCGCGCGCGGCCGCCATTGACAGACTTTGTTCAGCTTTCCTGAGCGCCCTGGCCGAGCCGCAGGGCCGCCGAGCGGGCGTGGGCTGGCAGGCCCTCGGCCTCCGCAAGCGCCACCGTCGCCGGGCCCAGGGCCTCGAAGGCCGCGGCGTCGCACTTCACGAATGAGGTCCGCTTGATGAAGTCGTAGATCGACAGGCCTGACGAGAAGCGGGCCGCCCGGCTGGTGGGCAGCACATGGTTGGAGCCGGCCACATAGTCGCCGATCGCCTCCGGCGCGTGCCGGCCCAGGAACATGGCGCCGGCGTGCCGCACCTGATCGGCCAGGGCGTCGGGATCGGCGACGGCGAACTCCACATGCTCGGGCGCTAGCGCGTCCACCAGGCGCGGGCTTTGATCCAGCGGCGCGATGATCACCGCCCCGTGGTCGCGCCAGGAGGCCTGCGCCACCGCGCCCGTCGCCAGGGTGGCGATCTGGACCTCGATTTGGGCCTCAACCTGGGCGGCGAAGGCCTCGTCATCGGTGATCAGGATGGATTGGGCTGCCGGGTCGTGTTCGGCCTGGGACAGGAGGTCGGCGGCGATCCAGTCGGCGCGATTCAGACCGTCGGCCACCACCACGATCTCGGAGGGCCCAGCCAGGGCGTCGATGCCCACCACGCCATAGACCCGGCGCTTGGCGGCGGTGACGAAGGCGTTGCCAGGCCCGACGATCTTGTCCACCGGCGCGATGGGACCGGCGCCAAAGGCCAGGGCGGCCACAGCCTGGGCCCCGCCCACCCGCCAGATCTCCGTGACGCCAGCCGCCTGGGCCGCGGCCAGCACCGCCGGCTGCAGCTTTCCGGGCGGCGTGACCATGGCGATGCGTCCGACGCCGGCCACCTTGGCGGGAACGGCGTTCATCAGCACGGTGGAGGGATAGGCCGCCCGGCCGCCGGGCACATAGACCCCCACAGCTTCAATGGGCCCCCAGCGCCAACCCATCTCAACGCCGGCGGTATCCGTGAACCGGGCGTCAGCGGGGCGCTGGCGTTCGTGATAGGTGCGGATGCGCTCGGCGGCGAAGGCGATGGCTTCGCGCACCTCCGGGGCGCAGGCCGCGGCCCCGGCTTCGATCTCCTCGGGCGTGACCCGCAGGCCAGCCTCGTCCAGCTCGACGCCGTCGAACTGGGCGCCGAAGCGCAGGACGGCGGCCAGCCCTTCAGCCCGCACGGCCGCGAGCACGTCGCGGACGCTGGCCTCAACATCCTCTGGCGTGTCACGCCGTTCGCTCACCAGAGCAGCGAAACGGGCTTCGAAATCGGGATCGGAAAAATGTAAGCGGCGCATGATGCCGCTATGTAGCGACGGCCTGCGCCAAGCGCCATGGCCGCAGAGCCACAGCCGGCGTCCGCCTCTGCGCCGATCTCAGGTCTCGTGCCGCGGCGTCCGGGGCGTGGGCCAGGGGTCAGAGACATCGGCCAGCACGGCGTCCACGCACTCCACCTTGACCTTCAGGTCACCGCCGCCGGCGAAGCTCAGGATCAGGGCGCCGCCGGGGGGCTCGGAGTCCGGCTCAAAGGTCAGGGCCAGCAACTCCACCACCGCGTCGGGCGCGTCGCGGCGCAGACGCCGCGCCTCCACCCCCTCCACCGACCCGAGCTGCAAGGCCGCGCGGACCCGCGAGCGACCGCCGGCCTCCCAGCGATAGCGATTGAGCGTCAGGGTCAGTCGACGCGACTGCGCCTCGAAGCGGATGTCGCCGATCTTGCCCACAGCGTCCTGCAGGGCCGCTGACATGACGGCCAGGTCTTCGGCGTCCTCGGCCCGCAGCCGAAGGAGCTTGGCTTTGTCAGGCATCGATGGCCGCCTCTTCGCTGGTGGCTTCGCCCTTCAGGCGCTGAATCCTGGCGCCACAGGCCGACAGCTTGGCCTCCAGCCGCTCAAACCCCCGGTCCAGGTGGTAGACGCGGCCGACCACCGTCTCGCCCTTGGCCGCGAGCCCGGCGATCACCAGCCCCACCGAGGCCCGCAGGTCGGTGGCCATGACCTGGGCGCCGGTCAGGGCCGCAACCCCGCGCACCCGCGCCTCGCCGCCCTGGATGCTGATATCGGCCCCCAGCCGCGCCAGTTCCGGCGCATGCATGAACCGGTTCTCGAAAATGGTTTCGCGGATTACCGACTCCCCATCAGCCAGGGTCATCAGGGCCATGAACTGCGCCTGCAGGTCGGTGGCGAACCCCGGATAGGGGTCGGTCTCAACCGCCACAGCGCTCAGCCGCCGACCGTTCCGTTTCACAGTCACCCCGTCATTGTGGCGGATGACCTCGACGCCCGCCTCTTCCATCTTGTCCAGCAGGTGACCGATGAAATCGTTGCGCGTGTGGGTCAGACGCACCTCCCCCCCGGCCATGGCCGCGGCCAAAGCGAAAGTGCCGGTCTCGATCCGGTCGGGGATCACCGCGTGGCTGGTCCCGCCCAGGCGGCTCACCCCCTGGATGCGGATCACGTCCAGCCCAGCCCCGACGATCCGCGCCCCCATCTTGTTGAGGCAGTCGGCCAGGTCGACGATCTCCGGCTCGCAGGCCGCGTTGCGCAGGATCGTCTCGCCTTCGGCCAGAACGGCGGCCAACAGGGCGTGTTCGGTGGCGCCCACCGAGACGAAGGGGAAGACGATCTCCGCCCCCCGCAGGCCCCGGGGCGCCTGGGCGTAGACATAGCCCTCGTGCAGGTCGATCTCGGCGCCCAGGGCGCGCAGGGCCTCCAGATGCAGGTCCACAGGCCGCGCGCCAATGGTGCAGCCCCCCGGCAGGGAGACCTTGGCCTGGCCCGAGCGCGCCAGCAGCGGACCCAGCACATTGAACGAGGCGCGCATCTGCCGCACCAGGTCATAGGGCGCGATAGCGCTGATGATTTCCGGCGTGTGCAGCAGGGTCTCCGGACCGTCGGGCCCATCCTGCTCCTGCACCTCGGTTCCCAGCCGGCCCAGCAGCTGGCCCAGGAAGCGGGTGTCGGCCAGCCGCGGCATATTGGTCAGCCGCAAGGGCTCCGACGTCAGCAGGCTGGCGGCCATCAGCTTGATGGCCGAGTTCTTGGCGCCGCTGATGGCGATCTCGCCCTCCAGACGCGCGCCGCCCTCGATGGCGATTCGGTCCAATCCCAGCCCCTTCTTGCGCCGCGCCTTCGGCGGTGCGGAAATCCCAGGAAGCGCTTCTAGCTCGCGCGCGGGTCGTCGCAAAGGCGCAGGCCGCTCACGAACGCTTGTCGTCTCCCGGCGACGGTGGCTCGGTCGTGCGCGGCGCGGCCTTGCGGCGGCGCAGATTGGCCCGCAGGGCCTGGGCGAGCTTGGCCTCCCGGTCGTTGGCTGGGGGCGTCTTGGGCCGGTCTGGCGGTGTCATGGATCCTGGTTGCGGCCGGACCCCGGCGGGGTCAAGCCTGAGAAATCCGGAATTGGGGGCTTCACGGCGGCCGCATGGTTGGCTATAGCCCGCGCCTCGTCTTTCGCCGCCGTAGCTCAGTGGTAGAGCGCATCCTTGGTAAGGCTGAGGTCTCGGGTTCGAGTCCCGACGGCGGCACCATCGGCCCCAAGCCCTGAACGGGTTTGGGGCCGACCTCATTTTTGGGCCGAGATTTCCATCCTTCACGCCGCAACGCCCGTATGTTCAGGGACCGTGGAGGACCGATGATCGACAATCCGGACAACTTCCCTATCGATACGCGCAATGCGGCACTGGCCCTGATCCGCCAGTACGGTCCTGACGCGCAGGTCATCGCCATGTTGCGGGCCGCCGAGTTCGCTGCCCTCGGCGATGTGGACGGCCTGGCCGCCTGGGACGACATCATCGCCTGTATCGAGGCCTATGACTCCCTCGGGCCGGTGGGCGGCGTCCTCCACTAGGCCAGCTCAACGGGCGGCCTGATCCGCCAAAGTCAGAGCCTGCTGCGCCGCGTAGGTCTCAACCGCCAGGCGCCGGGCCGCGTCGCAGGCCACAATCTGCGCGCCTCGGGTCACATAGCCGATCTCAAGATCCGCCAGCGTCGGCTGCTCAGGCAGGATGTGCAGGGCGCACGGCGTCTTCGCCTCAGCCGCCAGGGCCAGCCGTGGCGCAGCCGATGAGGTCGGGGGCGGCTTGGCACAGCCGACGGTCAGCATCGTGAAGCCGAGCAGCGCGCTCAGCAGCCAGGGTCTCATGGCCATCCTCCGTATTCAGGGCCTGGGGAATAAAGGCGCTCACCACCGCCTGGCCCTGGGCGCCGCGCGCCAGGGCCGCCGCCACACGGGAGGCTGAGGCTCGCTCCCCCTCGGCCTCCCGCCGGGCCACATCGCGCTCGCGGGTCAGGGCGGCGATCTCAGCCTCGCGGATCTGGCCGCCGTCCCGCCGCCCGGCCACATAGAGGGACAGGGCTGAGGCCGCCAGCGCGCCAGCCGCCACCGCCGTCACAAGAGCTCTGATCGTCATAGGCGTAGCCCCCGCCCGTAGCCCTGGCCCGGTCGCCAGGTCAGCACCTGCCGCCGCCAGCGGCCGCCCAGGCCCAGATGAACCCAAAACCTACCAGATTCCCGCGGCGGCGCAAGAACAAAATGGGAACGTAGTGCCGTGTTTCGTCCTGTCGGGTTTCGGCGCCAAACTGCGAGCCGTTCTGGAGGGGCTCACGTGCCGACCTACTACGCCGAACTCCTCAGGATCATGCTGACCCACGGCTGCGAGCAGGTCCCGGCGGTAAGGGCAGCCATGAGAAATGGCGCAGCCCCATCAACGGCCGCACGGTCGTGGTGCCCCGTTCCAAGAGTCGGCACACCGCCAATGAGGTTCTAAAGCAACTCGGGATCGGCAAACGATTCTAGGCGACGGCGAGGTCTCGCCGGGATGACACATCGAACTGGATGCTGACAGAGGTGTTGTGAAGCCCGGTATTGGCGGCCAGCATTTCCGGGGCGAGGGACATCATCAGGTCCTCGAACTCGGCCAGGGTCTCAGCCTCGATCACCAAGCCTGGAATATCGCTCTGCGACACCCAGACCGACGCCTCGGCATCCCAGTGGGCTTTCACAAAGTAGGTGGCGGTCACGAAAGGTTCCCAACGTTCGCGTCCATGTGGTGACGGCTGAGCGTTTCTGTCAATGGCCGCGTCCCGCAACGGTCCATCATAGAGTTTCCCGTTCCAGGCGATCACTTTTATCCATTATCCAGGGCTCGCAACCTCTGCCTACAGTCCTCCAAACACTCACATCTGAGGGAGGACGACGATGGACGACGCTTCTGGAACTGGCGATCCCCTGGGCTGCCCGATCAAGCAGCCGGGCGCCCTGCGGTCTCTGCTCGGCCGCACCAACCGCGACTGGTGGCCCAACCAGTTGTCGCTCGACATCCTGCATCAGCATGGCGCCCACGGCGATCCGATGGGCGAGGACTTCGACTATCCCAAGGCCTTTCAGGGGCTGGACTACGCAGCGCTGAAGCGCGACCTCACCGCCCTGATGACCGACAGCCAGCCCTGGTGGCCGGCCGACTATGGCCACTACGGCCCCTTCTTCATCCGCATGGCCTGGCACAGCGCCGGCACCTACCGCACGGGCGATGGCCGCGGCGGCGCCTCCTCGGGCTCGCAGCGCTTCGCCCCCCTCAACTCCTGGCCCGACAACGCCAATCTGGACAAGGCCCGGCGCCTGCTGTGGCCCATCAAGCAGAAGTATGGCCAGGCCCTGTCCTGGGCCGACCTGATGATCCTGGCCGGCAATGTGGCCATCGAGTCCATGGGCGGCCCGGTCTTCGGCTTCGGCGGCGGTCGCAAGGACGTCTGGGAGCCTGAGAAGGACATCTATTGGGGCTCGGAGGAACAGTGGGTCGGCCAGGGCGCGGAAACCCGCATCCAGCCGGACAAGGAGATGGCGCTGGAGAACCCCCTGGCCGCCATCCAGATGGGTCTCATCTACGTCAATCCCGAAGGTCCCGGCGGCAACCCCGACCCGATCCAGTCGGGCCGCGACATCCGCGAGACCTTCGCCCGCATGGGCATGAACGACGAGGAGACCGTCGCGCTCACCGCCGGCGGGCACACCTTCGGCAAGTGCCATGGGGCCGGCGACGCCTCCAAGGTCGGGGCCGAGCCCGAAGGGTCTGACATCGCCCAGCAGGGCCTGGGTTGGACCTCCAGCCACGAAAGCGGCATGGGCGATCACACCATCACCAGCGGCCTGGAAGGGGCCTGGACCCCCACCCCCATCCAGTGGACCATGAACTACTTCCACATGCTGCTGGACTACGAATACGAGCTGGTCCGCAGCCCGGCCGGGGCCCAGCAGTGGCAGCCGGTCAACCAGAAGCCGGAAGACATGGCGCCAGGCGCGCACGATCCCTCCAAGCGCCTGCCGACCATGATGACCACGGCCGACATGGCCATGAAGATGGACCCCAAGTACCGGGAGATCTCCGAGCGCTTCCGGTCCAATCCCGACCAGTTCGCCGATGCCTTCGCCCGGGCCTGGTTCAAGCTCTGCCACCGGGACATGGGCCCCAAGGCCCGCTACTACGGCCCTGAAGTGCCCAAGGAGGACCTGATCTGGCAGGACCCGATCCCGCCGGTGGACCATCCCCTGGTGGATGCGGCCGACATCGCGGCGCTGAAGGGCAAGCTGCTCGACTCCGGCCTGACCGTGGCCGAGCTCGTCCAGACCGCCTGGGCGTCGGCCTCCACCTATCGCGGCTCCGACCACCGGGGCGGCGCTAATGGCGCCCGCATCCGTCTGGCGCCGCAGAAGGACTGGGAGGTCAACCAGCCCGATCAGCTGGCCCGGGTGCTCAAGGTGCTGGAAGGGATCAAGGCCGCCTTCGACGCCGGCGCCTCAGGCGGGAAGAAGATCTCGCTCGCCGACCTGATCGTCCTGGGCGGGGTGGCCGCCGTGGAAAAGGCCGCCAAGGCCGCCGGTCATGACGTCACGGTCCCCTTCACGCCGGGCCGCACCGACGCCTCGGCCGAGCAGACCGACGCCGAGAGCTTCGAGGTGCTCGAGCCCAAGGCCGACGGCTTCCGCAACTATCTGCAGGTCAAGTTCAGCGTCCCCACCGAAGAGCTGCTCATCGACCGGGCCCAGCTGCTCACCCTGACGGCCCCGGAAATGGCCGTCCTGGTCGGCGGGCTGCGGGTCCTGGGGGCCAACCACGGCGGGTCCAAGGACGGGGTCTTCACCGACCGCCCCGGCCAGCTGACCAACGACTTCTTCGTCAACCTGCTCGACATGGGCACGGCGTGGAAGCAGGTGGACGACAGCGCCGATGACCTCTTCATCGGGACCTGCCGCAAGACCGACCAGCAGAAGTGGACCGCCACCCGCACCGACCTGGTGTTCGGCTCCAACTCCCAGCTGCGCGCTTTGTCGGAGGTCTACGCCTCGGCCGACGCCGGCAAGAAGTTCGTGACCGACTTCATCAACGCCTGGACCAAGGTGATGAACGCCGACCGCTTCGACCTCCCCCGGGAGAAGCGCCTGGCCGGCGCCCACTGAGGATTATCCCCGCCGCGACGCCTTCGGGCGTGGCGGCGGGGAGCCTGCCGGCGCAACCGCCCCGCGCGCGGCACGTTGAGGCTGTCCCGCAACTTACGGAGCCTCCCGATGAAACTGACCAAAGGCGCCCTCGTGGCCGTCGTCGACGGCGAGAAGCTGGCCCTCTTCGAAAACGTCGGGGCCCAGGACGTCGACCTGAAAGCCAAGGCGACCCCCGACATCCCCGAGCGGGTCTCCGGCGCGCCGGGCCGCTATTCCGGCGGCGCCAATCCTGATGACGACACCCAGGCCGAGGACGGCTTCGCCATGGGCGTGGCCGATGCGCTGAACCACATGGTCCTCACCCACAAGGCCGAGGCCCTGCTTGTCATCGCCGCGCCCAAGACGCTCGGTCAGCTCCGCAAGGGTTGGCACAAGGAGACCGAGGCCCGCCTGGTGGGCGAGATCGCCAAGGACCTCACCGGCCACACCACCGACCAGATCGCCACGGCGATCCAGAACGCCTAGATCGCAAACAACGAGAGGCGGGGCGACCCTACGCTCCGCCTCCCGGCCTCAGCTGGCCGGCCGCGCCGCATAGGCGCTCATCAGCCGCCCGAAGTCTGCGGGCTGCGGGAAGCCCTCGAACCCTTCCACCGCCGGCGTGCTCACCCAGGGCAGTTTTTCGGCCGTCATGGTCTCCATGAACGGCTCCAGCCCCGACGGATCATCGAACAGCGTCGCGCGCACATTGACGAACAGGTCGGCGCCCTCGGGTCGCGTGAACATCCAGCTCATGCAGTGGGGGCAGAAGAAGTGCCGCGTCGGCCCATGCAGCCCCCCAATCACCGGCTCCCCAGCCGTCACCTCAAAGTCGCCGGCCGCAAAAAGCGCGCTCAGCGAGAACGCGCTGCCGGTCATCTGCTGACACCCCCGGCAATGACAGGCCATGGTCACCTTGGGCGCCTCAGAGACCCGAAACCGCACCTGGCCACACCGGCAGCCGCCTTCTCTGGTCATTGTTCTCTTCCTCGTCGAAGGATCTGCCTCTATGGGCGAGCCTCTTCACGCGCCCGAGCCCGTCGTACATCATCGGGGCATGACCAAGTATCTCATCTCCTTCCCCAGCGAAGCCATGAGCCTCACGGAGGCCGAATATCCCATCGTCGCGGCCGATGCTCGGGCGGTGATCGAGCAGGCCAAGCTCGCCGGGGTCTATGTGTTTGGCGGCGGGATCAATGAGCAGGTCCAACCGGTCCTGGTCGACGGGGACGGGGACGGGACCGTGTCCTCCGATATCTATCCCGGCAGCCAGATCAAGGGCGGCTTCACCGTCCTGGAGTTGCCCACGCGCGAAGATGCGCTTGAATGGGCCCGGAAGATCGCGGTCGCCTGTCGATGCGCCCAGGAACTGCGAGAGTTCATGTACGATCCGGCGAGCTAGATGACGCCCGCCTCGGTCCGAAACCGCGCCGCCCAGTCCCGGTTGGTGTCGTCCGCCATTTTCCGGATGCTGGGCGAGACCCGGTCGGCAGCCGAGGGATCGAGTCCCAGCGCGCGCAGCACGCGACGCACGCTTCCGTTCGGATCGGCGGAAAGCTCATCATAGGCGATGCGGACCGGCGTGATCGCCTCAGCGTCGAACCACGCATTCCAGTCCCGGTCATAGCCGGTCATGGCCTCCACCCAGGCTTGCAGCTTCTGGCCGTCATATTCCGGCGCGCGCGGCGGCCCGACCCGTTCCAGGTCCGAGCCGTCGGCCGCCACATGCCACAGGCCGGTCTGCTCGGCCTTCAGGCAGGACACCGCCTGCTCGACCTTGTCGGTCCTGGAGAGGTGGATGAACAGGGTGCGCCCGAACACGCCCTCAAACCGGTCCCTGTCAGACAAGGCGCCAGGATGAACCAAGGCCAGGCGGGAAAAGAAGAACGCGAAGCTCGGCCGCTGCAGGCGCAGCCCAAAGATCCCATTGTCGCTGCACCCCCGCGACTGGGCCGCCTGGATGCAGGCCCCGACGACCTCGCGCTCCGAGGCCGCAGCCTCCGGCTCGACCCCCAGCCGCCGCGTCCATTCGGCCAGGGAAGGTTCGTGGAAATATGAGGCAGGCCGCCCCGCCACACCGGTTTCCGCAAGCAGCCGACACAACAGGGTGCTCCCGCTGCGCGGGGCGGTGCAGATCATGTACGAGGCATAATCTGTCATGGTCGATCTGCTAGAGGCCGGGTACATTTCATGAACAGTCTAGCGGGGCAAGGCGTTGGCGCACAACTGGATGATCGCCGAGCGGGAGTACCTTCGCCAGGAGACCCGCCGCGGACGACGTCATGCCTATGAGCGTCTCGACCCAGAGACCACGGCCCTTGTCGTCATCGACATGGTGCCCTTTTTCGCCGAGGCCAATGTCCACTGCCGCGACGCCATCGCGCCGATTAACCGCCTGGCAGAAGCCTTACGCGAGGCCGGCGGGCTGGTCGCCTGGGTCCTTCCAGCCGACACCGGGCCGCCCACCCCGCGCGCCATCGAGTTCTATGGGGAGCACATCGCCAAGGCCTACGGCGCCTCGGGTGGCCAGGGCGCGCCGCGCGACCGCCTCTGTCCGGAGCTCAACCTCATCGAGGGCGAGATCGTCGTCGAGAAATCCGCCGCCAGCGCCTTCTTCCCCGGGCGCTGCGACCTGCATGACCGCCTCGCGGCCCGCGGGATCGAGACAGTGATCATCACCGGCACGGTGACCAATGTGTGCTGCGAGAGCTCGGCCCGTGACGCCTCGACAATCGGCTACCGGGTCATCTTCGCCGCCGACGCCACCGCCACAGTCACCGACGCCGCCCACAACGCCGCCCTCTACACCATCTACCGCTCGTTCGGAGACGTCCGCCCGACCGCGGAGATCCTTGAACTCATCGCCGCCGGTGGTGCTCTTCACGATGACGGACAGCCGTGTAGCAACCACATCACCAAGAACGGCACGATGCGAACCAAGAGCGGATGACGTAGGAACGCCTGGAGGCGTGTGAGGAGTTGAGGCTTTTTCATGCGCCCGATGGTCGGGCCGAAGCGAACCGTGAGGGTTATAGAGCTGTGTACAAGCCATCATGCAGCACACAAGCAGCGGATAACGGCGAGCACCTTCGGATCTCAAGCTGATAAATCTAGAAAATATCCAGATCTTCGCATTTTCGGGCCCCGGGGCTTTCGGGGTTTAAGGCATCTAACACCGCAAGGCCGATAGTGAATCAGCCGTCGACGCCTCAGCCGATTGGTACTTCCACCCTAGGGCTCCTCTCACCCGCCTCCCCCTGCCAACACATCCAGCGCCACAACCACCAGCGCCTCGATCCGGCCCACCTCCCGCTCGCTGGCCACGGCTTCGCGCGGGGTGAGCTCCTGGCCACAGACCAGGTCGCAGGCGCTGATCAGGTCGGCCTGATCCCAGAGCCTGGCCCGCAGCGCCGCCAGCCTTGCCGCCGCCTGGGCCGAGCCCTCGGCGGCCATCAGCAGCACCTCTTCCCGCGCGCCCGGACCGGCCGGGCCGCCGCCGCCGGGGCGCACGTCCAGGGTCGAGCGGATGGCGCCTTCCCGCGCGGTCCGGCGATAGAGGGCGCCATAGCGCTCCCCGGCCGACTTCTGCGCCGGGCTGATCCGCCCCTTTCGCGCCAGCCAGTCGAGCCCGGTCTGCCGGCGATAGGGCCGTCCAGGGCTAGGCGGCCGCTCGAAGACCGCGCCGCGCGCTTCTGACAGGCCCATGGTCTCGGCTACGCCCTCGGCCACCGCCGCGGCCTCGGCCCGGTCACGGC
>TARA_R100000935_G_scaffold57753_1_pt1 | contig 59424 bp, 58 predicted proteins | sample TARA_R100000935 | Tara Oceans TARA_R100000935 (sample SAMEA2621502) | marine metagenome | biome: marine biome (ENVO:00000447); feature: surface water layer (ENVO:00002042); material: "saline water (ENVO:00002010), including plankton (ENVO:xxxxxxxx)" | depth 5 m
GAGTGCCTGAACCCGCATCATGAGGAGGTATTTCTGGTGCACCAGCGTGACGCGTTGAACACGTTTTGGATACCCTCCGCCTGCTTTGATCGCGTTTATATGGCTCTTTCGTTTGTCGTGGCGCACCCTGAAACCAGTAAAGAAATCGTCAAAGGCCGCGCTGCGGCAAGTAATAGGAATGTCCACATCGGTGATCATCGTTGTTGAGGTATGCAAAATTGTATAGTGGCTTCAGCTCGGCTGATTGTCCAATTTGGCGCGGGATACCCGCAAATGGTCCCAACTTTAGAAAAAAATGCCTTTTATAAGTGCCTTTCCTGCCTTTCAGTAGCCTCCCCCAAAGAAAAACCCTTGAAAACAAATGCTTTCTATATTGCTTATTTGCAATTCGTCGGTGAGATTTATCGGAAATGCCCCTCAAGAAAACCCGTCAAAAACTACTCAAAACCTGACATTTAAGCTCAATAAAAACAGATAGTCTTTTGCTTAAAGATCGCTGGTGTTCACTGTTTTGGCCGAAAATAATCACTTGAGGCCATGTGTATTTGGCCGTAACTGCGCCATTGGCACCGCCTGCTTGACGCCAGGGTGATGATCTAGGCTCTGGACCCATTAATCTGCTTGAGGCCATCAGTCCGGCGTGATTCAAGTTCCCAAAGCTTTGGGAGTACAATGAGCAGTCTTTACTGGCTGAGCGAAGCTCAGATGGCGCGGCTCCGGCCGTATTTTCCGAAAACCCATGGTGTGCCACGCGTTGATAATAGACGCCTACTCAGTGGTATTATATTCATAAATCGCAATGGGTTGAGGTGGAGTAATGCACCTGATAATCAAACAATCTCTATCGGCGCAACTTATCTCAAAGCGCACCGCACGGCCTCAAGCCTGCGGTTAAAAAAGGGGGGCGTGGCAGGCCGATCGGGCGGACAAAAGGTGGTATGAACACGAAGTTGCACGCCGTCACTGGCACGATTGGACGGCCGATCCGTTTTTTCATGACCGCTGGCCAAGTCAGCGATTACACTGGAGTCAGAGCCCTAGTGGCAAGGCTGCCTGCCGCCAACTGGTTATTGGGAGACCGAGGATATGACGCGGACTGGTTCCGAGAGGCCCTTGTAGACAAGGGAATAACGCCCTGCATCCCAGGACGAAAGTTGCGCGACAAGCCCGTCAAATATGACAAGCGTCGCAGCCGCATCGAGATAATGTGTGGCCGCCTGAAAGACTGGCGACGGATCGCAACCAGATACGACCGATGCCCAAAGGTATTCCTGTCTGCAATCGCCCTCGCAGCAGCCATCTTGTTCTGGTTAAAAATCAATGTGTCTGGAACCTAGGATGATCCCAGACACTCCGTCAGCCTGTTCCTTGGAGCCGCTTTTTTATTTCTGCGTGGTAGCAAGCAACCTGGGTTTGCTACCACGCAGAAATGTGTTATATTCTGGATAAGTGAGCAATTGGTCGCGTGCTTTCATCATGTGCGGCACGCCATTTTTGGAGATTATCATGAATAAATTAATCCTAGCTGCAACTTTGACAGTTGTAGCATCGAATGCATTTGCTGGCTCGCTGGTAGACGCAGTAGAAGAACAGACTGTGGTTATGGCGCCGGTAGTTGTTGTTGAAGAGTCCTCATCATCAAGCTTCCCGCCAGTTGGACCGGCTGCAGTAGGCGTTGGTGTTTTGGCCATTGCAGCAGTTGCTTTACTCGCGAATAATGACGACGGTACAAACGGTACAAACGGTACAAACGGTACAAACTAAGTGGTTTCGCCGCAGATTTTTGACGATTGAAGTCGGCCGTCATTTAAAAAGAGGCTGAAGGCTTTCTGGCTGCTCACTCCGTAGCGGAAGGCCTTGGCCAGATCGCTCTTGCCGGGAATGCGCATGAGCTGTTGTTCGGACCAGTCAAAGAAGGCATCCACCCTTGGTCGGCTCAGCCTTTTGCGGGCCTTTGCGGACTGGCGGTTAATGTCACGCTCAATATCGTAGAACTTACCGATCCGGTCGAGCGCCTCACGCCCGATCTCGGACTTGGTTGAGGCCCAGAAGTCGTGGAAGTCTCACCGTAGCTGCGTCCAACAGGCCGCCTCGCGCAAGCGCATTGTGCCGTCGGGTTGGGGCTCGTAGAGCTTGGCATAGCCCTTGTAGCCGCCTGTTTGCAGAATTCCGCGGGCATTGGCCAGACGGCTTAGAACGTGCTCTTCTTTCCAGTTGGGTGCAAACCGATAGATAGCGCTAGGTGACGCGGCTCCCGCCACGGGCGCTGGTCACGCACGTAGGCCCAGACTCGGCCTTGCTTCACGCCTCTCCCCAATCCTTCGTCTCTTCTAGAGCGGTCCAATACCCCGATCCGGGTATTGGACCGCTCTAGAAGGTCGTTACCCAAGATGTCCGCATCGATCCGCTCGATCAGCGGCGATAGTGCCTTCATGGCGCGGCCACAACAACCTACAAGTGTGCTTTCGGGAATGTCGGCCCCCATCCGCTCGCAGCGCCGACAGGATTTCTTGATCCGGGCGATTTGGATCACCTTCATCTGGGCTGCGATCATGTCGAGCAGTTCGCTTACATCCTCGCCCGCCACGTGCAGATTGCCACTACAGTCTGGACAGCACGCACCTGGGTCAAGCTTACGGCGTTCCCGCGGGGTCGCATCAGACACACGCGCGCAGGCGGAGCGCAACAAGCCAGACGTCGCCAGTCCGGTCATGATCCTCGCGAACACACCCATGTCGCTCCACCGTTTTCAGCGGTTATAAAGCGTCTTAGGAGGTCCATACTCCTTGGGTGCATCACGCCACCGCAACCCATTGCGGTTTATGAAGATAATAACACTGAGTACGCGCTATCATCAACGTGTGGCACACCATGGTTTTTCGGAAAATACGGCCGGAGCCGCGCCATCTGAGCTTCGCTCAGCCAGTAAAGCTTTGGGAACTTGAATCACGCCGGACTAATGGCCTCAAGCAGATTAATGGGTCCAGAGCTTAAGAGATTATAGGCCCACGCGGCAGGCGGTAACAATCGGGCGCTTACATTTGGTCTCCCGTGATGAGCTGATCGATGTTGGTTGTTTCAGCCCTCTGTCAATGAAGCACGTAGAGTTGCCCGAACTATCCAATGGACGGCTTTTTGCCGGACCTTCGTCTGTGTACAGACCAGTGATCGAATAGTGCGAACGGCAGACCCACCGGTACGGCTATCCAGCAGAGTAGACGACCAGGCCAAGGCGGTCTGCGATTGGCTAGCAATGCATGCCACCAGAAACGTCCAAAATTGGCTAGGACACGCGCGCGTAGTACAGGTCGAAGCGACAGCCCATTTAAAGCGCGGTAAAGGCGTGCTGATCCTACAGGCGAGTGCATACGCACCTCTAGCATACGCGCTGACAGGCCATCCGCTTGGTATTCTACTAGGACAGCCGACCGATTTGAAGTTAGCCACCTGCTGTCACGATCCTGCGAAAGCATAAGTGCACTTTCCGCCAAAAAAGTTTCTGACGGTATTTCAGGAAAGACCCGAAGTTCCGCGCCACGCCGCAGCATCAGAGTGCAGTCAAAAGTGGGACCTGTGTTCAGCAGTTCCTCGTATGTCAGACAACGGTCGTCGACGGCAAAGCGATGTTGGGTTGTGCGGTTTAGCACGTCGACGGCCATAAAAGCACCGATAGAGCCTCGAGTTTCAGCGGCTTCTGCCGTCTCTTGAATTGCGCGAAGGCCTCCTGGGGCAAGCCTGTCGTCACTATCTATGATGGCGCACCATTGCCCCCTTGCTTCACGAAACGCCATGTTGAGCGCGCGATGCTTGCCACCGTGGGGCTGGTACAGCACCCGTAGCGGCACAGGGCAGTACGGTGCGAATTCCGCAACGACAATCTGGGTGTCATCGGTGGATCCATCATCCACGATCAGCCACTCGATATTGACCCCAGAATATTCGGCTGCCACGAATGACTGCATGAGCCTTGGCAACAGGTGCGCGCGATTGCGGGTTGGTGTGACAATCGTCAGAAATGGCTGATCAAGCATCGGATTATTAAGCCATATCTAAACAGAAATCGTAGGAATTATGCTGTTCGGGGTGTTTGAAGGCAAGATCTTCTGGTCTTCAATTCGGCAAATTGGAGGCCAGATGGTGACAGGTGAACAGAACCACGATGGTACGGAGGATTTCAAGTTTAGCGAAAGCACGAAGGATGGAAACAGTGCGGTCGAATAGGATCGACTTGGCTCAAGTCATAAGGTCGAACCGGATTCGTATGCTCGAAGTCGCGGATATATCCCCAGGGATAATCCGCATCGGCACTTTAGTTGGTAGGCAATCCAGATGTGCGCGTTCCCGAGTGGCCGTCATTACGGTCATCGCGGGTCGAGCCCGTCGCGCAAAGCCAGTAATGCTGCGCGCGCGTGTGGCGGCGTGCTCCGCGTTGTCTTGAGCATTTGACGCAACCGCAAGCCGTAGAACCATGCGACCAGCGCGAGGCCGCGCGGAGCCCGGCGGCGGCCGCCGTGGCGTTCTATCCATCGCGCGCGCATCACGGTCGGCTGCTTTACAGCACGGCGCAGAAAAAGACCGGCCCGTCCATGCACTGGTACTTGGGCGAGATCCACTTGTAGCTTGAAGTCGGTCCGGCCCTCGGGCGGCAGCGTAAGCAGGGTCTGAAGTTCTTCCCGGGTGGGTCGCGCCTGCGAAGCATCCGGCACAAAACCGGTCAGGTCTGCGAGGCGTGCGGCCTCTGGAGGGTTCAGCAAGCGTGCTGTGATTTTAAGTGCACTGTCCATAGACAAGAGACTGGCTAGCGCGCGGGTTTCCGAACGGTTTGGAGGATCGTACCGCAGCAGGTAGACAATGTCAGCGATGTAGAGCGGGCCGAGATCAAGCTCGTGTTCGTGAACACCGTGCAGCACCAGGTGCAGCAGCATGACCGCGGAGCTGGGTATGGGCACGTCTGTGCGTCCCAGGGGAAAATGACGTAGCCCGGACCAAAGGGCCGTCTCAAACGCCTGCCGCGCGCCAGGCGGGATACGGTCGTCTGCGGACAGCATACGGTCGTGTAGTTCGACCGGGATTATTTGGTCAGGACTGTGGATCGGAGGCAGGTGTTTGGCCGCGTCAGATGTCAACACGGGCCGGTCTGCAAACTGTGCCATCGTTCCGCCCTTACTGACCAGCAACGCATGCGCGCGCGCAAGATCGGTAGGGGCGATCAGTATGTCGAGGTCACGCATCGGTCGCAGGCCAGGCAGTGGATAGGCCAGATGCGCCAGTGCGAGCCCCTTGAGAAAACAATGTGCGATCCCCGCCTCCGTCAGCAGGTAGGATATCCGCGCTGCCTCGCGCGCTACGGCAAGCCCGCGTTGCTGCGCCCGAGCGAGAACTGCGTTGTTGTCCATTGCGCGCGCCAGCAAAGGTCCACAGCGATGCGCTTGCGCGATCACGCGGAGGCGAGAAAGATCAGACGCGCTCAGCGTCGCGATTTGACGCGATGCCCCACCTTCGGCCGCGCGCATCAGGTCAATCAGTAAGGTTTCGACCTGATCCAGGGCCGGTATTCCATTTTGTTGGATCAAGCCATTTGACCGCTGAGCCTGTTGCATATCAGCTCCCCTTCGCGTTAGGTCAATCTGCGGTGGTAACAAGGCAATGAAAGATCGTGTTTCACAACCTCAATGAAGCAGAAATGTCCCGAAAACCAAATAAAAATACCTCTTGCCCAATGGCCGCGACACAGGGTGTCAAAATGACTTGCGTGTGGGACTCTAGCGCGACCTATGGTTGCGCCTGATGTTCGCCCTGCGCATTGCTTGGGACGCTCCGCCCGACAACAGTGGCCGGAAGGGTGCCGTGCGGCGCGCTATGAAGTTGTTCGACGGCGCTGGTCTACAGAAGGCTGCGATACCCGAAGGTCTTGATCTCTACGCAGCCGATGCGCCTCACGGGCCGGATCTGCACCACTGCGCTCAGACCGGTAAGGTCATTTGTTTGTGGGGGTTCACGACCCAAGGGGACGCGCACGCGCTAATGCAGATATACCGTCGCGACGGTAGTCAGGGACTGGAGGCCGTACGCGGCGATTTCGCATTGGTGCTGGTCGATCCACGCGCCAGGCGGTTGGTGGCGCTGCGCGACGGATTGGGGATTAAGCCGCTCTACTGGTGCGAGACAAAAGGAGCGCTGTGCGTGGCGGGATCGCTACCGCTACTGGAGGCAGTGAGTGGTGCACCGTTCGAATTGGACCATGACTGGGTGATCCGCGCGGTGGCTGGTCTGTCGATGAGCCGGTCGAAGACACCCTTCAACGGCTGCGCCAAGCTTGCACCTGGTCACCTTCTGCAAGCGAGCGGGGTGGAACGCGAGGTGCGCCGCGTTCACGCCTTTGATCCGTCTAGCCCGCCGGCTCACGAGCATGATGCGTCCCGTGTCTCGGCGTATCGGAGTCTTCTGGACAGGGCGGCGGTGCTGCGGGTGCCACCCACGGGGGATCTTGCGATCGAGGTCAGTGGGGGGCTTGATTCCAGCACCGTACTGGGGCTTGTCGCGGCAGCGCGCGCGGACGGGGCCCGTGGTCTGCACGGTTTTGCCTTCGTCGGTTTCGAGATGGAGCCGCTGCGCGTGTTGCAATCGACAGCCTGGGCCGGCTGCCGGGAAACCTACGTGACCACCCAAAGGGACGAAGCAGGGCTTGCGGCTGCGCGTACGTTGGCTTGGCAGGTGTTAGGCCACCCAGCGGAACATGGCATCTGCTTGGGCCATACCGCCTTCTACGGCCAAGCCCGCAAACTGGGATACCGGGCAATATATTCTGGTTTTGGCGGAGACGAAGGGGTGACGAACTACGGCGGCGTACAACTCCGAGAACTCTCTGTCACGCGCCAGAAGCGTGCCCTGTGGCGCAGCGTGCGGGGCAACGCAATGACCCGACCTCTGCGCTTTTTGCGCCACTGGATTGCGCCTCGCCGCCAACTCCCTGTGGATCTTGCTATGGCACGCGGAGCAGAGCGGCAGCTGGATGCAATCCCCTTGACGCAGGAGGCGCTGGACCGCATCGACGGCGCGCGCGCGATCCGCGAGAACGCAAACTATATGTCACCGCACAACAGTATCAACGCTCACGCCATTGCGATGCTGGAAAAACCCTTCGTCTCAACGCGGACGGAAAGCTGCACCTTGATGGCGGCGGCGCACGGGCTGGATCACTACTGGCCACTTCTGGACGTGGACCTGATTGAAGGCTGGCTCACCGCTCCGGCGATCGAGAAGGCTAGCGGCAACCATGGCCGCTTTCTGCACCGCCGCGCGGTCGAGGGTATTATGCCTCCCGCAATCCAGTGGCAGCGCGGCAAACACATGGGTGAACCACTCGCCCGCGGTGTGCAAGCGGAGCAAGGCCCGGGACCCTTCAAAGTGGCACCCGCGCCGCTGCACCGAGTGCTGTCTGAGATCGTCGATACCGATCGCCTGGCATGGCTCGTCGCATCGGCACAGAGTGTTGGCGACAATCCGGCGAGTGCGCCTGCTCGGAGATCTCTCGGGATCCTTGAAGAATTAAATAACTGGCTCTTCTGGCGCGACGAAAGGCCCTAATCTATGCAATCAATCCTGAACCAGCGACATCGCTATCACGCCTGCGGACTGCGTGTAGTCTCCGACATCGCCCTGCCGAGCCTGCTCGACGCCATGGGTGAGGACGATCGCGCGGAAATCGAGATCGCGCACGGGTCTGTTCCCGAGAAGCTGGAAGAGCCACTTCTTCGCTCTGGACCCAATTGGGAACTGGCCCCTACAAGGTTCTTGCTGCGCGTACCGCCCGTGGGTCGGTTCCTGATCGAGGAGGGCACGCGTATTTACTACCAGCCGGCTCAAGGCAAGTCGCCAGAGGATCTGACCGCCTTCCTGACCGGCAGCGTCATGGGGCTCTTGCTGCACCTGCGCGGGGCGCTGGTGATCCACGGCAGCGCAGTGGAGGTGGGTGGGCGCGCCGCAATATTCTGCGGAATCTCTGGGGCCGGAAAATCGAGCCTCGCCGCGGCGCTTGGCCGTCGCGGTTATCCAATGGTGAGCGACGATTTGTCGACTCTCGCTTGGGATGAGCACCGCAACTTGAGGCTCTGGCCCGATGGGCGCAAGCATAAGCTTTGGGCGAAGGCCATCACTGCGCTCAACCTCTCTGATCGACAGGGGGACGGCGTCCGGCAGCAGATCCACAAGTTCCACGTTGAGCCTGCGGCCGTCACGACCGGGCCGCTGCCGGTGGGCTGGATCTACGAACTCGGCGAGGACCGCAGTGATCCGCAGGTCCGAATCGAGCGGGCCTCTCTTCCAGATGCTGCGGTGCTGATGCGCCGAAACGCTTTTCGGGCGAAAATCATGTGGGAGCTCGACCAGAAGGACGGGTATTTCCTTGCCGCGGCGCAGATCGCGCGTACCAGTGGATTCTTCCACATCAAGCGCCCGTTGGATTTTACCCGCATGGACGAGGTTTTGGATAAGCTGGTCGCGCATTGGGACATGACCAGCGCTGAGGAGCGGACGTGATGGGCTTTTGCTGGCTCGCCTCCTATCCTAAATCGGGGAATACCTGGTTTCGGCTGGTGACCGCAAATCTCGCTGCCGAGAGTGGCCAGCCTGTCGACATTAACAACATCCCCGAAAGCGGTGGCATCGCCAGCGGGCGCGGTGCTTTCGACGCTACGCTGTTGGTCGAAAGCGGCCTTTTGACCCATGACGAAGCCGATACGATGCGGCCCATGCTTTATCGCGGATGGGCCGAGCCTGAGGATGGTGCCTTCGAGAACGCAATGAGGCTCGCCTCGGACTACGTGGACCCCGAACAGCGAACCCGGTTGGTGAAGACCCACGACGCTTGGACGGTGCTCCCGGACGGCACTCCATTGATGGGTGGGGCAACGGCGAGCGCCCGGGCGATCATAATCGTGCGTGATCCGCGTGACGTCGCGGCCTCGCTGGCTAACCACCTTGGCGTCGACATCGATGAAGCCATTGCTTTCATGGCCGATGGGAACAGCACCTTCGCGGGCAGTGTGAAGGGGCAGTCATCCCAGCTGCGCCAGCGCCTCTTGCGATGGGGTGATTTCTATCGTTCCTGGCTCGACCAAGATGACATCCTTGTGCATCTTGTGCGCTACGAGGATATGCAGGCTGACCCTGTGGCCGCAATCGGGGAGGCGTTGGCTTTTGCGGGCCGCACGGCAAGCCTCGACGCTCTTGCGCGCGCGGTCGACAACGCTAGTTTCGAGCGGCTGCGCACGCAGGAGGACGACGGCGTCTTTCGTGAGGCACCGCCAGGGCGCCGCTTTTTCCGCCAGGGTCGGTCGGGGGGCTGGCGAGACGAGTTGACGGCGGATCAGGTGGCGTCGATCGAGGCCAGCCAGATCGACATGATGGACAGGCTGGGCTATATTCGCATCGCGCGGGACGCGCCGCCGGCACACAAGGAGTGAAACCCATGACGACTCTACGCAGAACGGGGCTGTGGCTGGATGCTGCAGTGGGCGACGAAATCCTAATGATGCATGTGGAAACCGGTCGGTTTATGTCACTGAATGAGACCGCGAGCGTTCTGTGGAAGCGACTGGAAACCCCAGCGTCCGAGGACGATCTTGCCAGCGAACTGGTAGCCTCCTTCGAGGTCTCGCCAGAAGCCGCGCGGTGCGACGTCGCAGCTTTCGTCGAGGCCGTTGCCAAGGAGGGTGCCGTTGAGCAAAGCTAACCTGCACCGCAGCTGCATCTCGCGGCTGCGCAGCTTTGCAGGACGAGACCGCGAGATGCAGGTAGCTTTGGTCGAGGCGGCGGTGCGGCTGACAATCCTTCATGCGGCCTACCTGGGTATGACCCACGAGCAAAAGGCACGGTACTTCGGCCGCGCCAGTCCCTCCGCTGTAGGTGAGGCGTTCAACTTGGACATGGTGCTAGACGACCGCCAGATCGCTCAGGCCTGGATAGTGCGCCGCGCAATTGACCGAGCCGTGGCATTCTTGCCGCAGGACATTGTCTGCCTGCCGCAGGCTATGGTCGCTCGCCGGATGCTGCGCCGGCGCGGGATCGCATCGGTGATGTTCTTCGGCGTCGAGGACGGCATCGATGCCGCCGCGGCCGGTACCCACGCCTGGATCACCGCCGGACCCGTTCCGGTGGCAGGCTTTCCCCAGCGAGCGCGCTACCACGCCTTTGCAGCCTATCTACCGTCTGAGGTTGGGATCAACGTAGAGACAGTGCCTGCGGCAGATCTAAGGATCGGACTTTGATTGAGGCTTCCACCACCAGACCGGTGCGCGAGCGCAGTGATGCAGCGCGGCTCCGTGAAGAGCTGCGTTTATTGCGCGCCCTTGTGCAAGGGCGCTTTGACCCAGCTGTAATTTGGTCTCGGATTCGCGCCTATCCCCGAATACGTCGCGCCGTCATCCGTGACCGGCTAATCCCGCAAGAGCTGCGGGGCCTTGGGGCCGATGTCAACCATGTGCTGGCCGATCGTGACGCCTGGTTCTTGCAAGCCGATCTGCGCGCCGCCCGGCCCATGGGGCTGCCGCAGGCGCAAATGCTTACTTTGAGAAGCAAGGCGCGTTTCGCACTGGACTGTGCCGCTCAGGGCCTTGCCCATCCGCTGACGCATGTCCTGCCAAAGGGGCCTGGCCGGACCTTAGGGCCGCTTGACCTGCCGGCCTTTCTCAAGCCCGACGTTGCTCACCACGCCCGGGGGGCCGCGGTGCTGGTGGGGGTTGGCACCGACGCAACGCTAACTAGCGCTGTGGGCACCTTTCGTGGGGACGTGGCCACCTTGCTGTCCCGCCACTTGCCCGGCGAACAGCTGGTCGCTCAACCGGTGCTGAGCAATGCGCCGGCGCTGGCAGAAATCGTAGGTCCGGTGGCCGCCACCTTCCGCGTCGTGACCGGGCGTATGGGTGGGCAGTTCGGCACCCTGTCGATGCTGGCCGAACTGCCCCTGGGCGAGGCCCTGCCGCTGCCGCAACGGTGGGAGGTGCGGCGTGTCAATTTTGAGACTGGTCGACTAGGACCGCCGATGCGGGCAAGGCGGCCGGGGACCAATGTCCTCCAAGTGGCGCTCGAGGGCACTGTTCTGCCACAGATCACCCAAATGGCAACTCTGGCTGCTCGCGCGCACGACTTGCTGACGTCTGAATTGCCGCTGGTCGGCTGGGACCTTGTGGCTGGACCGGACGGGCCTGTCCTGTTGGAAGGGAATGTCGATTGGGCTGTCTTGCCTCACCTTCTCACGCCTGAGGGGCCGGATCAGGAGATGGCACGCCGTTTCGCCGCCGTCGCTGCAGCAGCCATTTTGGGGTCCGCATGACGCCTCGCCACGCCGCCGCAGCGCAGGGCAGCCGGAGCCTGCAAGCGCGTGTTGCGCTGACCGAGACGCTGAGCCTGACCCGCGGGCTTTTAACCCGGGTTGACGCCCATTCGCGGCCGCAAGCACGGAGGCTCATCGGGCTGATGATCGCGGGAGCGCTTGTCGAAGGCGCGGGCCTTGCCCTTCTGCTGCCCATTGTTGGCATCGTTGTCGCGGACGAGAGCGGCAACGCCGTCACGCAGCTCATCGCCTCGGTTGGGATTGTGGACCAGTCGGCGCAGTTGTCACTGTTCCTCGGGCTTTTCGTGTTTGCGGGCCTGATCCGAGCGCAGGTGCACTACCTGCGCGACGCCGCCAGTGCGCGGTTCCAGACCCGTTTTACCCGGATTGAGCGTAGCACCGTGGTCGAGCGGCTGTCACAGGCTCGCTGGACCGATATAGTGGGGCTTTCGCACGCGCGCGTCGGTAGCCTCGTAACGCTAGACGTGGATCGCGCGACTATGGCGCTGAGCCACCTTATCCGGATTGTGGTCACTGCCGTCACGCTGGTAGTCCAGGCAACAATAGCGGTCATGATATCCCCGCTGCTGGCGCTGTTGGCGATTTTGCTGATTGGCGTGGGGCTGGGATATGTCTTCTTTGCTGGGCGCTCGGCGCTGACACTGGGGGCGGGATTGCAGGCCTCAATGCGGACGATGCAGCGCGACACTGGGGTTTTCATGGCGGGGCTGAAGACATCAATGGCGCAGAATACCCAGGGTGCCTTTCTGGCAGAGCTTCAGGCCGTCATGTACCGCGCCCGCGCCATGGCGCTCCACCAGCAGACCACACAATCGGGCGCGCGCCGACTTTTCCACGCGGGTATGACACTTTTTGGCGCGGTGCTGGTGGGAGGGGGTGTGTTGCTGGACGTGACCGCCGCGCAGCTTATTGCGGTTGTGCTGGTGCTGTCGCGCATGTCGGGGCCAACCTTGGCAATCCAGCAGACGATCCAGCATTACCAGTTCGCTTTGCCCAGCTTTCGCGAGATCCAAACTCTGCTTTCAGAGATCCCCTCTCGCCCACCGACGGTGTCCAGCAACCTCAAGCTTGATGGCTCGGTTGAGTTGATCGAGGCCAGCTATCGCTATGGCTCCACATCCGGCGGGGTCGGCCCAGTCAGCCTGAAGATCGCGCCCGGAGAGATCGTGGGTCTTACTGGACCCTCGGGCGCAGGCAAGACGACACTCTTGGATATGGTAACGGGGCTTTTGCCGCCGCAGTCGGGGGAGGTGCGCGTCAATGGCCGGATACTGGACGGGCATATGATGGCAGACTGGCGCGGCGCGCTGGCCTATCTGACCCAATCCACGTTTCACGCCAACGATACTGTGCGCGCCAACCTTGCGCTGTCTGGCACCGGCCCACACGACGACGCAATGCTTTGGGACGCTTTGCGCCTTGCGGGTGTGGCGGGCACTTTGCGCGCACGCGACCATGGGCTGGACACCCCGATGGGCGAACAGGGCGGTACCCTATCGGGGGGCGAGCGTCAGCGCGTTGCGCTGGCGCGGGGGCTGCTGCGTAGGCCGAAGCTTCTGATTCTAGACGAGGCACTAGCGGCGGTCGACGTGGCAACCGAACGCGCGATCATGCGCGACCTTTGCGCAGTACCGTGGTCCATGAGCATGCTTATTGTGACCCACCGGCTCGAGAGCCTATCCCCCTGTGATCGGGTTCATATGTTGGCCCCTGGATCGTATTCCGGCGCGGCACCGGGCACGGATTGTTCGCAGTGAACATTAACTCACGGTTTAGGACCTCGGATCAAGTTGCTGGGGGCCGGATACCCAAGCCGCCGCATACCCCATCAGCGTACGCTACGAGTCAAGAGGGGCCGTAGGAACTAGGACCAAAGGTGCGTTCAGCTTGGTACGCAGAACTTTTCCCTTCCGGCCCGCGGTCAGAAGAGGCATAGGTGATGGCCGGTGCGACGTAAGCGCGACGCTTAGTGCTCGAGTTTTCCGCGTCATCGGTTTGGGTTGTGGAAGTAAATTCAGTCATAAGGCTCACATGGTTTGGATGCTTGTAATCTGACCCACCGTCTCGAGAACCTGTCCCCTTACGATCGCGCTTATCTGCTGGCCCCGGGGTTGTAGTTCGGCGCGGTGCCGGGCGGGGATTGCCGCAGTGAGTATTTACTCACGGTTTGAGACCTCGGATCAGGTTGCTGGGGGCCGGATATACAGATCTTTGCTTACCTATAAGGTTACAGAACGTATCAGGAAGGGCCCATGCTGTTGCCAAAACCTGTGCTCCCCTCATTATTATTCTGGACAACTTTTCCCTCTGGCCCGCTATCAGCAGAGGCATAGGTGATAGCCGGTGCGATGTAAGCACGACGCTCGGTGCTCGGCTTTTCGGAGTTATCGATCTGTGTATCGTAAGTAAAATCGGTCATAATGCTCACATGATTTGAATAGTATAAATCGGGTGCCCCCATTGGAAAGAAAGGCGAGGCATACGTGTTCACGTATAGGGTATCATTCTAATTGGATAACGAGGTCGTGGTTATCGCGCAACAATTTCTTAAGTTGATCCACCTTAACGGTAGATAACAATCTCCCCCTGAAGCAGGTCTTTTGGCGCAAGCGTACTGCGGGCACCGTCCGGCCAGTCGACTTGGACTAACGACACCTCGCGCGCGGCACCTAGTCCGAAGTGGGCCGCGACGGGATCAAAGCTGGCAAAACCGCCCCCGGCGCGGATCGGCCGAGTCTGGCAAGGGCCGGGGAGAACGGTGCGCGCACTGTCGGTGCAGATCGTAACGCGCGCTCCGATCGCCTGCGTGTTACCACCTGCCTGGCGTAGCGCTACCCACAGCGCGGGTCCCGCAGGTCGGTCATTACGGTGAACTACAATATGCGGCCCCGACAAAGCCCTGATCATGTCGATATCACCGTCGCGGTCGTAGTCGAACCGCACGGCTGAAAAGCTGGGGCTGGGATCTTCTAGCCCGAATGCACGTGTTGCTAGCTCGAACTGGCCCGCCACGTTGTGATAAAAAACGTTAGAATCGCCGCTTGCGAGCCGAGGCCAATAGCCTGTCATAATCGACAGATCCTGCCATCCGTCCTGATCGAGATCGGCAAAACGGGCGTCCCAGGTCCAGCCGGGAAGGTCAACGCGCTGCGCCTCGGCGAGATCGGCAAATGTGCCGTCCGGCTGACCGGTGAAAAGGGTATTTAAATCTCGCAATGGCGCGCCCATCGTGTCCTCGATCACAGCCGCAGGCGGTTGGGGCATATGGATATCCAGCAGAACATCGCAAAGGTCGCGCACGAGGGGAATCTGGGCCAACGCCCGGATGCAAGTTTCATGGGCTGCTGCGTCGGGGCCGGGAGTCCGCTCCCGCGATAGGTCCCAGAACAGGACCTCCGCAGCGCAGATCTTGCGGTCTATGACATCAGCGTTCGTGCAATTAGATATCCCCCCGCCCGCAGAGGAAAACTTATGGCTTGCCAAGCGTCCCGCATCGGAATGACATGCCATCCGTTGTGCGTCGGACCAGCCTGCATCCCGGCTCCAAAGTGCGCAGAGGCTCTCTATGTTCTTCCTTTGATCCACATCATCTAAGCGTCGGCTGCTCATTCCGATTTGGCCGCCGTAATAATCGGGGATGAGATCGTTGTTCCAGTCGCCTTCGTCGTAGCTCATGGTGGTGTGAAGCGGATAGGGCAGGCCGAGGTCCCGGCCCGCGCGGTCCACGAGGGTACCGTCCTCGGAAAACTCAGTGACGGCGTCAGTGCCAGCGACATCGTTCCCGGCTAAAAGGTCAATTTTGCCGTCTCTATTGATGTCACTAGCTAGCAGCGTCAGAGTCTGGCCTGTGAACTGATTGATAGCTCGGCGGTCGAACTGCCTTGCGCCCCGGTTAAGTAAAATAAAGTTGGCCGAGACAGGCATCGCCTTGTTCAGATTGCTTGCTGCCCCAGTGGTCAATGCGTTATTGCCAAGGGCGATATCGAGCCGTCCATCGCGGTCAAAATCCGCAAAGGCCATTGCCCGAGTTCGCGCCGTGTCCGGCGTATCCAGCTTTATGGCCGGAGCTTGGTCGAAGCGGCCCCCGCGGTTTTCATAGATAAAGACACCGCGCCCGTCGGTGGCCAAAACTAGATCAGGGTCTGAGTTGCCGATTAAGTCGACAAATGCGAGGGTCAGTGCAGGCACTTCGCCCGGTGGGCCGGCATCGAAGGGCTGGCGTTCAAACCGACCACCAACGTTGCGATAAAGTGCGATGCCGCCTTGTAGTCCGGACCGTCGCAGTGCGAGGTCGACCCAGCCATCGTCATCAAAATCCGCGGCTGCAATGCCACCGTGAAGGCCGAATGGCAGCAATAGATGCGGTGCCACGATTTCATCGTGCAAGTCGAGCCCGATGTCGGGCCCATAGACCCGCGTAAATACCGGATCCGTCTCCACCACCGAAGGTTGTGCGAGCAGAATCGGCCGCAGGGTGACCCCAGCGACAGGGGTGCCATCAAGAAACTCGAAATCCAGCGGTCGGTTCGCCACAGGTGCGACTGTTGAGGGCGCCGGCAGTGGCGGTGAAATAATATCAGGCCAAGTAATCTGTGGCCCGTTCGCTAGCGTTTGAATTAAGCGCTCTCTCTCCCAAGCATGGAACGGACCGCCGGTCTTTACCGTGATTGCCCCCGCCAGCACCGCCGCCGTCACACACATCGCCCAAAGCGCCAACGCAGTGCGCGCCGAGATTGCACGCCAGATTACTAAAAAGGCGTAGACGCTGAACGACCCCAAAGCCACGACCGCAACGGCGGCGAAATGATCCTGTAGCCCCATCCCCAGCAAAGATGCGGTCAGGATTACGTCAAAAGCGATCGGCGCGGGAGCGAAACTGAGCACCACCGCCAGCGCCAGCATCGCGCCAATGATGGCGAAATCACCCGAACGGGGCATTACAAGAATTAGAGCAGACGGCTTCACCAATTCGACGAAAATTGCCCCGAGCACCGCGGCGCCCAGCATTAGTGGCACTGTGATGAGCGCTATGAAAAAGAGATTTCGTGCATAAGTCTGCGTGAGCCAAGCGACCGCACGTAGCGGCGGATAGTGCCCCGGCTGGGGCTCTTGCAGTGCTAGGTTGCCGGCTAACCAGCCAAATAGTCCCGACTTTTGAACGCCTGCCAGCTTGGCTGAGATCTCACCCGCCTGTGCGGCCTCTGCCTCGCGATGCAGCACAAAACGGCACAGCAGCGGAACGCCAACCAACACCATGCATAGTGAAACCGCAAGCTTTGCCAAGGCGACGTTCAACGGCAGCAACGCAAAACTCATCGTCACGACGATGACGTTCAGCGTGGGTGACGCGATCATCGCCGCCAGCGTCGTCTCCAGCCGCATCCGCCCCGTGTGGAACCCTAACGCGATGGGCACTGCGCAGTTTACGCAGACCCCCAGCGGTGCCCCGATGGCCGCGCCCATGGCCGCGTTGGCAAAGCGGCCATTAAAGGATCGCCGCCGAATTAGTGACAGGATCGTCAGCGCGCTAGAGCCGAAAAGAACGCCGAAGGTCATGCCCTTTAAGTTGGTGAAGATCCAGTTGGCTGTGTTCGCCCACATCCGCTCCCAGAGGCCGCTACCGGGCAGGGTGCGGATCAAGATATCAAAGGCCAGACCGCTGATAGGTGTCTCGACCCCTGATAATGCCTTGGCTCCCAGTGACGGATACCGTGATTGCGTCCAGAAATATAACGCGAGGCCCGCCGCGAGTGCTACCGCCACGAACAGCCGCAGGTCTAGATCGCGCCCGAAGGTCGGGCGCTGGGCCTGTTGAGGGGAGAGGCCGTTTTTGCTGCTCATGCTAGCAACCTTTTTTTGCAGCAAGACCGGTTAGTACAACCGCCCTGAGATTATGAATTATTGAGGTACGACCCATTAGGCAAGCACGTGATCGGTATTATAAGCAACACGTCTTGAGGCGAAACATGAAACCTTTTTAGCCTGTTTAATGATAGAATGCAGTCCCTTTCGTTACTGAATACGCCGCCTGAATTCATTCATCTGGCGGTAATACTGTAGGTCCGGTTTCTACCCTCGCTTCGAAATTTTCAAGACTTGTTGAAGAAGCGAGCCGTTGGTTTGAGCCGCGAAACTATTCGGTTCTAGTGGCACCGGTTTGGGGCCTTATTTATCTTCTCTCTGAGAAGCATCTACGCCATTAAAAAAGCCTATGGACGAATTTCAGCCTTCAAGGCAAAGCGGCGTTTTCGGCCTTTTGTTCGGTGCTCTTCCATTTGGCCAATCAGCAACGGATAATATAAAGATGCGTGTGAGACGCATTAAATAACAGACATAGGGTCTTAAGGGCTGTGCCGATGGATATGCGATCCTTATCTTTTGGCGCTGGGCAGATTGGCCCAAGGCTATTAATCGCTTTGAAAAGGCTGTACCATGCACATTTTGATAACGGTGAACGCCGCCTGGAATATCTGGAATTTTCGACGGCCGCTGGTTGAAGCCCTGTCGGCTGATGGGCACCAGATCACTGTTCTAGCCCCGCCGGACGACTCGGTGGCCGAGCTTGAGCAGATCGGCTGTCGTTTTCGACCACTGGAAATGAGCGTAAAAGGTTTGGACCCGATTGAGGATCTGCAACTCCAACGCAGGTTAAAGCAGGTCTTTCGCGAAGAGCAACCGGACGCCATTCTGAGCTTCACGATCAAGAACAATATCTTTGGGGCCAGGGCCGCGCGCGCGACTGGTATGCCCTTCATCCCGAATGTCACGGGGCTTGGCACCGCTTTTCTATCGGGTGGCCTTTTGCAAACCGTTGCTGAACAGCTCTATCGCCGCGCCTTTGGTAAACTGCCGATCGTGTTCTTCCAGAATGAAGATGACCGTGATCTGTTTCTTGACCGCAAGCTAGTGCGTACGGACCAGGCACGACTGCTGCCGGGTTCCGGTATCGATCTAGCGCGCTTCGCGCCGGCAGAGATGCCTTCTGCAGACGCGCCGCCTGTGTTTTTGATGATTGCGCGTCTTTTGCGGGACAAGGGTGTAATCGAATTCGTAGAGGCGGCACGGCAAATCAAGGCAGGACATCCGAATGCGCGTTTCCAGCTACTGGGCGCAACCGGTTCGGAAAACCGTACTGCCATCGACACCGCGACCGTCGAAGGTTGGGTGGCCGAAGGTGTGGTGGAGTATCTTGGCACGACCAGCGATGTGCGCCCGGCGATCGCTGCCGCGTCCTGTGTCGTACTGCCATCTTACCGCGAAGGCGCGCCGCGCACGCTGATCGAGGCCGCATCCATGGCCCGACCGCTCATCGCGACCGACGTGCCTGGATGTCGTGCCGTGGTCGATCGCGATGTGACAGGTTTACTTTGCGAAGTGCGAAGCGCTGATAGCCTCGCTGTGGCAATGGAGCGGTTTCTGGCGCTCTCGCCACAAGCCTGGATCGAGATGGGACAGGTTGGGCGGACAAAGATGGAACGTGAATTCGATCAGGGGTTGGTTGTCGCAGCCTATCGCCAGGCCCTCATTGCCCTCACCGGCGACGGGCAAGGCTAACTGCAATGGACATGGACTTTTTTATTATATCGAAACTTGTCGGCGCACTCTTGCGATCGGACACTTGGATCGTCATCGCCTTGGCAGGCATCGTTCTTGCATTGATCCTGCAACGCAGGACTATTGCGCTTTGGATCAGCAGCATCTCATTGGTGCTGCTGATCGCGCTGAGCGCCCTGCCGCTCGGGGATCTTTTTTTGCAGCCGGTCGAGGGGCGCTATCCGACCAATCCGGTTCTTGAGGCTGTCGATGGTATCATCGTGCTCGGCGGTGGTGAGAACGCCCGTGCCAGTGACTTTTGGGACCAGGTGCAACTAAATGAAGGCGCAGAGCGCTACACGGCTGCGCTCGCTCTCGCGCGTCGGTTCCCCAAGGCACAGGTTCTCTTTACAGGTGGTGGTGGTGCACTTCGGGACGCGGCCGGCGACGCTATCGCCTCGGAGGCCGCCATTGCCGAGCGTTTCTTTCTCGACCAAGGCATGGCGCCCAAGCGCCTGCTTTTGGAAAGCCAATCGCGCAACACTGCGGAAAACGCCCGCCTTAGTCTAAAGCTTGCGGGCCCTGCACCGGATGAGGATTGGGTTCTTATCACCAGCGCTTTTCACATGCCGCGCGCCATGCGCAGCTTTGAAGCCGCAGGCTGGGATAGTCTTGTGGCTTGGCCTGTCGACTATCGCACGTCAAGGTTTGGGGACGGCATCGGCTGGAACTTGATCCAGAACTTGGCTGTGCTAAACACTGCAATCCGTGAGCGTGTCGGACAGCTCGCGTATCGCCTTAGCGGGCGGTAAAGGGATTGCCACTTTATACTGCGCGTAGCTGATCCGCTTTTAGGGCAGCTCTGGTTTGCCTGCCCATGACGTCCAGTAACACCCAAACGCGGCGATCTGGCTCCACGGTTTCGACAGTGGTGATTACATCCGCAAACGGGCCTGTAGTTATCGCGACCTGGTCGCCCGACTGTAGGCATTTTTGCGACAGCCGCTCATTGCCTTGATCGCAGCGCAGCATCAACTGGCTGACTAGGCCAAAGGGAACTGGGGTCGGTTTATTGCCGAGACTAACAATATGTGTGATGCCGTAGGTGGAATTGACTGCGCGCCAATGCCCCTGCTGCAAGTCAAAGGCCACAAACAGATAACCTGGAAACATCGGGCGCTTTCTGACAGTGAACTTGCCACGGACGCGTGTGGTTTCTTCATGCAGGGGTAAAAACGTCTCGAAGCCCTGCTGGACAAGGTTGCGTTTGGCAATTTCATGGCTGTTGGGTTTGAATTGCGCCAGAAACCAGGTTGTTCCGCTGTCGTGATCTCTCATACGGGCCCTATTTGCTCAACTTTGAACGACCATGCGTTTAATCCCGCCCACCTTCAATCCTGAACTTAGGCCTAGGCCCCCTACTGCTGATTGAGGAAGCGCGGATATTCCCTTTCGGGCTTGCCCCTGCATTGCGTTCATTTACGGGCGCTTCAAGCATATGGTACCCGAAGAACTTTACGCTTGTATCGCGCATATGTAAGGCACTTAAATCCAACCAGTTTGTACTGGGTGTCGTAAATAAATAACATTATTTGAACAGTTCTGGCTTTTAGTGAAGGCCGTATCATGCTATCGCTCAAGGTTGAGCGACCATGCCTGTACCAAAGCATCTTATTCAGAATACCACGAACCCGAGAAGAGCCAGCGGCACTTCTTGTGCGGAAACCTGCGAAAGTGGCTCTGTTTGATGGCCGGGCAGCGCAGCAAAGCACAAGAGGATCTGCGTTTTCGTGTCCTGCGCCTGCTGCAGGAAAATCCAGAAATGTCCCAACGTGATATTGCGGCCGCGGTCGGGATAAGTGTTGGCGGCGTGCATTACTGCCTGAATGCGTTAGTGGAAAAAGGTATGGTTAAGCTGGGGAATTTCTCGGCTGCGAATGACAAGCGTCGCTATGCCTATATCCTGACGCCAAAAGGCCTGACTGAAAAAGCTGCGCTTACATCACGATTTCTTAAGCGGAAGATGGAAGAATATGAGGCGCTGAAGAAAGAAATTGATAGGCTTCAAAGTGAGATGGTCCTAGAAGCCGCAGATATACCTCCCAGCCTTCGAAAATAATTACAAACCGAAAAGAGCTTTTAATGAAACGCATTCTTATCACTGGCACCGCGGGCTTTATTGGCTTCCACCTTGCCAAGCTTCTGCTGGCCGAGGGGTTTATTATTCACGGCTTTGACGGGATGACGGATTACTATGATGTTGCCCTCAAGCAGCGGCGCCACCAGATGCTGCTCCAAAGCCCAAATTTTGCCGCGACCGAAGGGATGCTTGAGGATCAGGCTTTATTCGACCGCATCGCTGATGAATTCGCCCCGGATGTGATTGTCCATCTCGCCGCGCAGGCCGGTGTGCGGTATAGTCTGGAGAACCCGCGGGCCTATCTCGATAGTAATGTGATCGGTACCTTCAATGTGATGGAGGCGGCACGACGCTTAAAGGTCAAGCATTTGATGATGGCCTCGACCTCTTCAGTTTACGGTGCAAACGAAGAAATGCCTTTTATCGAGACTGAAAAGGCTGACACTCAGCTGACCATATATGCGGCGACAAAGAAGGCCACTGAGAGCATGGGGCATTCCTATGCTCACCTACACGATCTGCCCACCACGATGTTCCGGTTTTTTACCGTCTATGGCCCATGGGGCCGGCCGGATCTGGCGCTTTATAAGTTCGTGGATGCGATGCTCGATGGGCGGCCGATCGACATCTACAACAACGGCGATATGTACCGTGACTTCACCTATGTCGATGATCTTGTCCGCGCGATCCGCCTGCTGATCGATACCGCGCCTGTGCGGCCCGAGGATGGCGTTGTGCCAGAAGGCGACAGCCTTTCCCCGGTGGCTCCGTACCGTGTGGTCAATATCGGTAACTCCGACAAAGTACGGTTGCTGGATTTTGTGGAAGCGATTGAAGACTGTCTCGGGCAAAAGGCTGAGCGGAACTACATGGGCATGCAAACCGGCGATGTGCCCGCTACTTGGGCCAATGCAGAGCTACTGAACAACTTGACAGGCTATAAACCGCAAACGGACTTCCGTGATGGCATCGCGAAATTTGTGGAATGGTATCGGGAGTATTCGGGGAAATGAGTTCGGATATGCAGAAAATAGCAGTCATCGGGCTTGGCTATGTTGGTCTTCCGCTTGCCATAGAGTTTGGCAAAATCCGTCCAGTGATCGGCTTTGACATCAACCAAAGCCGCATTGACGCATTGCGCGAAGGTCGTGACGATACGCTGGAGGCTTCTGAGGGAGAGCTTCGCGAGGCTTCGCATCTTACATTTACGACAAATCCTGCAGATCTGGCGGACGCGCAAATCTACATCGTCACCGTTCCAACCCCGATTGATGCGCACAAGCGCCCGGACCTAACGCCGCTGATTAAAGCATCAGAAACCTTGGGCAAGGTTCTGAAACGCGGTGACATCGTAATCTACGAATCCACCGTATACCCAGGTGCCACAGAAGAAGATTGTGTGCCGGTGTTAGAGCGCATTTCAGGTTTGAGCTTCAATAAAGACTTTTTTGCGGGATATTCCCCCGAAAGGATTAACCCGGGGGACAAAACGCATCGCCTGCCAGATATTCGCAAGGTAACCTCTGGATCGACATCTCATATCGCCGAAGAAGTAGATCAGCTTTATGCTGGCATTATTACGGCAGGCACGTACAAGGCCGAAAGCATCCGTGTGGCAGAAGCTGCAAAGGTGATTGAAAACACGCAGCGGGATCTAAACATCGCACTGGTCAATGAGCTTGCCATCATCTTCAACAAGATGGGCATCGACACCGAGGCCGTGCTGAAGGCCGCAGGTACGAAGTGGAACTTCCTGCCCTTCCGTCCGGGCCTAGTCGGTGGCCACTGCATCGGGGTTGATCCTTATTACCTGACCCATAAGGCGGAGGCGCTGGGCTATCACCCTCAAGTGATCCTTGCAGGGCGACGTATTAATGATGGCATGGGGGCCTATGTTGCCGGTCAACTAGTTAAGGCCATGCTCAAGCGGCGGATTCAGGTCAATGGTGCGCGTGTGCTGGTCCTAGGGCTTACCTTCAAGGAGAACTGTCCTGACCTACGGAATACGCGTGTTGTCGACGTTGTGCATGAATTGCAGGATTATGGTATCAATATTGATATCCATGATCCTTGGGCCAATCCCGACGAAGCGCGTCATGAATACGGGGTGAACCTCGTAGAGTCTCCGAAAGATGACTACTACGACGGGATCGTTCTAGCCGTTGCGCATGACCAATTCAAAGTTATGGGAGCTAATGAGATGCGCGGTTTTGGCAAAGCTGATCACGTGCTGTATGATCTGAAGAACGTCCTTGGGGCAAAAGGAAGTGATCTAAGATTGTGACACAGCCAGCTTTGCCCCGTATTGATGGCGTTCATCTTTCCCTCCGGCTCGTCCAGCTCGAGGACGCTGCGTATATTCATGGATTGCGCATAGATCCGACCTACAATGGACACCTGTCTACAGTTACAGGAACGGTAGAAGACCAACGCAGTTGGATCGAATCCTATAAACCGCGCGAAGCCGCGGGTGCTGAATACTACTTTATGATCGAACGTAAAGATGGAGTGCGCTGCGGCCTGGTGCGTCTGTACGAGATCACCGGTGGTCAGTTCACCTGGGGAAGTTGGATCCTTGATCAAAACAAACCGCGGAAGGCTGCTCTGGAAAGTGCGATTTTGTCATTTGGGTTTGGTTTTGAAACGCTTGGGCTCGATGTCGCTAATATTGCAGTAGATGTGGAAAATACCCACGCAGAAGCATTTTATCGCCGATTTGGTATGATAGAAAGCCGCCATACTGAGCAGGAGATATTCTTCATCTATCCAAGCGTTCAGTTCGAAGCGGATAAGAAGGCCCATCTTTCGATAGTTAAGAAAGACCATCATAATGGCTGATTTTTCGACAGATTGCATCATTCCAGAAAACGCACAAATTGCTGATAGCGTGAAATTTGGCCGCCGTGTTGTTCTTGCGGGTGACGGGGTCATCCTTCGCGAAAATGTCCGGCTGGATGCGGCATGTATCATCGGCGAGGGCGTTAATGTGGGTCAAGGCGCTTGGGTAAAAGCCGGAGCTGTTGTGCTGCGCTCTGTTCCTCCCAACGCTATTGTAGAAGGCAATCCTGCTCAGGTCGTTGGATATTTGAACGGATGTCATACGGGCCGACGCCCCGATCCCCGACATATTGATATTCATGGGCTTGGCGACCTTTCTAGGCCCTCTCAAATAGATCTAGGCGTTAGCGAGAGTGCACTTTATCTGATGCGACGAATTACAGATGCGCGTGGTGCTCTGACCGTTGGGGAAGTTCCAACCGAGGTACCATTCGCGCCTGCCCGCTATTTTGTCGTTTTTGATGTCCCTTCTATGGAACTCCGTGGAGAGCATGCACACAAAAAATGCCAGCAGTTCTTGATCTGCTTACATGGGTCTTGTCGAGTACTTTTAGACAATGGTGAGCAACGTTGCGAGGTCACGCTAGACCGTCCTGATATGGGCGTGTTCATGCCTGCAATGATCTGGGGCACGCAATATCGGTACAGCTCGGACGCAGTGTTATTGGTCTTCGCATCTCATCCTTACGAGTCGAACGATTATCTAAGGACTTACGATGAATTTCTCGCAGAACTAGAAAGCCGCAAACCATGAAAATCCCCTTTCTTGACCTTGGCGCCTCCTACCGCGAATTGAAGCCTGAAATCGATGCTGCAGTCGCGCGTGTGTTGGACAGCGGCTGGTACATTCTCGGTCCAGAAGTAGAAGCGTTTGAGGCTGAATGGGCCGAATATTGCGAGGCCAAGCATGCCGTAGGGTTGGCCAATGGGCTCGATGCACTGATCCTTGCTTTACGAGCACTCGACGTGGGCCCAGGGGATGAGGTGATCGTGCCGTCGAACACCTATATTGCAACTTGGCTGGCGGTTTCCGCAGTTGGTGCGACGCCGGTACCTGTGGAACCCGACCCCGCCACGCATAACATTGCTCCTGGCCGGATTCCCGCAGCAATTACACCGCGGACTAAGGTTCTGTTGCCAGTCCATCTGTATGGCCAGCCTGCCGATATGGATCCGATCCTAAAACTTGCACGGAAACATAATATCGCAGTGGTCGAGGATGCGGCACAGGCGCATGGCGCTCGCTACAAGGACAAACGTATTGGCGGGCATGGGGACGTTGTTTGCTGGAGCTTCTATCCTGGCAAAAACCTTGGTGCTTTGGGGGATGGGGGTGCCATCACCACTAATCGGGCTGACCTTGCGAATAAGGTTCAAGTGCTGCGCAACTACGGCAGCCGGGTTAAATATGTGAACGAGGTACAGGGGGTAAACTCGCGCCTTGATCCTATCCAGGCGGCAGTGCTGCGGGTGAAGCTGAAACATCTCGACGAATGGACTGACCGCCGCCGGACGATCGCCGGAGCCTATAGCGAAGGCCTGAAAGACAGCGGGCTGATCCTGCCACATGTCCCAGACTGGGCGGACCCCGTGTGGCATCTCTATGTTGTTCGAAACACTGAACGGGATGCATTGCAAAAGCGCCTTGGAGAGGCTGGCGTGGGTACATTGATCCATTATCCGATCCCGCCGCATATGCAGGACGCCTATGCAAATTTGGGGATGACCGCTGTTGGCTTTCCTCTCGCCAGTCAGTTGGCGGACGATGTGCTAAGTTTGCCAATTGGGCCGCAGATGCGGGCTCAGTTGGCAACAGAAGTCTGTAATATCGTTTGTGATTCAGTTTGACACAGCCTGTATCCAATAGCTCGCGCGGCTTGATCCGCTCGATGGCAGTCATCGGTAGCGCACAGGCTGTTAACATTGTAATTTCTATTTTGCGCATGAAAGTGCTGGCCATCTTGTTAGGACCGAGCGGCATCGGCCTACTCAGCATATACAACAGCTTACAGGGTATGGTTGGAACGGCTGCAGGCCTTGGCATGGGATCAAGCGGCGTGCGGCAAATCGCTAGCGCCAAAGGCGAGGAACGGGAACTCAGCCGTGTCAGGCGAGTACTTTTGATCGCTCACCTGGTGCAGGGCCTACTTGCCATGCTGGGGGTGTGGTTGTTGCGTGCGCACATATCAGAATGGCTGCTCGGAGACCGGTCCTATGCAATCGAAGTAGGCCTGATCGGCCTTGCCATATTCCTGACCCTGCTCGGGACGGCACAAACGGCGCTACTCCAAGGTATGCGCAGGATAGGTGACCTCGGGCGTATCACAGTTCTCAGCGCGCTAATCGGCACTATCGCCGGATTGGCTGCAGTGTGGCTCTATGGTGAATCAGGGTTAGTCTGGTTCGTTGTAATCCAGCCATTGGCGACAATCGTGATCGCCATACGATATACTCGCCGCCTACCAAAGCCGGCAGCGGCGCGTCCCAGCTTAACTGATATCTGGAGCGTATGGAAACCCATGGCCAATCTCGGCGTCGCATTTATGCTTGGCGGTCTTGCCACGATGGGGACCCTGCTGGTAGTGCGTGGGCTAATTACGCAAGAGCTGGGGTTGGAGGCTGCAGGCCAATTTGCCGCCGCTTGGGGTATTACGATGACCTATGTCGGGTTCTTGCTCGGGGCGATGGCAGCTGATTACTATCCCCGCCTTACCGAGGTCATCAATGATTCTGCCGCGGCTACCCAACTAATGAACGATCAAGCACAGCTTGGGCTGGCGATCGGCGGGCCGGTTCTGTTGTTGCTGATCGGGCTGGCACCGTGGGCAGTTAAGCTGCTGTATTCGGCTGAGTTCGCGCCCGCAGCAGAGTTGCTTCAATGGCAGACGGTAGGCAATGTGTTCAAACTTGCCAGTTGGCCGCTGGCATTTTCGATTGTCGCTGCAGCTAGATCCAAGACATTCTTCATAATGGAACTCAGCTTCAACCTCGTGTTCTTGGCGATGGTCTGGTTCCTATTACCTGTTCTTGGCTTGTATATCACAGCGATTGCCTTCTTTGCCGGGTACGCCGTCTATTTCGCAACTGTGTGTATTCTCGCCCGCACCCTTCAGGGTTTTCGTTGGCAAACCTTATCACTCTTATTGCTGACGCTCCACATCTCCCTGTCGCTGACTCTTTTAGTTCTGGCGCGAACATCGCCCGAAATGGCAGCAATTCTCTCTATTTGTTTAGCATTAGCAACGGGGCTGTTCGGCCTGCGGGTCGTGCTAATCAAGACAGGCCCTGAAGGACGCGTCACCGCGCGCATCGCGGGCATCTATGCTGCTATAGGCTGGCCAATCAGGAGTTTGAAATGACTAACATCCCTAAACTCCCGCAGGGCCGCGCGCTAGTCACCTTCGCCTTGTTCGCCTATAATCAAGAGAAATTCATTCGCGAAGCTGTTGAGGGGGCCTTTTCACAGACCTATGAACCGCTGGAGATCATCTTATCAGACGATTATTCATCCGACCGAACATTCGAGATCATAGAAAGAATGGCGGCTGAGTATACTGGTCCGCATCGAGTGATTGTACGGCAAAGTCAGGCTAATCGCGGTTTGGTCAGGCACATTCGTGATGTTGTTGAAATCGCGTCAGGGCATATAGTCGTAGTTGCAGCGGGAGATGACATTTCTTTCTCTCAGCGCACAAAAGAGCTAGTAACCTTGATTGACGAAGAAGGGTCGGCATTTGCCGCATCCAATTACAGCCGCATCGCAAGTGATGGAGTGATTTTAAATGAGAATACCTTTAATATAAAATCGCCAAATGAGTTTATAAGTATGGTGAACGCAGACCCAAAGTATTTTGTAATTGGTGCCGCTGCAGCTTATAAAAAAGAATTTTTAGAATCTGCGTTTTATTATGCCAAATCTACAATTGACTGCGGAAGTCTTTATAATGAAGATATCGTCTTTGCCGCCTACGCTGTCGCAACAGGCAGTTTCCCTTCGAACTACAAAGATTCCCCTCTGATAGGCTATCGAATAAGTTCGTCCTCACTATCCAATTTTCGTGTTGCAGGAAGTTCATTCAACGAGGAGCTTTCTTTAGTTTATCGTGAGAAATTTATATCGTCTGCTAGGCTAGCTTCTTTGAACGCAGTGCTTGAGATCGCACAAAGCCACCCCAATCTATATAAGAAAGTTAGGCATCAAAAAATTGAATGTGATATTCGTCGATGCTCAATACAAGTAGCAGCTTTCAACCCTAAATTTACCAATCGTTTAATTCAACTAAGTAACGCAAAAAGCTTGGAAGAATTAAGGATCATGTTATCGCGCCTCTTCGGATGCCGATTTCTTGCGACGCTTAGGTATGGTAAGAACAAGCTATTGGGTTCCGTTAAATGGTGAAAACTACATCCAATAGAGTAGTGACTTCAGTCGTAGTTCCGACATACAATGGCTCATCTAAAGTAGAGCGCTTACTAATATCTCTAGTAAAACAACTTAATGAAACACGTGAATTGATCATAGTTGATGATGGTAGCACTGATGGCTCTGCAAAAAGTATAGCTCGTCTACTACAGCACGTTCAAAATGTAAGATTAATTGAGAAATCAAATGGCGGCAGGTCTGTCGCACGCAACTCTGGTGCTAAAGAGGCAAAGGGAGAATTTATTGTTTTTATTGATGACGATATTCTTGTGCCTCCAAATTTCCTAGAGCGCGTTGAATACGTTCAAAGAAATTTTCCATCTTCTTGGGTAACAGGCACAGTAGTTCAAGATATTGCAGACCTCCCATATCAAGATTTTTTTAGGTTCAGAAGCAAGCTGGATTATGTACCTAAAAATCTTGAACATAGCTTAACTGGATTGGTAGAGCAGCCCTTTTTTACTACTCAGCAATTAAGTGTACAGTCATCTATCTTCCATGAGGTCGGTGGGTTTGATGAACAGCTTACAGACTCGGAAGACTTCGAATTAAGTGTTCGTGTGAAATTTAAAGGGTACTCGATACTTCATGATGTCAAAAATGTTGTTCGTCATGCCGACTATTCAGATTTCGATAAATTTATATATAGGCAGAAGGAGTATAAAGATTCGAAGGAAGCTCTTGCTATAGAAAGGCCTGAAATTTTGGAAAGATACCCGGATATTTTACGGAGTAAAACTAGGAATGGATTTTTTAAATCTTGGGCGCGGAGGTTTTTTGTTTACAATCGGCTATGGAAAGCTTTCTTTCGGAGTGACCTAAGGATGGTGATCCCTGAGACGGTTCGCTTCAAAATGTACGATTTAGTTATTTCGTCTACAATTTTCGCTCACTCTTCCTTTAAGGAAAAGCTATGAGAATATCCATTGCTATGGCTACTTTCAATGGATCCAAGTTCATTTCAGAGCAGCTTGAAAGTCTCGCGGCACAAAAATTTCTGCCGTGGGAGCTTGTTATTTGCGATGATGGATCAACCGATAACACCCTTGAACTAATTGATAGTTTTTCGAAATTTGCTCCGTTTCCGGTAAGGGTTTTTCGCAATGAATCGACACTCGGCTTTGCCGAAAATTTTCTAAAAGCTGCCAGATTATGTTCGGGAGATTGGATTTCGTTTTGCGATCAAGATGATTTTTGGCTTCCAAATAAGTTGGAAGATGTACAAGCGGCAATAAAGAAGGATAAGCGGCCTATTATTATATTACAGTATGCCTTCCTTTGCGATGCAGATCTTTCACACCAAAAAAAGCTTTTTCCTGATCGTTTAGATGCTGGATACTATCCCCCTAGATCACAGTTCGGTTTTTGGGTTTGGCCAGGTCTATTGCAAACTGTGCATGCAAGCATTTTCGATTTCAGAGATGATCGAACGCTACCTCGGAGTTATTTTCCGGGGCACGATTTGATGCCGCATGACAAGTGGACTTGCATGATTGGAAACGCTACATGCGGAATACGTGTGTTGAGCGGAGCCGCAGCTCTATATCGTCGCCATGAAGAAGCTCTGACAGGCTCATATGCAGGACAGTCTGTCACGCGTCGGATAAGTAAAGCACTACCTGTCGGTAGCGTTCACTATAAATTTCTTTCAGAGGTTGCCGACGAAACCGCAGAGTATTTGCAAACATTGGCTCGGCTTTCAACTGATAAAAATGCTGAGAATTTTTCCACTGCTTCGTGCAGTTTTTTTCATCTTGGTCGTATTCTGTATACTCGCGCACGGCTGTATGAGGCGGATAGCATCATAAAAAGAGTTTCTACATTTCTTACAATGATCAGGATTCGCGGGTATTTTGGGTCATCGATGACAGCTCTTGGAGGGAAAAGCATGCTTAAAGATACTCTCGTTCTCTTCGGTATATTAGGGCCTTCTAGGCGGAAAAAGATTTGAAAATTGCCTTCCTACTACCTGATCTGCGCGGTGGCGGTGCCGAGCGAGTCTGTCTTGATTTGGCTTATGAGTTTGCGAAGTGCGGTCATCGTGTAGAACTTCTAGTCATGCAGTCCAAAGGTGAGCTTTTAGAAGAAGCGCGCGATCATTTCGATGTAACTAATTTGAACTGTTCTCGTGTTCGAGACCTTCTAATTGCATTACCCCGACATTTGAAAAGTACACGTCCGGATGCCATTTTGGCCGCTATGTGGCCACTGACAGTCATCGCCGCCATTGTGGGTATCATGCCCGGTAGCCGCTGTAAGGTCATTATCTCAGAACACGGTATTCTATCTGCTCAGTATGCTGCATGGGGACCAGCGCATCGCTTTATATTGCGTTCATCTATGGCACTTGGATATAGAATTTCTTATAAACGAGTAGCAGTGTCAGACGGTGTTGCAAAAGACTTGGCAGCACTCTCAGGGATGCCGTTATCTTCGTTCGACGTTATACATAATCCAGTATCATCTCGCCCCCTACCATCTAATGATGAAATACGGCAGGCGAATGCGTTATGGGCTACACCCCCAGGTGCTCGGATCCTCAATATTGGAAGTTTTAAACCTGTTAAAAACCATGCACTGTTACTCCATGCTTTTGCCCGAGTGAAGAATCCTAACGCCCGTCTCATGTTGGTGGGTACAGGGCAGGGCGAAGCCAGGCTGCGAGCTTTATCCGCTAGTTTAGGGATTTCAGGGCGTGTTATCTTTACAGGATTCCACCCCAATCCAACGGTATACTACATGACTTCCGACCTGTTTGCCTTATCTTCGAACTATGAAGGATTCGGCAACGTAATTGTCGAGGCAATGGCCTGCGGTACACCTATTGTCGCTACAGATTGCCCGTCTGGGCCTGCGGAAATTCTGGAGGATGGACGGTATGGGCGGCTAGTTCCGGTAAATGATCAAGTGGCGTTGGCCGCCGCAATTCACGCGACCTTGGGGGAAGCAATAGATCGCGAACCCCTAAAGCGCCGGGCGGCCGCTTTCTCCCCCGCGATTGCGGCAAAAAAATACCTTAAATTACTGGGATTATAATGGCATCGATACTCTATCTCACTCGGAATGGCTTGCTAGAACCACTTGGGCAAAGCCAAGTGATGGCGTATCTGCGTGGTCTGTCGCTTGAATATACGATCACGCTGATCACTTATGAAAAGCCCGAAGATTGGTCCGATATTGATGCTATGGCGCGTGCGCGTGCAGACTGCGAGTCGCATGGAATCCGCTGGTTGCCGCAACGCTTCCGCGCGCAACCAAAGATTATAGCTCCCGCGCTTAGCATGATGCGAATGGTGGGCTTAGTTAGGCGCGAGATAAGCCGTAACGGCGTCGAATTAATCCACGCGAGATCCTACATTCCTGCTGCTATAGCACTGCTCGTCAATCGCTTGACAGGCGTACCTTTTATTTTTGATATGCGCGCGCTTTGGCCCGAAGAGCTGATAACCGCCGGTCGATTACGTGGAGGTTCATTGTTGCACCGTGCCATCGTCCGAGCAGAGCGGGCATGCCTGGCCAAGTCAGCCGGCGTAATCTCACTTACTCATGCGGCAGTAATACACTTAAAAAGTGTATATCCCGACGAACTGGAAAACCAGCGTGTTGTCGTCATTCCAACTTGTGCAGACCTAAGTCGCTTCACTCCCGCAGGAGCTAAGGCCGTTGGCTCTCCCGTGTATGGCTGCATTGGCACCGTTCTGTCGGGTTGGTTTCGTACGGACTGGTTATCTAGCTGGATACACGTCGTGGCAGCGCGCGATCCCAGTACGCGGTTTGAGATTGTAACACGCGATGATAAATCGCGTGTGAGAGCGACATTAGATCCAGAAAATAAATTAAAAGAACGGCTCGACATCGGCCCGAGTTCTTCAGAAGAGATGCCGAGCGCCGTACGTAGACAGGACCTATCTACAATGTTTTTCACCAGCGGGCTAAGCAAATTAGGGAGTGCGCCAACACGACTAGCCGAGGTTCTCGGTTGCGGTGTTCCTGTTCTGGTGAATGAGGGGGTCGGCGATGTGGCCGAGATTGTTCGCGAAAACAATGTAGGTGTGATTGTAGATGAGGGAAGTGTCCAAGACATGGAAGCAGCGTTTGAAATGCTCCAAACCCTATTGAAAGACCCCGACTTGCCCCGACGATGCCGCACCACAGCGGAAGCCATATTTTCGCTCGAAGCAGGCACCAAGGCTTACGGCGAAATCTATGCGTCAATCCTCAACACGAAAGATACCTAATGTGTGGCTTGACAGGACTTCTAAGCTCTAGGCCGAGCTATGATATTAAAGAACAGGTAGCCAAGATGACCGCCCGTCTCATTCATCGGGGACCCGATGATGAAGGAATTTGGTCAGAGGAATCTATCGCGCTGGGCCACAGGCGGCTTGCGATTCTTGATTTAAGCACCACGGGTGCCCAACCGATGCACTCGGACTGCAGACGTTATGTGCTCGCTTATAATGGAGAGGTCTATAATCATCTCGACCTGCGTAATGTGCTCGAGACAGAGGGGGCGGCTCCGCCATGGCGCGGACATTCCGACACCGAAACCTTGCTAGCTGCAATTGCGCATTGGGGACTCGACGAAACGCTGCGCCGGGCGCACGGCATGTTTGCAGTTGCACTTTGGGATCGAGCCGAGAAGCGCCTTAGTCTTGCGCGTGACCGGATGGGGGAAAAGCCGCTTTACTGGGGATGGGCTGGAGAGGATCTTGTATTCGGCTCTGAACTGAAAGCGCTTCGGGCGCACCCCGACGGTCCAAGCGAGATATGCCGCAAAGCACTAGCCCAATATTTGCGCTTCATGTATGTACCCGCTCCGCGCAGCATCCATCCGAGTATATACAAGCTAGAACCCGGCACTATCCTCACGGTTGACGGCACACTACCAACGACAGCGCCAAAGGAGCCAATCCGCCCAGGGGAGCGTCATGGCAGTCTCAGCATACGCCGATATTGGAACTTGAATGCAGAGATTGAATCTGGAGCACGCAACCCCGTTCTGAACAAAACCGAAGCTGTCTCGATGCTCGACCAGACCTTGAGCAAGGCTGTCCAGAGCCAGATGTTGTCTGACGTACCTCTCGGAGCTTTTTTATCTGGGGGCGTCGATAGTTCGGCAATCGTCGCGTTAATGCAGACACAAAGCACACAACCAGTGCAAACTTTTACTATTGGGTTTGACGAAGCTGCTTTTGACGAGTCGCTGCATGCAGCTGCGGTAGCAGAACATCTGGGTACGGATCATACTGAATTACGCGTGACCGATGCAGATGCGCGTGACGTGATACCTGATCTCCCACAGTTTTATGACGAACCCTTCGCAGATTCCTCACAAATTCCCACCCATCTTGTTTGCCGTGCTGCGCGTCAGCATGTAATTGTCGCTCTTTCAGGGGATGGCGGAGACGAACTGTTTGGTGGGTACAATCGCTATATTCGCGGCCCCGGTTTATGGCAGCGCATATCAAGTATGCCCCCCCCTATAAGGCGGTTTGCAGGCCGTGCGGCATTGGCTTTGCCAGAACACGGCTGGAACACTGTTGGTGCAGCTTATAACAAAGTCCGAACAGGAAGTGCAGGAATATCCAATCTAGGAACCAAGGTTCATCGATTGGCCGAGAGGCTACGCATAACAGATAGTCTAGATGACTTGTATCGCAACATGGCAAGTACATGGATAGAGCCTGACGTCTTGGTTGCGGGAAATATAGACGCACCACCTTTGCAACTTGATGATCCATTACCGGAATTTGGTGCTGAAGATCCCGCTATGCAGATGATGGTGCAGGATATGCGCAGCTATTTGCCCGACGATATTCTGTGTAAGGTAGACCGCGCCGCAATGGGGGTTAGTTTGGAAACACGTACTCCGTTCCTTGATCCCGATGTGATCGAGTTCGCCACACGCCTGCCCATGACCATGAAAATCCAAGACGGCCAAGGTAAATGGGCTTTACGGCAGGTGCTTTATAAGTATGTGCCGCGCGAGATTATTGAACGGCCAAAAGCTGGCTTTGCGATCCCGATCGGGCTTTGGTTGCGAGGGCCTTTGCGAGACTGGGCCGAAAATCTACTATCCCATAAACGGCTAACTGAGGATGGCCTGTTTAACCCGGAAATTATACGGCAGACATGGTCTGAACATCTATCTGGGCGTAAAGATTATTCAGCACGGCTCTGGACCATATTGATGTTTCAGGCGTGGCACGCAGCGCAGACACCCGCATGAACATCTTGTTATTATCACGTTACACGCGCATGGGTGCGTCTAGCCGTTTGCGCACGATGCAGTATCTGCCGCATTTGAGGTCCGAAAGCTTTAAAATTCAGGTAACCCCATTTTTCGACGACTCCTATTTAAACTCACTTTATACAGGGGAGAAGAAACGGGGGGCGACATTAGCATACATGTGCAAACGGATTGCTCAGATGCGAGGAAATCCGGTGCCTGACATCGTCTGGCTGGAATATGAGGCGTTACCATGGGTTCCATGGCTGATTGAACGCGCACTACTCCCGCGCAGTGTTCCCATTGTCAGCGATTACGACGATGCAATTTTTCACCGTTATGATGGACACAGGCTGGGCATCGCTCGTGCTGTTTTAGGGGAGAAGATCAACCATGTGATGGCAGCCTCCGACCTTGTCGTGGCAGGAAATCCCTATCTCGCGGATCACGCTCGGCGAGCCAGTGAGTCACGAGTTGAAATAGTTCCGACTGTTATCGACCTTGATACCTACGAAATCCGCGCAGAAGCAGTGACTAAAGATAAGCTGCGCGTAGGCTGGATTGGAACCCCCCAGACATGGCAGGCACTCGCTCATCCCGTTCATAAAGTTCTGGACCCAGTGCTTGAAAAAAAAAACGCGCTGTTTGTTGCCGTGGGGGCAGGCATGCAGTCTGAAACTGCCGGAACCCTAAAAATACTCCCTTGGGCGGAAGAGACAGAAGTGGCTCTAATTCAGAGTATGGATATAGGGGTTATGCCGCTACCCAATACGCCTTGGGCCCGCGGCAAATGCGGCTACAAGCTGATCCAGTATATGGCGTGTGGGTTGCCAGTCGTTGCCTCACCTGTCGGCGTGAATCGTGACATAGTCGAAGACGGCGTGAACGGGTTTCTCGCTGAAAATAATGATGAGTGGCACACGGCGATCAAGAAATTACTGGACGATCCCGATTTACGTCGTCGGATGGGAGCCGCTGGCCGTAAAAAGGTCGAGGAGCAGTATTCGTTACAAGTCTGGGGTCCACGTGTGGCACAGATGCTGCGAAGTGTCGTTGAAAACAGGGCTGGCGGCTAATGGTCTATTTCGGCCTCGCCAATGTATTGTTCTTGCTTCGCTATGCTCTGGCAAGCGCGCAGAAGGCCCGTCGTCAGTTTTACTATATCGCTCTTTGGGCATTATTTACTTTCTCGGCTTTCCGGTTTCAGGTTGGCTGTGATTGGTCCGGGTATTACTATCAGTTCATAAAAGCCCAAAACATAGAATGGTCCTTTATCACGGAAAGCCGTGAGCCCATCTGGTGGGCTATCCTTGGGGGAATTCAAGCCATTGGCCTCCCCTATCCTGTGGCAAATATTGCCTCAAGTGCCGTATTCTTCGCCGGGATCCATGTGCTGGCGCGACGACAGCCCGATCCGCTAGGCTTCCTGATCCTGCTGTTTCCAATCCTGATCATCAACATGCCCATGTCGGGCATCCGCCAGGGGGCGGCCATTGGTCTGATCTGTATCGCCTTTGCCGCCTTTATCGACCGCCGACCGATCTGGTTTGGATTTTGGACTATCATCGCTGCTGGATTTCACGCAAGCGCTTTGGTCTTCCTACTGCTGTTGCCAGTGGCTACCGGACGTTACACCAAGTCACGTTTGGTTTTCGCCGCATTGCTTGCCATTCCGGGTGCGTATTTTCTGGCCAGCGGAGAAAGTGGAGAGGTTGCTAGCAGTCGTTATATCGAAACCAGCGTTGAAGCTTTCGGCGCTATATTTCGCGTGGGAATCCTTGGTCTGTCTGCACTCTACTTCTTTCTGTTCATCCGGAAGAAATGGATGAGAGTTTTTCCACAAGATTACAGCATTGTCAGCATAGGTGCGATTGGAATGGCATTAGCGTTCCTTCTGATCCCTCTCTCCAGTGTTATAGGAGACAGATTCGGATATTATCTTATACCAATTCAGGCGATGATTTTTGCCCGTCTCCCGTATTTGCCTTTAAAGACTAACCAAGCGCTGCATTCAGCGTTTCCTTATATGCTGCTGCTAATTGTATTCGGTGTTTGGACCCTGTTCTCGGGGCATTTTCAAAAATGCTACATCCCATATAATAGCTGGATTTTTGGTCTGCCAGACGCGAATCCAATACATTGGTGATTCCCCAAGATCAAATGCTCCCCCGTTAAAAAAATGTAAGCGGTGTCTGCTCAGCACTTGGGATCAGCTTGACGGCTGGAAGTTCCACGGAAGAAGGTCGTCGATGCGAACAAGAGCGGGTGAAAGAGCTGGAGCGCCAGCAGGAGATCGAGCGGGAAGCCCATCGCGATAGAGGGCATGGGATTGAGCGGTAAGGGTGGGTTTAACAAACGGTCCAGACTGCGCGAAAACTTGCTTTGCTCCTACCTAAATCCACTCCGAACAGGCAACTCTAGGGCTTCTGGTAAACCTACTCTGGTTCAGAACTAACGCATTTAGACCCATTTGTGGAATGTATAGAGGCTTCGTTCATGTATGAAGCCGAGGCGCGACCAGACGCGCTGTACTGCGTAGTTGTTGATCTGCGTCGATATCATCACGCGTCGTGCGCCCGTCAAATGAGCATGATTGAGTGTATATGCTAAAAGCACTGCATAAAGCCCCTGTCCTTGGTGGTCTGGCTGCACAGCGTTTAGCACAATCTCAATTTCATCTTTGCTGTTGTGGCGCAGGGTAATAAAACCCACAATCTGACCATCACTCTCGGCAACGAAAACGGGTGCTGCAGGTGAGGTGTGTACAGTGCTGTTTTTCGCCCACTCCACATAGGCAGCATCAGCCGCAGCAGGGTCGAGACGCGGATCAGAATGATAGTGTCCCATGTAGCCAGCGAATCCAATACGAGCCACACGAGCCACCGCCTCAGCATCCTGGGCAAGCCCCTTACGGCAGGAAATACCCTTTGGCTCTGCGCGTTGTGGGGGCAAGCCGTCAAGGCTCTGGCCGTAATAGACAAGCGTATCCATTAGTTGGTATCCTGCCGCCTCAAACGCGTGGACGCGCGTCAGATCGGACACCTCGATGCGGACCGTCAGCATCTGGACGCCTTTGTCCCTTGATGCTGCATCAATTTCGTCAGGGATTGCCTGGGCATCGATGACCCGGGCAGCGATAATGCCAAACCGGGCTGTTTCCAAAGCGTTGATTTCAATAGGCATGACTATTATCCTTGTTCTGCCCAAAACGAACCAGCCTTAGAGAACCATAAATCACAATTGCCGTAATTCCGATATTAATGATTTGAGCAGCTTCTGGCGAAAGCCAAATCATCAGCAGTGTAATCGTCAACAGGGTGCTAATTAGCCCAATTCCATATGCGAGAAAAAATTTGGGCAGATCCCGACGGTGGCTAGCGGTGCTTGAAAACGTCCAGCGCCGATTGAGGAGATAACTCATCGCGACACCCAGCCCGTAACACAGCCCCGCAGCCATGGTGGGTAAGAGACCAAGGCGCAGGAAAAGAAGGAATACGAGATACAATGACACATTCGTTGCTAGGCCGACAATACCGTACCGGAAAAGACGCTGGATTTCAGTTTTTGGAAATGGCATCGGGCACCTCGCACGGCACGTTTTGTTGAACGGTGGTCTTCTCCGAAATGATGATGCGGGGCCGCTTCTTGACCTCGGCGAAAACACGTCCGAGGTAGAAGCCGTGCAGGCCGAGCGTGGCCATAATCAAGCCGGACAAGAACCAGACTGAAAGGACAGTACTGGTCCATCCCGGTACGGTGAAGATGCCGAACAACCACATTATAACCAGAAGTATAGAGATAAGTGCGGCGAAGGAGCTGAACGCGAAGCCAATAACCACGCTCAATTTCAGAGGTCTGTCGGAAAACCTGATCACGATCGCACTCGCCATACGCAAAAGCCGCATGGTCGTATAAGAACTTTGTCCCGCAACTCTGTCAGAACGATCAAGCTTGTAGGTATCGCGCTTTAGTCCTGTCAGTGCGATCATCATCGGCAGAAACACTTCCTGTTCCTCATAAAGCAGTAGGGTGTCCACCATCCTGCGGCTGTAGAGGCCAAAATTTCCTACGTTTTGTATGCTTATGCCGCCAAGAAGACCAATAATATGGTAGAATGTCCGAGAGGCCGCACGCCTGAACCAAGAGTCAGACCACGAACCGCGATCAACAATTACTGCGTCCAGTTGTCGTGCCAGCGCGGTTTCGTGCAGAGCAGCAATGACAGTGGGATCATCCTGTAGGTCGCAGTCCATGACTGCAACCCAGTCTCCCCGCGCCTCAGCGAGACCGGCCCAAATGGCGAGATGCTGTCCGTGGTTGCGTGACAGGCGAACACCGCGAACCCTTTCATCCGCACGGGCGAGTTCACTGATCTGCGGCCATGGGTCGTCTGGGCCACGGTCGTCCACCAGTACCAGTTCCCAATCGAAATCAGAGCCTTCAAACGCTTCGCAGACCCCTTGGTATAAAGCCTTTAGGCAGTCCGTGCATCCGTAAACAGGTGAGACGATGCTTATTGTGTCTGTCATGCGCACCCTCAGTCCTGTTCTGCGCGATCAAAGAAACTCATTGCAGCGTCGATCACCTCTTCAACCTGCGAGCCCAGCTCGAAATACATTGGGAGACGCACCAATGTTTCGCTTATCGCTTGAGTCGCGAGCATTGGGCCTTCTGTACGGCCGTAGCGTTGTCCGGCCGGAGCACTGTGAAGCGGAACATAGTGAAACGGACAAATTATCCCCTTTGACCGCATATAAGCGATGAAGGCAGTACGGTCGTCCAAGTTGCGCAATAACAGATAAAACATATGTCCGTTGCCGGTGCAGTCTGGCGGTATGCGAGGCAGGCCCGCCTGGCCGGTAGCGACTATCTGGGTAAACGCCTCAGTATAGCGATCAAAGATCGACAGGCGACGGGTGTTGATCATATCCGCCACTTCAAGCTGCGCATAGAGATATGCAGCGATCAGTTCCCCCGGCAGAAACGAAGACCCGATGTCGACCCAAGTATACTTGTCGACCTGCCCGCGGAAAAACTGCGACCGATTTGTCCCCTTTTCGCGGATGATTTCAGCCCGCTCGCAGAGATCCTGGCGGTTCAGGGTCAGAGCGCCACCCTCGCCAGAAATGATATTTTTTGTCTCGTGGAAGCTGAAAGCAGCCATATCACCAAGGCTACCCGCCTGCCGCCCTTTATATGTGGACCCGAGCGCCTGCGCCGCATCTTCGACTAGAACACAGCCCGCATTCCGTGCAACCTCGGCCAATGCATCCATGTCAGCCGGGAACCCGGCGTAATGCACCGCAAAGATTGCCCGCGTCCTGCTGCTGACTGCCTCCGCGACGCGCTTGGGGTCGACGTTAAGCGTTTCGGGATCTATGTCGACAAAGACGGGCACCCCTCCACGCAGTACGACCGCGTTTGCCGTTGATACAAAGGTAAAGGACGGCATGATAACTTCGTCGCCCGGTTCGATATCGCATAGGATTGCGGCCATTTCGAGCGCGGCGGTGCAAGAATGCGTCAGAAGCGCCTTCGGTGAAGTTGTAAGCGCCTGGATACGCTCGCTGCAAAGACGTGTGAAATGCCCGTCGCCAGAAAGCTGACCCAAACGAATAGCTTCGCGAATGTATTGAATCTCCCGGCCAACTAAAGCAGGGCGATTGAAGGCAATATCTGGCATAGGATCAATTTTCTCTCGAGCTTATTTAACGGGGCGTGTTTTCTTGCTTCATGGTTGCATAGAGCAACACGAACAGCAGGGCTACGATGGTACCCTGCACGATATAATTACCAACAGACATCCAAGGGCCCAGACTGGAAAAGTATACAGATTTTGGCCATTCAAAGAGCGCCTCATAATCGGGCTTGGGCCATGGCCCCTGATTTATAGTGAGCCACACCTTGGAAAAGCCGACTGCACCAATTGCAACGAAGATTTGAGTCAATCGAGGTAAGCTTGTTTCACTCACTACCTTGCAAACGATCGTTACGATGAAAGGCCACAACATAAACGTAAACCGTGACTCTGAAAAAACAGACAAGACAGAAAAGATCGCAACGACGAACACAAAACCCGCTCCAAATTCCACTGTCGTATGTGCAACCCGTCGCCATAGCAGCAATAGAATTAAAAAGACGGGCCCATAGTAAACTGCATGGGACACAATAGGCAAAAACACGAGACCTTCACGCACCCGTATCACAAGCAACGCCTTGAGTATTTCAACATACCCGTTGATACCCGGGGCTGGAATATCTGGATTTACAATGGTGCTAACAATAAGGTTCGGAATTATAGCAATCGCGATCAATAGGGCGATGACAGTAGCCACCTGCCTAATATTGAGCAGGGGTTCCCAGCGCGTCGCGACTGCATTTACAAGTAAATAGGAAACGAAGCAAGCTGACAATGCTAAGGTCGGAATATTAGTTAAAAGCAATAGGAATGGATCCATAGAAAACCGTTGGCTAAATATTATCTGTTGGAGATCAATTCCAAAAACATAAGGTAGACCAATGGCTAATCCGGCGAATGCTGATACTGCTAGGATAACAATAATGAAGCGGTTACCCCACATGTCAACTTGGGCCCTTTGCGGTGCGCCACCAGTCACTAGTGTTGACGCCATTAAGGCCATACCAACGAGGCCTGCCATTTGCCAAGCAAATGCACCCACAATTGCCGTGACTGCGACGAACACAGTCCGGCCGGTCAGATGCGCCCAGACCATCGCAAGGCCGATGGCAAACGCAAAAGTATCAGTCAGTACAGGGTAGTATAACAGCTGCTTTGCGTTGGGAAAGATCAGTACAAGCCCAGCAATGCCAATCCAGAAACCCTCTAATGTCAGACGAATATATCGCGCGATGAGCATCCAGAAACTGACAGCGACCACCATAAGTAGAGCGTTAAGAACGCGAAATCCAAATATTATATTGTCGGGTTCAAGCGGGATGCTGAGCGTAGTTAGCACAGCTCGTACTATAAGAGAAGGTGCAATTCTTTGCGCGTAGTACTCTGAAAGCTCGCCTTCAGATATCATTGTTTCTATTTCAGATACCATTCGCGCGTAAGTCACGCCATCAAAGCCAAAACCATTTCCGGCTGGAATAGTTTCGGGGTTGATAAAGAAAATAGAGAGTATAGCGGTTAACAGAATTACTACTAAAACAATTCCTCTCAGATTTATTTTCCACTCATACTGTGGCATATTAAAAATTTCCAAAAATATATTAAATTTTCAATTTTTCTATTTGAAGGCGGTGGTCGGTAATAGGTGTGCGTCTGCTTAAGCCTTCGTTGCACAAAAAATATTTCCAGCTTAATGCTTAGTTTAGGATGATATTTAGATCAAGGGGTCGCTCTGGGTAAATAGAGGAGCGCCCAAGACCAAAACGAAATCCGCCCGCTGGCGGAGAGGCGCGCCCGGGAGGGTGCGAGGGTCGGATGAGCCCGCATCGTTGGTTGCGACGCTGGAAAACTTCCTGCCGATCGCGCGGCAAAGCTAGTGTTCCCCACCTGACACTGGATTCCCATTGATGACCTGATGTGCCATATTCGGGGCATGAGACGCGATGACATTTACCTTTACCTTGGCCCCGCCGACCGCGCTGAGCTTCAAGCTCTGATCACCAGCCGCAACACCTCACGCAATCTCGTCTGGCGGGCAGAGATCGTGCTGGCGACAGCGGACGGTCATGGCACTTTTGAGATCATGCGGCGCGCACGCACGTCGAAGCCCACGGTCTGGCGCTGGCAGGGGCGGTATCTCGATGAGGGCGGGGCCGGTCTCAAGCGTGACAAGACACGACCGTCACGCGTGCCGCCGCTGCCCCTGGAAACAAGGCTGAAGGTCATCGCCAAGACGGTGCAGGAGGTGTCGCGCACTGGAACCGCGCCTTGATGGCCGAAGCTATGGGGATTTCGCCGTCGAGCGTGGGGCGCATCTGGGCGGAAGCCGGTCTCAAGCCGCATGTCACGAAGGGATTCAAGGTCTCGAACGATCCGCTCTTCGAGGAGAAGGTCACCGAGATTGTAGCGCTTTACCTCGACCCACCGGATCGAGCGGTCGTGCTATGCGTGGATGAGAAGTCGCAAATTCAGGCCCTCGTTCGAACCCAGCCGGGGCTGCCCCTCAAGAAGGGCCGCGCCGCTACAATGACCCATGACTACAAGCGTCACGGCACAACCACGCTGTTTGCCGAGGACTGTTGCGTTAATGGTCGGCGTCGGCCAGTTTTGGGCTTTTGAGGTTGAGCATGCCTCGCAGATCCCCATTCAAGCATCACCGTTTTCCGCGCGACATCATCCTTTGCGCGGTGCGGTGGTATCTGCGCTACCCACTGTCCTACCAGTACGTGGTGGATCTGCTCGCAGAGCGCGGGATCACTATTGATTAGTCGACGGTGTATCGCTGGGTTCAGAAATTCGGACCTGAATTGACCAAACGAGCGGAAAAATTTTTGCGCCGGGCCCGTGACGATTGTGACCGACAAAGCGCAGACCTATCGACGCGTCATTCGCGAAATCAATCATCGCTATGATCCAGATTTTGACAACATCCGACACATCGACAGAAAGTGACGCAACAATCTCATCGAGAGCGATCATGCAGCCATGAAACGGCTTCTCGGCTACCGACAGAGCTTTCGATCGCTGCGATCAGCCAAAGCGAACCTGAGTGGGATTGAGACGATCAGAACTATCAAACGCGGCAACATCCATCACAAGCAACCAGGCGTTCGAGGGGAGATAAAATTCATCAGCCAGTTGTTTGCCGACGCATAATCCGGGGAACCTACATCGCCCTAACCCGGCCTCACCTAAACAATGCAACAGTCCCCTTTCTATAGCTTCCCAAGGCCCTCATTCACAACGAAAGACCGTGGTTTCGCTAGGCACACTATTGGTCGTCGGTTTGGGCAAACCCGTAGTATGATCGGCTCTCAAATAGTACATCAGCAATCTAAGCGACAGCATCCCGTTTGTGCCTCTAAGATAGATAGGAATATTTTTTCTTCATTTAGTTTCATTCTACAACGTCTCGAACACGTACCAACCCAGTCAATGGGGCAACAAGCGAGCCCACCGTGTCATTCCATCGCGTAATCGGATCGTTTGTGACAAAGATGATATCCAAAGGTGCCATTTTGAAGTCCGTCGCAAGAACAAGAGCTGTTGCTGATTTGAGGTTGAACTGAAAAACATCGAAACCTTGGGGCGTGGAAGGTGTGCGACGGAAGACGAAGATCCCGCGTGAATCTGCTCTAATACGGTCGATACCGCCCACTTCAGCAAGTGTTTCGGTCAGAGAAACTGGTGCATTGGAGGGCAGAGGTATCTCTCTCGTGTCAATTTCGCCAAAGGTGAATAACTTGTTGTCTCGGATTGGGGGGACGTTTATGATATCGCCATCTAGGATAATAGGGTTCTGACGCGCCGTGCCTTGGTCTACAAACGCCTTGAGGTTAACGTTATATGCTTTGCCCTGACGGCGGATCGTGACATTTGCCAAATCCCCAGCTTCGTCGATCCCCGCTTGATTGAGGACATCCAGCAAACGCAGCGGCACGTTCGTGATAGTTACCGGCCCAGGGGTGCCAACAACGCCTGTTATTGTTGCTTTTCGGGAGTTAAAGCTCGAAACAGTCACCTCGACCTGAGGGGCTGCAATGAAAGTGCGGAGCTGTTTTGTTAGGTCCGCGCGAATTTCGGTCGCACTGCGCCCTGCTCCGCGGATAGCTCCCACGAAGGGGTAGAAGAACTGGCCGTGCTCATTAACCACGATGCCTTGCTCAACATTGCCTGCCGCGCCCCCGGAAGCCCCTACAGCCTGAGTGCGCTCAGGGTTCGACCAGACCATGATCCGTAGCTCGTCACCGGCTCCAACTCGATATGTATAGGGGGCCGGATCTCCGGGCGGGTTTGCAGGCTGCGTTTGGTTGCTAAAAAAAACGGGGGTGCGATACTGAGAGATATTCTCTGTCGTTATACGCACGACATTAATATTCTGATCGACCAATTTTTCTTGAGCATTTTCGGAAATGGGAAATCGCATTTGCCCTGCGCATCCGCTTAAAACGAGTACCATTGCTGCAAGCACTAGTTTCGCTGCCTTGCGCTGTATTCCGTCCTGCATCTTGCCCCGCCCGTTCTTGTTGGTCTTCAATATTTACATGTCCTGCTACTAAAAGACAGGCATTGCTGACTAATTCGCATCAGGCTTGTGACAAGGTATGCGATACTAAAGCCGATAAATCTAGCTGCTACCAAGGGTAAAAAGGTAACGGCTCTTAACGTCTTTTCATGACAGAAAAAGTTCAAGGCGCATTACTCCTCTGTAGAGTAATTGTAGTTATAAGCACCATAACTTGTGCTGTATTGGCCGTAACGGCTCTTGTTCATGTCATATTGGTTGATAATCGCACCCGCAGGCGTAATCCCTGCAAGCTCCAACCCCTTAAGAGCTGACTGCAGCTGCGGCTTTGTCGTCACCAGATGGCGGACCAGCATCAGTGTAATATCGGTTTTCTGACCGATGATTGCAGCATCCGTTACGGCAAGGATCGGCGGCGCATCGACGATGATCAAATCATACTTTTCAGAGAGAACCGAAAGTAGGTCTGAAAAAGAAGTACTTTCCAACAATTCCGCAGGGTTAGGAGGGCGGCTACCAGTTCCGATAAAATCAAGCCCAGTTTTGGAGTCGGTATGTGTCGCAGCCAGTAGATCGGCCTCACCCACCAGTACCTGAGCAAGACCTGCCTGCTTGCTTGTAACCCCAAAATTGCGCCCCAGTTTGCCGCGGCGCATATCGGCATCAATTAACAAAACCCGTGTGCCAAGCGTCGCATTAATCATAGCGAGGTTTAAAGAAACAAAGGACTTACCGTCTGCAGGTGCGCATGACGTAATCATAATCGTTTTGGCATTGCGCGCCATTAGGGTGAACCTCATACCGGTACGCAGCCCGCGGAAGGCTTCAACGGCGACATGGCCTGGTTCATGTCTGACCATAGCATATGCTGGGATGCCATTTCTGGCTCCAGCTAGTTTAGGTACTTTATTAACTGACCCCAGTACGGAGAGACCCAGTTCTTCGACTTCACGTGCATCTTCAATGCCTCGGCGCAAGAAATTGAGCCCGAAGACAAGTAGGATACCAAAAGCAAGCCCCCCAAACAAACCACCCAGGGCGGGCATTTTACGATTTGGTCCGACAAGGCGGGCCACTTCCGCCGGCTCTAGTACGCGGATATTACCCACGGCACTGGCACGCAGCACGCGCAGCTGTTCGGCGCGGGCAATCAATTGGCGCTCCAACTCGCGTGCGCTGACCATGCGCTCTTGCAGCCGTGCAAACTCTTGCTCTGCGGCAGGTACATCTTGGAGGTCGGCACGCAAGTTATCACGTCGGCTCTGCAGCTGGGTACGCTCGGCCAGAAGTGACTGATAATCAGGGTGGTTCGGAGTCAGACGTTGAGCCAGCTGTCGTTCTTGAAACTCCAGTTCCTCCAAACGTGCCTGAATTTTTACAACTTGGTCCAGCAGGTCCTGTGTTCCAAGGCTGAGCTCTAAGTTTTCCTGAGTTTCACGGTAGGTGGACAGCGCCATTGAGGCGGCTTCCAATTCCAACTGAACCTCAGGTATTTTAACCTCGATGAAGTCGATGCTTTGGTCAATTTCCGCCGAGCGGCGCTGCAGATTTTGCGTGCGGTACGACTCGACCACCGTGTTGGCCACGACTAGGCTGAAAGCTGGGTCAGAGCTGGTAAAAGCAAAATCGACAATTCCGGTTGATCGACGTTCGCTGACGGACAAACCGGCACGCAGGCGGTTAACACCGTTTCGCAAAGGCTCGGCAAAAAACCGGTATTCGCGCCCTTCCGGCGCTTTCAGCGAAGTCACCTGTAACCGGATGTCCTCACCCAATGTAACAAGCGTGCCGACTTGGCCCGTGACAGTGGTTGAATTTGGAGCAGTAATTTCGAAACGATTGGAACCGGTCACCCGCAGCAAAATCGGTAAGTCCATCAGATCTTCACTGACCCGGAGCTGCTTCAGCGATATGCTTTCCCCAGGACGCTGATAGGAATCCGAGAACAAGGACCCAAGCAAAGGAATGGGCCTGCGGGCCAACAGATCTCCAATGATAGGTGCGCGTACCGGTTCCACCCGGGCGTTTATACCAAGCTCCTCGACCACAGGTCCGAGGATAAGGCGTGAGCGAATAACATGTATCTCTGTCTCAAAAGTCGATCCGCGAGCTTGGTCACCGCCCGAAAGCAGGTTGCCAATCAACTCTTCTGGTAGAACCATCCCCGTGGCTCGTTTTTCTATCTGCACCACAGTTGTCGCGCGATATTCATTCGACCCTAGTTGCCCGATTATCAGACCAATTACCCCCCCCATCAGAGCAAAGGTGACAATTAGCCATTTTCGAGCCAGAAGCTGTACCAGTATATCGCTAAGGTCGAAATCGCCATCATTCTCTTCAATGTGGGACATATTTTTTTGTGAGCTCTCAGTCATGGATGGGCCCTTCATCCGCGCATCGCGGCCAGTTGTTGCACCCAAAACGGGACACTTTCGCGGATCATTTCGACCGCACGCTGGTGCATTCCTATGCCCATTCGATACGGATCAGGGATAGACTTGCCCTTCTCAAAATGGCCCAAAAGCATGGTCTTGCCGCTAAATTGCGGCCAGCGGCGCGTGATCTCGTCACGGTGATCCTGATCCATGACCAGGATCAGCTCAGATCGCTCCCCCAACTCTTTATTAAATTGGCGTGCAGAATGCGGGATCAACGGAATATCTTGTTCGCACGCGGCCGTGGCGCTGTCAGCATCTATATCACGACCTACCAATGCGTGAAGCCCGGCTGAGGTCACCACCACATCCGGCAAGGCCGCGCGCAATGCGGCCTCAGCTACGGGGGAGCGGCAAATATTGCCGGTGCAGACGCAGAGAATGGAAGAAACCATCAGAAATAAACCTGCCTTGTGTGTGATTGTACCGACGGAGCGCAGCGTATCATGATCGGCTCCTCGCCTTTGGCCCATAATTCTGTGGCTTGAACTGGCCACTACGCGCGCAACAAAAGCACTCTATCGCGCTTTTTGTTCGTAGCTGCTTGTGTAATGCTTTCCAAGCTGCTTGCAGCAAAAACAAGGATGCAGGCAGGATAATTTATAACTGACGGGGAAACCCGCAGGCCAGTCTCGTGCCCAAGCCTGCGGGTTTTCGCATTGCGGTAATCACACCGGGACCAAAGTAGGTGTTAGCAAATCATCAGCAAGCTTTGGACATGGCACTACGCGGATATCTGGGCTTGCTGCCTTAATGGATGACTGTCCGTTAAGATCCGTGTGCTCAACTATGAGCTGCTACCCACTGTACCCGGCGCTTTAGCTTCCGCACGATCGGCCGTGCAAAGGTGTACGACAGAACAAACACCACGCTGAAAAACACCACTGTTAAAAATGCCGCGCGTGGCTGATCCCAGAACAACACACCTGTCAAAGCCGGTACGATAACGAATGGGGCCAGAATGAGCGTGGTAAGCGGATTTGCGATTCCACGTCGCCTTCGACCCAAAAAATGTATCTCCAGCGTACGCATCACCATCTGGTGTGCATGAAGCCGGTCTGGGGCGGTCGTCGCTTTCTTCCGCTTTGATCGGCGATAGATTGAAAGCACCATATCAGCAATTGGCCAAAACATCGTGAGAGCAATTGCCCAAGGGGAAACTCCCGGTGCATTAGCGATAATAAAGATGCCTAGCCAGCTTAGGATAAAGCCAAGTACATAGGCTCCGCCATCCCCTAAGAAAATCAGGCCAAAGGGGTAGTTGAGCAAAAAGAACCCTAGAACGATTGAGGCTAGCATGATCGCAAGGGGGACAATATCTGCGTATCCTGATTCTTGTGCGATGTATGCTAATGTGAGCGCAGCCGTCATCGCTGCAAGAGATGACAGCCCGTTCACGCCGTCAACCATATTAAAAGCATTGGCCACACCAGCCGTAATTAGTAGTGTAACCGGAATACCAACCGCCCAATGCCACATTACCATATCAAGCCCTGGTATTTCGACCCGTGGCAGCCACAGTTTGAAAAAGAACATTACCACAAGGCTCGCCACTGCCGTAGCTATAAGGCGGTCTCGAGGGGACACTCCGAAGCCCAAATCTTCAAAGATACCTGCGAGAAACAAAATCAAGCTAGCGAGAATCAGGTAGGCATAAGGCCCGGCAATCGTATCCGGCGCAAAAAAGATGCTGACAACAATCGACAGAAAGATTGCAAGTCCCCCAACCCGCGCCGTTCGACGAACATGCATGGATTGTACCGCACATGTGTGGTCATCCTGGCCTGCCAGTCTGGGTGCCCGAGGCGCAAGAGCGATAAGGATCGTACAGATAAAAAAAGACAGAAATATCAGCACATAATTGTGCCAAAAAAACATATTTATCCCGAGGTGTTCCATGGCATGTGAACTACTTAGTCTAGAGAAATTTAAACAGGCGAAAAAATAGTATTTATTGAAATAGGCTTCGTAAGTGTACACTGATACGGTTTCTGTCTCAAGCTCAGTGGTTCAATAGAACAGTGCCTTAGTCACCCTTTTCCGCCCGCATCTTAACAAAGCCTACAAACGCGGCATCTGCCGCGCGCAGCTTGGGTCGCCCTGAAGCCGCCCAGAATGCACGCCAATCGGCCTCCAAGGCATAGGCATCAGCACCTGGAAAAATTGCCCGAGCGGCCTCAATCGCGCGTTCTGACAGCGGCGGTGCTTCGGGGCCGTCCTCAATCAGAGTTCGGCGGGTGAAGCGGATCATGTCGCCCGCCTCTTCTTCCATCTCGTAATCCGGCAGATGGTTCGCCTCGATCATATCGCGCAGCATCTTGCGAAATACACGGCGCGGGGACGCAGAGCCGGATTTTTTCAACAGCAACTCGACCGAAATCCGCCAGGCTGGTTGGCGCCCGCAATGTTTGCGTGCGATCTCGTAGATCCGTCGCTCCAGCGGTTTGCGTAAACGGAAATAATCGCGGCTCAATGTGAGTACGGATTTTGACAGGACCGCCCGGTAAAGCCATTCTGACAGAGTTACCTTAACGCTCACCATCCGGCCGCCCCGTGCGCGGCGTACGATCTCCCAATTCTCGATCAGACCAAAGCCACTGGTTACCTCCATCCCGCCTGTCTCCAGATTGGTGGTGATGCGCGTCCCCGCCAACCGCTCGAAAGCTTCGCGCAGCCGACGATATGCGTCGCCAGAGGTTTCGCGGTTCGTCGCTACCAGCATATCGTGAGCCCGCAACGTTAAGCTGCGCCCCACCGCACGGCCAGCGTTCAGCGCGGCCATCAGCTGGCTGATGCAAAAAATCAGAATGTCTTTGTCATGTATGGTCGCAAGCCCGCGCATGCTTGGTACGACGGTAATATCGGTCCCGTTATGGGTATAGTTCAGGATGCGTCGATCCGGTTTGGTCGAGAGAGAAAAGATCGGATGCTCCATCGTCGCAAGGTCGTCTTTCGGGATCGCATCAAAGATATCGCAGACAAAGAAATCCGCCTGATGCCGGTCGGGAAACAGGCCCTCTGCGGGCACGGGGTTTGACATTGTCTGTCCTTTGCCTGTCGACAGCCCTCGCCTCTTATGTGCGAATTTCTGCCGTGATCACTGCTCAATGTTCCCTTTTTGGGAATCGTGGTTTTAGTAACACCACCCTAAAAGTTATCCACATTGCTTGTCCATCGCTCCCCCCTGCCCTCGGGCATTTTGATCGGGGGTTCAGAGTCGCTTTATCGGGGGTTCAGAGTCGGTCTGTCGGGGGTTCAGAGTCACTGCTTAGGAGACGAGTATCCGAAAGCCGTTGATAAAATAGGATAAAGAGAGTTCCCACAGAATGCTTAACTTGATAATAACACATCATAACACTGGGTTGTATTTACATCACATCGAAATTTCCGAACCAAGCTCCCTCCTGAACCCCGAGTATTTACTGGGAAAAACCTCGTAATGAACAGTTCTACTTCCATGTGACGGGTTTTGTGATACATAGGTGGAAACGCAATACATAAGCGAATTCCCTATGAGTGAGCCCCTCCCCCCGTACTTCAATATTGATCCCGATCAAGCCATGGCCGATCTGGGTCCACCGACGTCTTCGCAGGACTTCCATGCAATCGCCGAGGCCTGCTCTCGAGGGCGTCAAGATCTTGCTGGCCGGGGGATGGATGAAGCTGGTCAAAAGCGCCTGCGCCTCTTCTCGACATGGGAGATCACCAAATATCTGATCCCCGTCGCCCAAGCCCATTTTCGGCGCGTGCTGCGCAACAATACTAACCTGCCCCAAGGCACATCGGAGACCGCAGGCGGTGCCAAATGGTTCACCCTCGACGAGGTCCTGCGCCTGCGGGCCCATTTCGGCTCCGAAGGGTCCAAGTCGAAAGAATATCGCCCCTACCGCCCCAAGGGCCTACCCGCCAAAATCGTATCGGTCGCGAACTTCAAAGGCGGCGTGGGCAAAACCTCTACCGCCGCTCACCTGGCGATGTCCGCCGCCCTAGATGGCTACAAGGTGCTTGTCATCGACCTCGACAGTCAGGGCTCTATGACGTCGATTTTTGGTGGCCGGATCGAAGATGAATGGGGTACCGTTTTCCCGGTGATCGCCCGCCACTATGCAGAAGCCGCCCAAGCCGAGAACCGTGCCAAAGCCCACCGGGGCGAGGCACCCACGCCGCTGGATGATACCCTATCGGAAGCGCTCAAAATTAGCACCGGTGATTTGATCCGCTCGACCCATTGGCCCAACATCGACCTGATTGGCGCACAACTGAATCTGTATTGGGCCGAGTTCCAGATCCCTGTCTGGCGAATGGCGACCCGGGGCTGGAAGCTCTGGGATGCATTGACTGACCGTCTCGAAGCAGACGGCGTGCTAGACGACTATGACGTGATTTTCGTCGATACCCCCCCTGCCCTTGGCTACCTCACCATTAACGGATTGGCCGCCGCTGACATCCTGCTGGTCCCCCTTGGGGCTTCGTTTCTTGAATTCGACAGTACCGGGCGGTTCTTCGATATGCTGCACTCCACCTTCAACTCCATCGAAGAAGGCGAGAACATGGCCGCCCGCGCTTTGGGGCGTGAGGGGCTGCAATTCGAGTGGGACGCAGTGCGCGCCGTGATCACCCGTTACAACGGCGCGCAACAAGCCGAGCTTGCGGCTCTGATACAGGCCTATCTGGGGCAAACCTTATCTCCGCATCGTCAGGATTTTACTGCCCTGATCGGGCAGGCCGGCGAAAGCGTAAACGGTATCTACGAGGCGGATTACCGCGATTTCAACCGTGAGACTTACGCACGGGGGCGTCAGACATTCGATTCAACCTATGCCGCTTTTAAACGGCTTTTGATAGGGGCTTGGCATCGTGACGCGAAAGCTGCGGGCGCAGAAGCAGCATCTGGTTAATTCTACTGCCTTCATCATTAGTACCGCTCAAGAGAGAGGATAGGACATGGCAAAACGTAAAAGACTAACCCCGCCTCGTGGCGATTACCTTGCTGGGAAACCTGTGGTAGATACAGGCTCTACGCTATCATTAGAGAATAAGGCGCTATTTCCCACCTACTCTGAGGGTGGGGCCCCGAAGATACGTTCCACCAGCCCGCCGATTGCCCATGTCGCTGGCGATGCAGCGACCAGCGCGGCTTTGGCAGAGGTTACAGCCGAATTGCAATCCGCCCGTTCTGAAGGCCGCATGGTACTGTCTTTGCCACTGGATCAGATTGAAAGCAGTTACCTCGTCCGTGATCGGCTTGTTGCAGACGACGAAGATATGGTGGCGCTAAGAGCCTCACTATCAGCGCGTGGACAGCAGAATCCAGTCGAAGTGCTTGCAACGGGACAGGGCGGCTACGGCCTCATTTCCGGTTGGCGCCGTCTGACAGCCCTCACGCAACTCTATAAAGAAACTGGCGACGCCCGCTTTAATTCCGTTCTCGCTCTTGTTCGCTGCCCCGTCGACGCTGCCGATGCCTATGTTGCGATGGTGGAAGAAAACGAAATTCGCGTTGGACTTTCGTATTTCGAGCGCGCTCGCATCGTTTCGCGCGCGGTCGAGGAGGAGGTTTATCCAGATATCAAAGCGGCTCTAAATAGTCTTTTTGGGAATGGTAGCCGGGCCAAACGCTCCAAGATCAAAAGCTTCCTTCCCGTGGTCGAGCAACTTGGATCATATCTCTCTTACCCCACTGCGATCGGGGAACGCTTGGGTTTAGCTTTGTCCCAGAAGCTGCAAGCAGATGAGACGTTCAAGTCGAATGTTATTGAGGCTTTGAATAAGTTGGGAAGCTCTCACGCGCTTGAAACAGAACAAGATATTTTGACGGCCTCACTCGAGACGCCAAAAACACCCAAAGCTGTAAAAAAAGCAGTGGGCAAGCGGGAGGAACTCTCTCCTGGCCTCTGGTTAGAGCGCTCTGCTAAAACCATCACAATCGGTGGAGCGGACCTTACGCCCGAAATTGAAAAGCGTATCCGTGCAGCGCTAAAAATCTAAATGTTTCGCGCGCGAAACATTTGGAAGATAGGGCATGTTGTAGTGGCTTTAAGAGAGTAGGATTAGTCGACAGCCGACTGCTGTTTCGTTAGGTATATAATAAATTTATTATTAAAGGTTCTTATAGATGAAGGTTGAACAAACCCCGCTCCCCGGCGTTTTTGTTATAACCCCGGCTCGCTTTGGCGATCATCGCGGTTTCTTCTCCGAAAGCTACAGCGCAAAGGCGCTTACTGGACATGGGTTCACGACTCAATTCGTTCAGGACAATCATTCGTTGTCGATGACCGAAGGCACCATTAGAGGGCTGCATTTCCAAGCGCCACCCCATGCTCAGGACAAGCTTGTGCGCTGTGGACGTGGCGCTCTCTTTGACGTAGCGGTGGATGTCCGCAATGGCTCACCCACCTACGGGCAATGGTTTGGTACTGAACTGAGCTTTGAGAACGGGAAGCAGATGCTGGTACCAGCAGGCTTTGCGCATGGTTTTGTGACGCGTACGCAGAACACCGAAATTATCTACAAGTGTTCGGACTATTATGCGCAGGAGGCTGAAGGTGCCATCGCGTGGGATGATGCGACGATTGGAATTGATTGGGGATTAGGGGGAATATCACCCGTTCTGTCAGAGAAGGACGCTAATGCGCCTTCCTTGGCTGACCTTAATAGTCCGTTTTCTTTCAAGGATGTATAGATGAAGTTATTAGTAACAGGCGGCGCGGGGTTTATTGGCTCGGCAGTGGTGCGGTTGGCGATTGCACAAGGACATAGTGTGGTGAACCTAGACGCGCTGACCTATGCGGCCTGTCTTGAGAATGTTGCGAGCGTGGCGGATAGCCCGCTTTACGCGTTTGAGCAGGCAGATATTTGTGATCGGGAGGTGCTGGACAGGATTTTTGCAACACATCAGCCCGATGCGGTGATGCATCTCGCAGCCGAGAGCCATGTGGATCGCTCCATCGACGGGCCAGGGGCATTTATTCAAACCAATATTACCGGCACCTATACGCTGTTAGAGGCCGCGCGTGCCTATTGGCAAAACGCAGGCAAGCACGAAGGTTTCCGCTTCCATCATATCTCTACCGATGAGGTTTATGGTTCTCTCGGGCTCACGGGGCAATTCACCGAAGACACGTCTTACGACCCGCGCAGCCCCTACTCGGCATCAAAGGCTGCCAGCGATCATCTGGTGCGCGCCTGGGGCGAGACCTATGGTCTGCCAATAGTGCTGACAAATTGCAGCAATAATTACGGGCCCTACCACTTCCCCGAAAAATTGGTGCCTGTGGTCATCCTCAAAGCACTCGCCGGAGAGCCAATTCCGGTCTACGGTGATGGCGCGAATGTACGCGACTGGTTATTTGTCGAAGACCACGCTGATGCGCTGCTTACCGTGCTTATCGAAGGCGAATTAGGCCGCAGCTATAACATCGGTGGCGAAAATGAGGTCAGTAATCTTGAGTTGGTTGAGATGATCTGCGCCCTACTGGATGATAGCCACCCCGAAGGCGCGCCCCATGCCGATCTGATCACCTTCGTCGCCGACCGTCCGGGCCACGACCAACGCTATGCCATTGATCCGACACGTATCCGGACAGAGCTTGGATGGCGGCCCTCGGTCACGGTCGAAGAAGGGCTGGCGCGCACCGTGGATTGGTACCTTGAGAATAAGGACTGGTGGCGTGCGCTGCAGACCCGCCAAGGCGTTGGCGAACGGTTGGGTAAGGTATGAAGATCCTCGTCTTTGGCCATAGTGGTCAAGTCGCCACGGAATTACGCGCGCTTGACAGCAATGATGTCCAGATTGCCGCCCTTTCTCGCGCTGATGCGGATTTAACTGACCCCGCCGCCTGCGCCGCTGCAATCAATGCCCATGCGCCAGACGCCGTGATCAACGCCGCCGCTTATACCGCCGTGGACAAGGCTGAAAGCAATGTGGAAACAGCGCATCTGATCAACGTGGATGCGCCCGGCGCCATGGCCCAAGCTTGTGCTGTGCGCGACGTTCCCTTCGTCTCTATCTCTACTGATTACGTGTTTTCCGGCGCAGGGGAAACACCATGGACACCTGCCGACCCGACCGATCCGCAAAGCGTCTATGGAAGCACTAAGCGCGCCGGAGAGGTCGCAATTGTAAAGACTGGCGGGCGCTACGCTGTGTTGCGGACTTCCTGGGTCGTCTCCGCCCATGGCAATAACTTTGTCAAAACAATGCTCCGTCTCGGGTCGGAACGCGAAGCGTTAACCATCGTTGCTGACCAGATCGGCGGCCCCACCGGCGCAGCTGCGATTGCCAAGGCCTGTGTTGCAGTAGCCAAAACCCTCGTTTCAGAGCCCGAAAAATCCGGCATTTACCATTTCACGGGCGCGCCTGACACCAGTTGGGCCGATTTCGCCCGGACTATATTTGACGCCGCCAACATCCGCTGCGCTGTCTCTGATATCTCATCCTCCGGCTACCCTACCCCTGCAACACGCCCGCTGAACTCCCGGCTGGATTGCAGCGCGACCGAGGCCGCTTTTGGTATTTCCCGCCCCGATTGGCGCGAGAGCCTGTCCCATATTTTAACCCAACTCGATTTCCCCAAGGACTGATTTTCTATGACCCAGACGCCCAAACGCAAAGGCATCATCCTCGCCGGCGGCTCCGGCACGCGGCTTTATCCGATTACGATTTCCGTCTCGAAACAACTGCTACCGGTCTATGACAAGCCGATGATTTACTATCCGTTGAGCGTTTTGATGCTGGGTGGTATTCGCGAGATCCTGATCATCACCACGCCCCAAGATGCCGACCAATTCAAACGCGCGCTTGGCGACGGCAGCCAATGGGGCATTTCGCTCAGCTACGTCACGCAGCCAAGCCCCGACGGGCTGGCACAAGCTTACATTTTGGCCGAAGAATTCCTCGACGGCGCAGCCTCGGCTATGGTGCTTGGCGACAACATCTTTTTCGGTCATGGCTTGCCCGAAATCCTTGCCGCCGCCGACGCGCAGGACACTGGTGGCACGGTTTTCGGCTACCGCGTGTCCGACCCCGAACGCTATGGCGTCGTCGACTTTGACGAGAGGGGCCAAGCCCGCCAGATCATTGAGAAACCGACCGTGCCGCCATCAAACTACGCGGTGACCGGGCTTTACTTCCTCGACAACACCGCTTCCGCCCGTGCCAGCACCGTTAGGCCTTCAGCGCGTGGAGAGCTTGAGATCACCACGCTGCTGGAAACCTACCTGCATGACGGCCTGCTTACTGTGCAGCGCATGGGCCGTGGCTATGCTTGGCTCGACACCGGCACCCACGGCAGTCTGCTCGACGCTGGCAACTTCGTTCGCACGCTGGAAACCCGCCAAGGATTGCAGACCGGTAGTCCCGACGAGATCGCCTTCAATCAGGGCTGGATCGGTAGGGCTGAATTGGAAGACCGTGCGAAGGTGTTCGCGAAGAATGAGTATGGGGTCTATTTAGGGAAGCTACTCGGCTAGCCTATTCGGATGCGCAGCGTAAATGCCCTATTCATATATAGGCCTTCAAATTGTTTCGCGCGCGAAACAATTTAGACTTTATCAGTTAAAGTCCCGCAGCCTTCGTCATGTTCACACGAAAACGATCCCTTTGCCGTTGGTAGCGGCGGGTCATTTCAACGGAGGCATGGCCGAGGTGTTTCTGAACATAGCGTTCATCAACCTGTGCGCTGCTGGCAAGACCTGCACGGAGAGAGTGCCCTGAGAATAGCGCGAGACGCTCCTTGTCTGGTAGTTCGGCGCGAATGCCTGCATCCAGAACAGTTTGCTTGATCAGGCGGGCGACGTGTTTGTCATTCAGCCGCGTCTCCAGCGCATTTTTGCCATCGCGGGATATGCGTACAAAAATTGGACCAAAGCTGATCTTGGCGAAGTGCAACCATTTCTCTAGCGCGTGAACGGGGCAGGTTTGATTGGTGGAGCCGCGCCCGATCTCAACCTCGCGCCAGCCGGTCTTTGCGTTAAGGGTGAGTAGCGCACCTTGGTCTTTTATGTGCACCCAACCGCTGCTGTCAAAAGTATCGTCCTTGCTGTGGTCTAGGCTGACAATCTCGGACCGTCGCAATCCACCGGCAAACCCCAGCAGCAAGATCGCGCGGTCCCGCAGGCCCCGCAGGTCGAAGGATAGGGTGGCGACCATCGCCAAGAGGTCATCGCGCAGGATTGCTTCCTTTTGAAACGGTGGCCGCGCGTGCTTGCGCCTGATCCCGGCGAGAACAGTAGCGATATGGCGGTTCTTGCGGTCCAGCCTGAACCCCCGTTGCGCAAAGTGCCAGGCTAGCCCGGACAGTCTGCGGTCTATCGTGCTGACCGATAGGGCGGAGATCTTTCCCGAAGGGGACGCCAGATCGGTGAGGTACAGACTGATCATCTCTGGCGACGGGGGCAGGGGGTCCGTGCCCCGCATCCGGCACCACCGGGTGAATTGCGCCCAATCCACCTTGTAGGCCTTGTTGGTGTTCTCGGCGGTGGCAAAGCCGGCATAGTCGCGCGCCGAGTCCACAAGGCGGTCCAGAGAGCCGGTGCCCGCAATGTGGCTTGGAACGCCGATGCCAGCCTCCTGTCGGGCGTTGTCCCCGCCCTCGGTCGAGCGGGTAGTTAGTGAACCTGAGGGTGGTTTATTACTGCTTTCCGACATGTGAATAAGCATATTATATTATGTCCTATAATGCAAACTTATTGGACATATATATGAGTAGCAAGATGGGGCGGTTTAGGTGGTATTTTCTCGCTATAACCGCCGTGATGGTTTAGGCTGTAAGCATGAATTATGCGCGACCGGATCATACCAGCTACCTCGACACACTTCCCCGGATACCTAGCTGGGTTACCTCCGCGCGGGCTGAAACCCTTGAAGATGAGGCGTTTTTATCAGGCGCGGCGCTGGCCCACCTCCATCTTGCCTTGAATCTAGGTGATGTGCCTCAATCCTTGTTGCGGGACCGGCTCGCGCTCCGCGCGGCAGAGGCCTGTGTTGCGTTTTCTGGTCGACCAGAGCGAGCAGGGGAGCTGCGCGACGCGGTGCATCTGATGCGCCCCGGCGACTTGCCAGGCCAAGCGGGGGAAACATATCTGGCCTGGCGGCGCGCAGTCGAGCGGCCGGTGTCGATCAAGGCTCTCCGCCGAACCTTGCCGACTCTCGAGCCGAACCAGATAGCTGCGTGGCTTAATACAGGGCAGCGGGCACCGGTTACCCGTGCCGCGATGGTACTGGAGGCGGTGCTAACGGAGGTGCCGCGTGCCGAGGTGCCGTCGCTCGTTCTCGCTGACGCGGCCCTAGCGCAAGCGCTTGGCTGGGATAAAATTGTACCGCTATTGGCCGTGGGCCTGAAGCGTGCAGACCTGCGCAAGCGAGGCGAAGACTTGTTGTTGTCCTGTCATCAGGCACTCGTCGTATCGGCGATCGAGGGTGTGCGTCTCTCCGGCGACCTTGCGCGGCGGGCTGCGCATCTGAACGCGGTCTCACCAAAGCTGCGCGCCAAAGGGGCGAGGGCGGCAGTCGAGATGTTTCTGATTCGCGATGCGGTTGCCCCCTCGGCCTTGCCATTGCCTGATCGTGCAGCGCGGCGACTATGTGACCGATTGGTCGATCTGGGAGCTGTAAGCGAATTGACCGGGCGCAACACGTTCCGGCTTTATGGGATGTAGAAGATGGCCAAGGATCGTCCCGTGGCAGCGCTCGACCGTGAGTTGATTGACTTGCCGTCAAATCTGCGCTGGCGAGAATGGATGAGTCGGATTGAGGCGGTATTGTTCGCGAGTGCGTCGCCGGTACCACGTGAGGATCTGGCGCGAGTGGTGGGTGATGTTTCGGTAGATCTGCTAGTCGAAGACCTTGCGGCGGACCTTTCGGGCCGCCCGTTCGAAGTTATCCGTGTTGCGGATGGCTGGATTCTGCGCACCCGCACTGCCTATGCCCCTGCGATTCGGGCTGCGGCGGATGTGGGAGACCAGATGCAGGATCTGAACGAGTTCGACGTCGCGGTGCTGACTGCCATCGCCTACCAACAGCCGATTACTCGTGAGGGGCTTAAGGAGGTCTTTGGCAAGAACATCAGTCGCGTTCTGATCGGACGGCTGAGTGCGTGCGGTCTGATCGGCACGGGCCCACGGTCCCCGCAGCGCGGCGCGCCATATACATTTGTGACAACCAAGCGATTTTTGGCGGTGTTCGGATTGGAGAGCCTGCAGGATCTGCCGGATCGTGAAGGACTGGAGGGTGCTGGGTTAGGAGGCAGTGCTGACTAGCCGGTCAGAGTGCCTGAACCCGCATCATGAGGAGGTATTTCTGGTGCACCAG
>TARA_R100000935_G_scaffold58925_2_pt1 | contig 57900 bp, 47 predicted proteins | sample TARA_R100000935 | Tara Oceans TARA_R100000935 (sample SAMEA2621502) | marine metagenome | biome: marine biome (ENVO:00000447); feature: surface water layer (ENVO:00002042); material: "saline water (ENVO:00002010), including plankton (ENVO:xxxxxxxx)" | depth 5 m
AGCCCTAAATACCTCCTACCTTGTCACATGGTAATTTGTTATGGCCCTTATACATCTTGTGACTATCGGCCTAAAATGTAGCTAAACCCAACTACCACAAGGTCGGTGGTCATATCGTAGGCCACTTCGCTACCCGGGATAGCCCCCGTAGGATTGGTATCCGCATTCCACGGACCGCCAGCGCTATCCGGTGTCGGATTTAACAAGGGGCCACTGGTGGAACCACTGCTAGTTCCATGGTGATAGGCAACATCTAGGCTAAAGCGTGGATTGAGCTTATAGCTAAACCCAAACTGAAACGCATTTTTAATAACTGCCGTGGCAGGAGAGGACATAAAAACAAATTCGTCCCGAATAGGATTTTCACTATAGGTATATCCAATCCTTAAAGGCAAATTTTGGATGCCTTTATATTGAAGTCCAGTTGAGACCACAGAGATACCTTGCCATCCAAAACCCTGGACGGCACCGGTAGGAAACCCTGAGAAATCTCCACTTTCAGCCAATTGCCAGCCAGATTTTTTGAACCCATCGGTATTTTCATATTCTATAAAACGGTAATCCAAGGCATAATCGAAATCCCCCATAGAATAACCTAGGCCCAAGGAGTAGATGGCGGGGTAATCCATATTGAAATCTACACCTGGGGCCTCACTGCCATCCAGATAAGTATTATTAAAACTAAAATCATTGAAAATCTGTTTGGATTTATAGGAAGCACCTATCTTTAATCCACTTCCCGAGTCATAAAAAAGTCCAATTTGGGCTCCAATTCCAAAAGCCGTAGCCTTATCACTGTTGGGATAACCCAGAGTCTGACTAGGTGCTGCCAATGGATTGGGTCCAATTTCCAAGGTAGCATAATTAAAATTAGGTTGTATCCCCATGGAAATCTTGTCCGTTAACTGATAGGAGTAGGCAAAACTAAGCTGCAAAAGGGCATAATCCGATTCTATATGTCCAAAGCCCCTTGAACTCTGCGGCATGGTTATGGGATTGTCTTGACTTTCGGGGAAAGTAACCCCAAAACCAGAAACCCCAAAGGCCGAAATTCCAAAGGTATGTTTGCTTTCATCCTTTCCCCAGACATAAGCCAAGGCCGGGAGTACGGAGACTCCCCTATCATCACCCGTTGTCCCACTAAAGGGCCCGTTTTGGGTTGGTACTGTCGATGAAATAGAAGGATCTGAAAAAAACAGGCCAGCATTAAAGGAAAGTATTTGTCCGTCAAATTTTGAAAGAGAGGCGGGATTCCACAATAACGCTCCGTTAATATCCAGGGGCTGAGCCGTGGCGGCCCCGCCCATCGACATGTTTACACCTCCTACCCCCTGAAGTACATGGCCTACCTGTGCTTTTGTAGTTGTGCCCAACATCAGTAAAAATAATGTAAGAAGAAATCCTCTGCTTTTCGCATTTGTCCTCATCAAGTCCTTGATTAATATGTCCATAAATGGTTATAATTTTTAAATTTCGCGCCTAGCATAATTTTAGGCTATTCAAATGAGGCGCAAAAATACATAAATTAAATCTATAGATTTAATAGGATAACAAAATATTAAGAAGTAACATACAAAAGGACACCCCAGGCATTGATCGCAGGGGCAACATAAATACTACCGAGACAAAGAGGTTTATAAATATCTCAATCGGGCCTTTGAATATCCTAAACCCTTTAACATTAAAATTAGGAAATGTTCGATTTTTGGTAAATTATAATGCAAATCCAATAAAATTTAATAAGGAAAATAATTTTTAAAAAGTTTTATTTGTGTATCACCCAGTTTTTGGGAAAATAATAATGATTTATTTAAAACCTATTTGTCATGAATTCTACCTCTGGAATTATCCTTGCCATTTCATTGATCATTATTATGTTCGGGATGGGCCTATCATTGACCCTTTCAGATTTTAAGAGGGTTGTTAGTTATCCAAAGGCCATGATCATAGGGCTTATCTGCCAGATGTTGTTGTTACCAATCATTGGATATTTCATTGCCATTTCCCTAAGTTTGTCGCCCACCACCGCTATTGGCATTATGTTGTTGGCGGCCTGTCCTGGAGGACCAACATCCAACATGCTTACTTATTTGGCCAAAGGCGATTTGGCCTTGTCCGTTTCCCTAACGGCCGTGTCGAGTATAATTTCCATTTTAACCATCCCTTTCATTGTGCAATTTGCATTGGAAGAATTTTCCAATGAAAGTATGGCCATTACTGTCGATGCCATAACCATGATAAAACAATTGTTGGTAATAGTCATCATACCTGTAGGAATCGGCATGTTGATAAAAAGCAAATTTGAAGCTTTTGCCAACAAGATGGAGAAACCCGTAAAAATAGCTTCTGCTATTATATTTATATTGGTAATCATTGGGGTAACCATTAGCGTCAAGGATGTTTTTATGAGTTACTTGAGCGAGGCAGGGCTACCGGCCATTCTGCTCAATGTGAGCACCATGACCATAGGGTTTTTAATGGCAGTACTTTTTAAACTAACAAGACCACAGGCCATAAGTATATCCATTGAAACCGGAATACAAAACGGAACCTTGGCAATAACATTGGCTACAATTGCCCTGAACAATGCGGAATACTCCATAGTACCTGCCATATACGGGCTCTTAATGTTCATTACGGCCACAGTAATTATATTTATCCGTAAACCACTTGGGGTAAAAGATGAATTAAGCCTGGAAAAAGACCCGGCCAATTAATCCTTGCAAGCATAAGATGGGAAAAAATCGATTTATTGTTGCCCTTATTTTATTCATCTTTTTTGTCATTTCCTTTCTAACCAATATTTTAGGCCCATTGATCCCTGATATCATATCGGATTTCAAGGTTAGTTTAACCATGGCCGCCCTATTGCCATTTGCCTTTTTTGTTGCTTATGGTGTATTTTCCATTCCCTCTGGGGTAGCGGTAGAGCGCTACGGCGAAAAACAAGTGATCTTGTCCGCATTTTTAATATCCTTTATCGGTGCCATTTTATTTTCAATTTTTCCCAATTTTCCCATAGCGCTAATATCCCTATTTTTAATTGGTTCGGGAATGGCCATGTTGCAGGTGGCTATTAATCCCTTATTAAGGGTTGCTGGGGGTGAGGAGCATTTTGCCTTTAATTCCGTTATGGGCCAATTGGCGTTTGGAATGGCCTCTTTTATGAGTCCCTTCCTTTTCACATACCTAGTGCTTAATTTGGAAGACTACCCTGGCCCTGACAATTCCAATTTTATCATCAACATTTTTCACAACATAGTGCCCGAGAATTTACCTTGGGTTTCCCTTTACTGGATATTTGCGATGATCTCGCTCATTATGGTCATCTTCATATATCCCATAATATTGCCCAAGGTTGAAAGGAATGAAGAGGAAAAAGCGGGTTCATGGGCCACAAACAAAGACTTGTTAAAAAACAAAAAAGTAATCCTATTCTTTATGGGCCTATTTGCATATGTGGGTACTGAACAGGGTGTAGCCAATTGGATGTCCCAATTTTTATCGGAATATCATGGTTTGGACCCTAGAATAGAGGGTGCCAATGCCATATCCTTGTTTTGGGGATTATTGACGGTGGGCTGTATCCTAGGGTTACTACTATTGAAATTTATGGATAGCAAATTGGTACTTAAAATATTTTCAGGGGCTGCCATTCTAAGTTTGACAGCAGCACTTTTCGGCCCTGCCCATATAGCGGTTTTGGCGTTCCCCCTGGTAGGCTTTTTTGCCTCTGTAATGTGGTCCGTTATTTTTTCCCTAGCATTGAACTCCGTTAAGGAAAACCACGGAGCCCTGTCTGGCATATTGTGTTCCGGAATTGTAGGTGGGGCCATTGTTCCCCTTATAGTTGGGGCTTTAGGTGATTTGGTTGGACTAAAAGGTGGTATGTTCTTTTTGTACATCACACTTGGGTTTATTTTCAGTATTGGATTTTGGGCAAGCCCCTTAGTCAATAACAAAACAATAAAGCTTAAAGAATTTTTCGGCAATAATAAAAAATCTGAACCTTAAGGATAATAAATTATGCTCATGAGAATAGTATTTGCTATATGGATGTTTCTATTGATTGTTGGCTGTAAGCCCAATCAATACGATCCTTCCCTGCCGCCCAAAGGCTTTGCAAATAACATTACTCTTAAAATAGCGTATACGCTAGGTGCTATTGAGCCAACCCTTACCAAGGTAGCTATCCCGGAAACCATCCAAGAATATAAGGATCTGGTTTATAAGACCATCGACTCCACCTCATTAAAGCTGGATATATATCGACCTAAAGCCTTAAAAAAAGATGCTCCCCTTATTATTTTTATACATGGTGGCGCTTGGGAAAAAGGAAAGAAAAGCAATGTGTTGCATTATTTGGTCAGCTATGCAAAGAAGGGATATGTAACAGCAACCATACAATACAGATTAAGCGGCGTGACAAAGTACCCTGCACAAATCTTGGATGTTGCAGATGCCGTTCAATGGTTGAAACAGCATGCAAAGGAATACAACATTAATGTAAATAAGGTAGCCATAGCCGGTGGTTCTGCAGGGGCACATTTGGCCATGCAGTACGCCTATGCCCATTCTTCCAATACCGTTGACAGCAATGGTATACCCACCAATGTGCAGGCAGTAATAAATATTTATGGGCCTTCCGATTTAACAACCGAAATTGCAAAAAAAGAAAAAAGGGTACATCGATTATTTGGAAAGACTTATGGGGAAGCCCCGGAAATGTACAAAAGTGCTTCACCAATTTTATATGTAAATAAAAACTCCCCGCCAACTATTTCCTTTCATGGCACTTTGGATGAACTGGTCCCTTATGGCCAGTCCAAAAAACTTCATGAAACCCTAAAATCTTATGGGGTACCCACTTACTATCACGAATTAAAAGGTTGGCCACATGCCATGGACCTTTCCGCAAAGGTGTTCTCCTATATTCAATATCATACAGATATATTCTTGGAAAAACATTTAAAATTATGATTAGAAATATATTCATTCCCATAATTGCACTAACCCTATTGCTGGGCTGCAAGGCCAAACAGTATGATGTGTCCGTACCCCCAAAGGGATATTCCAACAATACCACCTTAAAGATAGCCTATGCAACTGGAGCTTTAAAATTAATTGAAAGAGACTTCCCTGTTCCTGAGGATATAAAGGAATACAAAGATGTCGTTTACAAAACCGTGGACTCCATTCCACTTAAATTGGACATTTACCATTCCAAGGATATAAAAAAAGATGCTCCTCTCATAATTTTCATCCATGGCGGTGCATGGAAAAAAGGAAACAAGCACGATTATTTGGTGTATCTAGCCAGTTTTGCACGAAAGGGCTATGTTACAGCTACTATTCAATACAGATTAACGGATGTCGCAAAATATCCTGCCCAGCTATATGATGTGGAAGACGCAGTGAGATGGCTTAAACTAAATGCCGCCAATTATCATATAGATGCCAGTAAAGTTGCCTTGGTCGGCGGTTCTGCGGGTGGCCATTTGGCCATGATGAATGCCTATTCCAACACTGCTGATGAAGTGGATGCAAACGGGGTTTCTGCCAATGTACAGGCCCTCGTAAATTTTTATGGCCCCTCCAACCTTACCGATGAAACGGCCATAAATGCATCCTCGGTTCAATATCTGATAGGTAAATCCTATGAAGAGGCTCCAGAAATGTATAAAAAGGCCTCCCCCTTGTTTCTAATCTCCAAAGACGTGCCCCCGACCCTTACATTCCAAGGCACTTTGGACGAGTTGGTTCCCTATGAACAATCGGACATTTTACATGCTACCCTACAAAAGGCCGGTGCCATTTCGTATTATCACAAACTAAAAGGGTGGCCACATACCATGGATGCCTCGGTAAAAGTCAATGCCTATTGCCAATATCACATGGACCGATTTTTTGAAAAATACATCCCATTAAATTAAAAAATTAGGAATCCCAATGAAGTTGCTCAAAAGAATAGCGAAAATCACAGCCTATGCCATTGGAATGGTCATAGGCCTAGTTCTTCTTGCTATTTTTACAGCCAGCTATAAATACAATAGTATTGTAAAGGCAACTCCAAAAAATCAAACAGAAAGCTTAAACCCGGGAGAATTGGGCAAATATGTAAATACCTTTATAGGTACCGGAGGCTTTCCGTATTGGGTATGTGGATTTAACTTTCCGGGCGCTACAGTTCCCTTTGGAATGGTCCGCCTAAGTCCTGAAACCATGTCTTTCTACAATAACACCAAAGATTTTAGCACTTCTGGGTATTACTATGGGGACAACAAAATATTAGGCTTCAGCCATACCCGATTGGCTGGTACAGGTGCAACCGATGGAGGGCATTTTCTATTTACACCTACAACTACTCCCATTGATAAAATTGATTTCCAATTGGATTATGCCCATAAATTTTCCCATAAGGATGAAATCGCATTTCCGGGCTATTATCGTGTGGCATTGGAAAAAGAGGACATTGTTGCCGAACTTACAGCCACGGAACGTAGCGGCCTTCACCGATATACCTTTCCAAAAGAAGGCAATAAAAATTTAATTATCCATATTACCAATACCACAGGAAACCGGCCAGCCAAGGAAGGATTTGTCCACATACTCCCCAAAAACAATGAAATTGAAGGTTCGGTCAGGACATTTGGCAGCTTTGCAAGTCGATTCGGTGGGGTTCAGGTATACTTCGTGGCAAAATTTGACCATTCCTTTTCCGACTATGGTATCTGGGATGGACAATCATTGGACAAAAAGGGCCTGAGCAAAAAAAGTGATAGCCTGAAAATTTATCTCGGATTTGACCAAGATATTATAAATGCCAAAGTTGGTATTTCGCATATAAGCCTTGAAAATGCCCGTTTAAACCTGGAGACGGAGGTTGGCCATGGTAATTTTACCGAAATACTTCACATGGCCAGGGACAAATGGGAAAGCAAACTGGCATTAATCAAGATCGAAGGTGGCTCCTTCGAAGAAAAAAAAGTCTTTTACAGTGCTTTATATAGGAGCTTTCAAATGCCGACCATCTTTAATGATGTTAACGGGGAATACATGGGCTTCGACAAAAAAATCCATCAGACTACCGATTTCAACTACTACACAGATCTGTCCTTATGGGACACTTTCCGCACTGTGCATCCATTATTCAATCTAATAGCTAAGGATGAACAAAGGGACATGTTGGTCTCCTTGGTGGAAATGTCCAAACAGGGTGGAAGCCTGCCGCGCTGGCCCTCGGGATACGGATATAGCAACTCCATGCTGGGTTCCCCTGTGGATATGGTCATTACGGAATCTTACCTGAAGGGTATACGCAATTTTGACGTGAACCTTGCCTATAAAAAAATGAGACAAGTGGCCTTGGAGCCCATACCCAAAGACAGTTCCGCTGCTGGCCGGGAAGAGATTCAAGGATACCTTACCTATGGCTATTGCCCTACAGAATTTGGGGACGAAGCCGTTAGCAAGACCTTGGAATATTCTTGGGCGGACCATTCCATAAGTCTTTTGGCCAAAGAACTAAAACACCCCGAAGACCAAGCCCTTTTTGAACGTCATTCCAAATTTTATAAAAATGTTTGGAATCCAGATACCCAATATTTTCAACCCAAACATAAGGATGGACGATTTGTGGAAAAATTTAAACCCTTGCAGCTTACCTACACGGATTGGGACGATGAGTATACCAAGGACTATACCGAAGGTAGTGCACTGCAATGGCGATGGGCAGTGCCCTATGATACAGATGGCCTTGTATCCCTTTTTAAGGACAAGGATTATTTTGTGAACGAACTAAACAACTTTTTTGCCAAAGCAGATCCAAAAATGGCTGCTTGGACCCCAGGCTCCTACTATTGGCATGGCAATGAACCGGATATCCATGCTGCCTACCTATTCAATGCTGTGGAACGGCCAGACTTGACCCAAAAATGGGTTCGTTGGATACTGGACAATAAATACGACAATTCCTATGTGGGCATAGACGGCAATGATGACGCAGGCACCTTGTCGGCCTGGTATGTTTTTAGCTCCCTTGGGTTTTATCCCATTGCCGGAACGGACATTTATCAACTGGGCGCACCATTATTTAAGAATGCTGTTCTACAAATGGGCGAACATCAATTGAACATTGGTACGGAAAACTACGATCCCAATAACATCTATGTAAAAAAAATACTGCTGAACAGCAAGCCCTTGGACCGCACTTGGTTAAAGCACGAAGAAATTGCCAATGGCGGTCAACTAACTTTTATAATGGCAAAAGAGCCACACCTTTTAATTAATCAACAATCATCTAAATCCACATTATGAGACTTTTATTTTTATTGTGTACCTTGTTAGTAGTATCGTGTAAAGGAAAAATGGAAAAATTACCGGAAGTGGTTCCATTGGACCATCCTGCCATTGTGGAACAAGAATTTATTTATGAATTGGAAGATGCACTTACCCCTGAATGCCATGCCTCCACAGTAGAAGTAAGCAATGGGACCGTAATAGCCTCTTGGTTTGGTGGTACCGAAGAAAAAAATGATGATGTTGGCATTTGGGTATCACGAAAGACTGGCGGTTCATGGTCTACCCCGAAAGAAGTAGTGAACGGGGTACAGGAAGATGGCAGTAGATACCCATGTTGGAACCCAGTATTATTTAAACCCAAAGACCAACCACTAATTTTATTTTACAAGGTAGGTCCAAGTCCTACCGAATGGTGGGGATTATATATGACTTCCAATGATGATGGAAAAACTTGGTCCAAGCCAATACATCTACCAGAAGGTATTCTGGGGCCCATTAAAAATCAGCCCATACAATTGGCCAATGGTGAAATACTCTCTCCATCCAGCACGGAGGACGATACTGACGGATGGAAAATACATCTAGAACTTAGTTCTGATAACGGAAAAACATGGTCTAAAACCCAGCCCCTTAATGATGGAAAGGAATTTGGCGCCATTCAACCCGTGGTACTAAATTATGGAAATGGCAAATTACAGCTTTTAAGCAGAACTGAAAACGAACTTGTTACTCAAAATTGGTCTTCGGATTACGGCATTACTTGGAGTAAAATGACGGCCACTTCCCTACCCAATCCCAATTCTGGTATTGATGGCGTAAGCCTAAAAGATGGGCGCCAATTGTTGGTATACAACCCTACCGGAAAAAATTGGGGAGATCGAGTGCCATTGAGCCTGGCCCTGTCCAATGACGGCACAAATTGGAAACGTGTTCTGGACTTGGAGCCCTTAAGGGAAAATACGGATAAGGAAGGGGAAGAATATTCCTACCCTACCATGATACAGGCTCCTGATGGGAAAGTACATATTGTATATACATGGAACAGAAAAACAGTGAAGTACATTGTTTTGGATCCGCAAAAACTTAATTAAAAACAATAATGGGAAAATGGTTACGGGTATTGCTTAAAATTTTGGGAGTATTGATAATACTCTTGGTTATTCTTTTCTTTTTTGCGACAAGCACTATTGATACTATACCATATTTTGAAACGGAGTATTATAGCAATACTATTGAAAATATAGAAGAAGCCGTAAAAAATAAAACCGAGGCCAAGGGCCCGCTACTTGCTGGATTCGCAAGGACAAATATCACCCCAAAAATCACAGGCGGTACTCCGGATCCCACCAAAGGTGAATTCAACAATATTAAAATGGCCGGTTATGGCAACGGTAAAATTGCCACCAGTGTTCACGATTCCATTTTTGCCAAAGCAATTGCTATTGAAGTAGATAATGAAACTGTTGTTTTAATAAATGCCGATCTGGTGGCAATCCCGGAAGATGTTGTTAAAAAGGTTACAGACAACCTAAAGGGAAAAATATCCCGAAAGCAGCTCTTTTTTGGGGCTACCCATACCCATTCCAGCATTGGCAATTGTATGCCCGGTTATGTGGGCAAAAGTTTTGGCGGGGAATATCAACCTGAAGTAGTAGAATGGCTTGGCCAGAAATTTTCCGCCCTCATTTTACAGGCATTGGCAGATAAACAACCTGCCCAATTTTCTTCAGGCTATGTTAAGGTTCCCAATTTGGTACGCAATAGGATTATAGGCGAATCCGGGCGACTCAATGATAAATTGGACCTTTTATCCTTTATTCAGGAAAACGGCAAAAAGGCTACTATTGGAGCTTTTTCCGCACATGCTACCGTAATTGGTACCGATAACGAACAATACACCGGAGATTATCCTGGATACTTTCAACGCCATTTGGAAGAAAATGGAATTGACTTGGCACTATTCTTTGCAGGTACAGTCGGAAGCCACAGCAACAAAGGAATAGGCGAGAAATTCGAAAAAGCCAAATACATTGGGGAAACCCTTGCCGATTCGGCCCGATCCACCCTGAAGAAAATGGAATATCAGGTAGATATGGACTTAACCGCCCTATCTTCGGAAATAGAAATTCCAAAGCTGCAGTTCCTATACATATCGGACCGCTTGCGGCTATCCCCCTATCTTGGCAGCAAACTGATGCCCAAGATGAACCCTATCCAGGTACAAGGCCTTAAATTAAACAACCTCATCTGGCTTGCCCTGCCTTATGAATTAAGTGGGGAATACGGTCTGGATTTAAAAAATGCCTTGGAACTTCAGGGATATAATTCCGTTCTCAGCAGTTTTAACGGTCAATACCTGGGCTATATCGTACCACAAAAGTACTATTATTATGACACCTATGAAGCTCGGTTAATGGGATGGTACGGGCCAAGTATGGGCGATTATCTCATGGAACTCAATTTTAAATTGGCCAATGAATTAACGCATACCAAGCTATAAAACATAAATAATGAAAACTTTAAAAAAGGCCTTAAAAATTCTTGGGATAGGTATACTGCTACTGATAATCGTTGGGGCATCGGTAGTGATGTACAACTGGCGCGACCGCCATCCGGACTATTCCATCGATCTTAAAATTGATAATAAAACCCCGCAACCCATAAAAGCGGGATTTGCAAAAAGACCCATTACCCCTACCATTGTGGACACTTGGAACGATGCCAATGGAAACAACAAATACAGCAAGGCCGAAGGCGACACCTATAACGACAACAATAACAATGGGAAATTTGATGCTTATTGGATAGCAGGGATGAGCAATGCAAAACCTGCCCAAGGGGTACATGACGATGTTTGGTCCAGGGTAATGGTTATCGATGATGGCAATACAAGAATAGCCATGATTTCTATGGATGCCATCGGCTTTTTACATGGCGATGTAATCGATATCAGAAAACGAATACCTGCAGAGCTGGGAATAGATTACACCTTATTATCCTCTACCCATACCCACGAGAGCAATGACCTTGTGGGCATCTGGGGCGAAAATATCTTCAATTCCGGAGTAAATCCAGAAATGATGGAATATGTCAAATCCCAAACCGTTGCTGCCATTACAGAGGCCGCCAATAATCTACGCCCAGCTAAATTGGTTTTTGCCGAAGACCATTCCGGGGAAGATGGCAAACTCATCAAAGACACCCGAAAACCTATTGTTAAGGCCACGGGAATACATTTAATGCAGGTTTTGGATGCCGAAAACGATACCACCATGGGAACCCTTATCAATTGGGCCAACCACCCGGAAACATTATGGTCGCAAAACTTATTGATCAGTTCGGATTTTCCGCATTATATACGGGAAGCCATGGAAAATGGCGTGTACAATGGAGAGGGACAAGTAGAAGAAGGACTTGGCGGGGTGGCCATTTATTTTTCGGGGGCAATTGGTGGACTAATGGCACCGCATCCCTCCTTGGGCATTCCAGATCCCTTTAGCGGAGAAGAATATTTTGAACCCACTTTTGAAAAAACCAAGGCGCTTGGCGATCAAATTGCATTAATGTCCTTGGCTGCCCTTAAGAAAAAAGGAGATACCTTGACCAGTTCCAATATTTCATTGAGGGCGAAGACCATATTTGCACCATTGAACAATACTACCTTTAAAATTGCCAGTGGTATTGGTCTTATAAATATTGGAATGCCGGAATATTTCATATCCAGAACAGAAGTGGGTGCCATTAGAATAGGTCCTGCCCTATTTTTAAGTATCCCTGGGGAAATTTATCCCGAAATTGTATATGGTGGCGTAGAAGCTCCCGAAGGGCGTGAGTTTGACATTCAGCCCATAGAGATACCGCCACTTCAGGATTTGATTTCCGACAAGTACAAGTTTTACCTGGGTCTTTCCAATGATGAAATTGGATACATCATACCAAAAAGTGAATGGGATACGGGAAAACCCTACCTGTACAATGATAAAAGCGACACCTATGGGGAAGAAAATTCCTTGGGACCAGAAACAGGGCCGATCATTTATAAAGCCTTAACGGAGGTAATCAAGGATTTGAACTAAGTACTCCTTTGAATAAATTTAACCCGTTGGGGATCATTTTTTAATCAATTTCCTATAACTTTAAGGTTCTGTTACGTCCAGCACCTTATAACATGTACACCATCATTGATATAGAAACAACCGGAAACGGGATTAAAGGAAATAAGATTACTGAAATCTCCATTTTCAAATACGACGGTTATGAAATTATTGATGAATATACTTCCCTGGTAAACCCTGAATGTGAAATTCCCTACTTTATTACTGGATTGACGGGGATCGATAATGATTTGGTTCGGAATGCCCCCACTTGGGAAGAAATAGCTTCAAAGGTATTGGAAATAACGCAGGACACCGTATTTGTGGCCCATAGCGTAAACTTTGACTACAATGTCATCAAAAATGAATTTCAGAATATCGGAATTAATTTTTCCCGCAAAAAACTATGTACGGTACGATTGTCCAGAAAACTTATCCCTGGCCTAAATTCCTATAGTTTGGGAAAATTATGCAGCTCTTTGAATATTCCCTTAACGGATCGCCACAGGGCGAAAGGGGACGCCCAGGCCACGGTAATTCTGTTTAAAAAACTCTTAAGGACAGATGGTGCTGAAAAGGTATTTAAATCCTTTCTCAATGCACGATCACAGGAAGCAACCTTACCACCACAATTGCCCAAGGAAATTTTTGAAAGACTGCCCAATTCACCTGGTGTCTATTATTTTAAAGACGCAAAGGGAGCAATAATATATGTAGGTAAGGCCATCGACATAAAAAAACGGGTTCTTGGACATTTTTATGACAAGGCAAATAAAGAAGTTTTAATGTGCAAGGCCACACACGACATTGATTTTGAATTATCCGGGAACGAGCTTATTGCCCTTTTAATGGAATCGGCAGCCATTAAACAACATTTCCCTTTATACAATCAAAGTCAGAAACGCACCTCAACAGAATATGCCATTTTTTCCTATGAAGATCGGAACGGAATACAACACCTGGCGTACAACAAATTAAAATTGACGCCCAGCCCCATATCTACTTTTAATACCATAACGGACTGCAGGTTGTTTTTGGAGGAATTATGTAAAAACTACGGTTTATGTCCTAAATTCTGTCATTTACAGGAAAATATTAGCAGTTGCTCCCATTATAGTATTACCAATTGCAGCGGAATATGCAGGGGAACGGAATCGCCCATGGAATATAATGCCAAAGTACAAAACGCTATTGAGGCATTAATGGACAAAAACCAAAATTTAGTGATCAAGGAAAAGGGTAGGCACACAAAGGAAGAAGCCTTTGTATTGGTGGCCAACAACAAATACAAGGGCTATGGATTCTTACCACGGCACGAGCAAATAAATAGTATTGACGCCCTGGAAAATTATTTAGAGCTCCAAAAAGAAAATATGGATACCAAACGGATCCTGTCATGGTATTTAAGAAAATACCCTAACAAGGCCATTCACTTCTCTCCACTTTCTATTTAAAGAAACATGGTCGGGTATTTCAAATTAATGAAATTCCCGGCCTATTTTTTCTTACCACTGTTCATCAACATCAATACGGCGGTAACCAGACCAACACAAACGGCGCCAAAAACAGATATCATTATAATTCCGTTGCTCCAATTTACTAATGGCAAGTATTGTAAAATCATAGGTGCTTATTTTAGATTTAGTAGGCTAAAATATACACAAACCGAATTTTAAAATATGATAAATATCACTTTTAAAGCGTTGTAGGACAAACATAGTCGGTTACCTTATAGCCCGAATTTTTCATTTGATCAAAGCCACCTCCTATATCCACTAGGTTATGGATGCCCCTACTTTTTAAAATGGATGCCGCTATAACCGACCTATATCCTCCTGCACAATGTACGTAAAAAGTATCCTCCTTAGGAAATTCTGCCATATGGTCATTTAAAAAATCCAAAGGGGTGTTGTTCGCATTCTCCATATGCTCGGAAAGGTATTCAGATTCCTTCCTAACATCAAAAACAGGAACTTCATTATTATCCAAAGTGTCTTTCAATTCTTTGGCGGAAATGGAGGTAATGGTATCATATTCCTTTCCAGAGTTCTTCCAGGCCTTGAAACTTCCCTTTAAATAACCAATTGTTGCATCGAAGCCAACTCTGGACAATCTTATAATTGCTTCTTCCTCCCTCCCTTCCGGAGCCACCAATAATATAGATTGCTTGGTATCGGCAATTAGGGCACCTACCCAAGGGGCAAAACTCCCATCCAACCCTATAAAGATAGATCGCGGAACAAATCCCTTTACAAATTCGTCCTGATGCCTTACATCCAAAATTACGGCGTCCGTGGCATTGGCTGCCTCTTCAAATGCATCGGGAGACAAAGCGGTAGTACCCCTTTCCAATACTTCCGCTATATCCTCATATCCTTCTTTGTTCATTTTTACATTGAGCGGAAAATATTTTGGAGGTGGCATTAGTCCTTCTGTAACCTCCTTAACAAATTCCTCCTTGGTCATATTGGCACGCAAGGCATAATTCATTTTCTTTTGATTGCCCAAGGTATCCACGGTTTCCTTCATCATGTTCTTGCCACAGGCGGAACCAGCACCATGTGCGGGATAAACCACAACATCATCGGCCAAAGGCATAATTTTGGTTCTTAGACTATTGAACAATAACCCGGCCAAATCCTCTTGGGTCATATTGGCTGCTTTCTGCGCCAAATCTGGCCTACCTACATCACCCAAAAACAAGGTATCCCCAGAAAATATAGCATAATCCTTACCCTTATCATCCCTTAATAGATAGGTAGTACTTTCCATAGTATGCCCAGGGGTATGCAATGCCTTAATGGTGATATCCCCAAGCTTAAATTCCTGACCATCTTTAGCTATGATGGCGTCAAAAGAAGGGTTGGCCGTGGGACCATACACAATAGGGGCTCCTGTTTCTTTGGAAAGGGTAATGTGTCCACTCACAAAATCTGCGTGAAAATGCGTTTCAAAAATATATTTTATGGTCGCTTTATCCGCTTTGGCCCTTTTTATATATGGCTCAACCTCACGTAAGGGGTCAATAATGGCCACTTCTCCTTTACTTTCTATATAATATGCACCCTGCGCCAAACATCCGGTATAAATTTGTTCTATTTTCATCTTTATAAATTTATTGGTTTTTAATAAGCCGTCCCAAGAACCACTGGAGTAATTTATCATGTAATATTACCATTGGTATCCAATATTCTTTTGGCTCATACCTTATTATTATTTTTTGGGCGGTGATTAAAATTTAATCAAAATATTTTTCAAAAGAAAATCACCTTTATTTGCAAAGGTAAATAATATAGACCTCCCCGAATGCAACATTAGTTACTTTGGTTTTGATGTGCCACCCTCTCCCTAAGCAAGGGAATGGTATTGGGATCATCGTGGTAGGCCACGGCTTCCTTTATCTTTACAAAAAGATATTCTTTATGAAGGCTATTGATAATTCCGCTCTTGAATATTATGTCCCGAATGGGTCCCGTAGCTCCGGCAATATAAAACTCGATGTTTCGGCTGTGGATTTCTTCAATAACATTGATCAGCATGGCAGATGCGCTGGCATCAATATAATTAATGGCTTCAGCATTCAAAATCACCGCTTTTAAGGAACGGCCCTTTACATTGATAAACTTGAAAAGCTCACTTTTAAAGTAGCCCGAATTCCCAAAATAAAGTTGGGAATCGAACCTTACTATCAACAGGTCTGGACGAACCTCGGCCTCATCTCCAAAACGGCTAATATTTTTGTAATAATCGGACCCTTTTATACTTCCCAACACGGCAAAATGGGGTTTGGAGGTCCTGTACACCATCAGGAGCAAGGACAATAACACCCCCATTAAAATACCTTCTACAATTCCAACGGCAAGGGTAATTAAAAAAGTTATCAAAAGAACCAGAAACTCATCCCTACTTTGGTACCATAATTTTTTGGGATAGGAAAGATCTATTAATCCAAAAACGGAAACCATAATAATGGAGGCCAGCGCTGCCTTTGGCAAATTATAGAATAATGGGGTAAGAAATAACAGTGTCAGAGCTACCATAACAACACTTATCATCGAAGCCACGGTACTCTTGGCACCTGCTTCGTAATTTATGGCCGAACGGGAAAAACTAGCGGTAACCGAATAGGACTGGAAAAATGATCCTATCATATTTGAAGCTCCCAAAGCTATCAACTCTTGGTTAGGGTCTATGGTTTCTATCTTATCTTTTTCTTCAAATGCTCTGCCAATGGAAATTGCCTCCAAATATCCAACCAATGCCACTGTTAGGGCAATAGGCCATATTTCCCTAACCTTTTCCATGCTAAAACTATGAATACTAAAAGATGGCAGGCCTGCAGGCACCTCACCTACCACCTGAACATCAAAGGCCTCCAAATCGAAAAAGTAAACAACAAGTGTACTTAGAACAACAACCAACAATATGGCGGGAAATCTATCAAACCATTTTTTAAATGAAACAATAATCAGAATTCCTATTATCCCAATCGAGAAATCATAAATATTGGTCTCTGATAAATGCTGAAAAGCATTTATTACCAGCTCGTGAAATTTATTACTGTTAATGATATCCGCGCCCAATAAGTGTTTTAATTGACTAAAAATAATGATTACAGCGGCTGCGGAGGTAAATCCACTAATTACCGGCCTTGACATAAAATTTACCAGAAAGCCCATGCGAAAAAACCCAAATGTCAATTGAAATGCCCCTACCATAAAAGACAGGAACAAAGCCATTAAAATGTAATTTTGCACTCCTGATATGGCCAAGGTCCCCAATCCCGCAGCCACCAATAGTGAATCCATGGCCACGGGACCTACGGCAATTTGCCTTGAAGTCCCCAAAAAGGCATACATTAAAATGGGGAACAATGAGGCATACAAACCATAAACCGGAGGTAGCCCGGCAATCATGGCATAGGCCATACCTTGGGGAATTAAAATTATACCCACGGTTATACCCGCCACCAAATCTTTTCCAAAAAGGTTTTTGTTATATTTTGGAAGCCAATCCAAAAAAGGTAAAAATTGCCTCATTCACCAAATTTAGTATTAAATACCTTATTCCAATGTAACGAAGGTTACAGAATTTTGGGCTTTACACACATTACTTCAATTGAAGTTGGCTCTAATAAACATTAAATATTTTATCTTGTACCCTCAATTCAAATAAATCCTGGGAATATGCGCAAAATGTCCTCTATCATAAGTTGTATTATAACAGCCTTACTTCTTAGCCAGTGTAGCACGGTAAAGTCTGTTTCCCAAGAAAAAAACGACGGTTGGATTTCCATGTTCAATGGAAAGGACATAAATGATTGGACCACCAAGATTCACCATTATGAAGTAGGGGACAATTATGGAGACACCTTTAGGGTAGAGGATAGTATTATAAAGGTACGCTATGACAAATATGAGGGCGAGTTTAATGAACGTTACGGCCATCTTTATTACAACACCCCTTATTCCTATTATCATTTGGTAATAGAGTATCGATTTGTGGGAGAATTGCACCCGGGTGCCCCTAGTTACACTATAAAAAATAGCGGGGTAATGTTCCATTCCCAAGACCCTAGGACAATGCCCAAGGAGCAGGATTGGCCCATTTCTGTGGAAATGCAATTTTTGGCGGGATTGGAAGAAGGAAAATCCCGGCCCACCGGAAATATGTGTTCCCCGGGAACCGATGTTGTATACGAAGGCAAAATTGACCCAAGACACTGTATCAATTCTACTTCCAAAACTTATTTCGGAGAACAATGGGTACGCGCCGAAGCTATAGTTTTGGGAGATTCCATCGTGACCCATATTGTAAATGGAGACGAGGTACTGCAATACACCAAACCACAAATAGGGGGCGGAGTTGCCAACCGATATGATCCGGCCATTAAGATCGACGGTAAATTATTAAAGGAAGGTTTTATTGCTTTACAGGCCGAGGGACAGCCCATAGACTTTAGAAAAGTGGAATTAAAAAACCTAAAGGGATGTATGGACCCCAAAGCTTCCAATTATCGTAAATATTATATAAAATCCGATCCAGAGGATTGCAAATACAATTAATTGCCACAGAAAAACCAACTATTGAATATTTCCTCCTACAGGCAATCCACTGGGAACCTTTTCGGGAATTTCCTTGTCAAAATTTTCGTCGTTAAGGGTATTCAAAAAAGAAATGATCAAGGACATATCCTTTACACTTAATTGCAGCTCCCTTACAAAGGGATCGAACATTTCCTTGGATACCGAGGGATTTCTTGTTTTTCCAAAAGAAATATCCTCATAGAATTCCAACACCTGTTTTAAGTTTTGAAAGGAACCATTGTGCATGTAGGGAGCGGTAAAACGTAGGTTCCTAAGTGAAGCTGTCCTAAATGCAAAACTTTCCTGGAAGCCACTGTCCGGTTCTGGAACCTTCTTGTTTTCCGGTACTCCCAGCACGTGCAATTCATAGTCGGAAAACATAGGCCCGTTATGGCAATTGATACAACCTACAGATTTAAAAAGTTCCAAGCCTTCCTTTTCCGAATGGGATATGGCGTTTACATCTCCTGCCATATATTGATCAAATCGGGAATTATTGGCCACTAAAGTTCTTTCAAAGGAGGCAATGGCCATACCTATATGAATACTGTCTATTGGTGCATCCTCACCATAGGCTTCCGCAAAAAGACTTTTGTATTCAGGAATGGATTGAAGTCTGGAGGCCACTTCGGCTAAAATTTGTGACTTTGAAAAATGGACACCCTTCATTTCTTCCAGAGTCTTGATAGGCTCCAACGCCTGTTTTTCCAAACTTTTTACACGATCGTCCCAAAACATGGGAGCATTTTCCGGATCATAATCGTCCTTCCCATGTATTCCATTATATGCCGTATTTAAAATGGTGGGGGAATTGCGCTTCATGAGGGGAATTTCGTTGGGCTCCTTGAATGCCCTCTTACTTCCCAACCCCTGACCATTTGCACCTATGGATAGATCCAAGAACTCGGCATATCCGGTAGCGGGATGATGACAACTTGCACAAGCAATATCCTTACCGCCAGAAAGGATGGGGTCATAGAAAAGAAGTTTTCCCAAAAGTTCCTTTTCCTTGGAATTTGGATTTCCTATCGGTGTTTTAATATTCTTAGGCAGGGCCGCAACTTTGGCAATCTCCTTGGAACGGGGCATATCTATTTCCCCTTTCTTGTTGACATTGCCACAACCCGCTAAAATTACGGACAGGACAAGGGCATATTTACAAAAACCAATCCTCATACATCTTTACTTTTACCAAGACAAGTTTAACACTTAAACTTCTCAATAACAAGCACTAAACATAAAAAACTACAGATCCAACACCTTTATCTGATTTCGATAAAGTTCTATCTTACCATCATTTTCCATCTTTTTCAATAGCCGGGATACCACCACTCTCGAAGTGTGAAGGTCGTAGGCTATCTCTTGATGGGTGGCATATAATACATCATCGTGGGTTACTTTGGCCTTATCCTGCAAGTGCTTCAATAATCGCTCATCCATTCTTAGAAAAGCAAGTGTATCTATGGTCTCCATAAGTTCCATCATACGGGCATTATAACTGTCCAATATAAATCTCTGCCATGATTTGTATTTTCCCATCCATGTCTCCAAGTAACCCACGGGAATCATCAACAATTCGGTATCTGTTTCTGCCACGGCCCTAATACCACTTGTCTTATTCCCCATACAACAGGAAAAAGTCATAGCGCAAGTGTCCCCTTTTTCTACGAAGTACAACAACAGTTCATTGCCATCACCATCTTCCCTTAAAACCTTGATAGCTCCGCTCAGCAATAAGGGCATGGACTTAATATTATCTCCAATTTCCATTAGAGTTTGGCCTTGACTAACTTTTTTATAGCTGCCCACCGTCCTAATTTCCTCTAACAACTCTGGTTCAAAAAGATAACCATAATGTAATTGTAATGCTTCTGTCATTCTTATCGTATCAAATGTTAGGTTGTATTATTACCGAAAAAATATTTTCAGACCTATTTACCGGCTGAAATCCACTGTGTAATTTCTTCTGGCTTACCGCATAGGGATAGAAGGTAATTGGTTCTATACACAACATATTGGGAACCTCTGTCCATAACATAAAATTCCCAAAGCCTTCGGTTTTTATAATAAGCTCACCAACATCCACCAAGGTAAGGGAGTTACAATTCATAACCGGCAAGGCTCTACTGCCCACATCCAGTACCTCCTGTAGGGCAATGGTACGCTCGGCGGTTTTTATGGAGGCCCTTTCCGAAGTTAGTTTAAATGCAGGATGATATCCCAGCATGAAGGGCATACCTTCTTCAGCCGTTATTTTGAATTGAATTCTCAATCCATTTTCCAAAATCTCGAAGGATTTCGTAAATTCAAAATTATATGGCCAAGACAAGTATTCCTCCGTGGATTTGGAGGGATATTTAGAGTTCTTAATAGGGGTCCCGGAAACATACTGCTTCCTAAAGATGGCTTTGGTCTCGGTTTGTGAAACAAGTTGATATGTCATTTCCCTCAATAAGCCGTGTTGGTCCTGCACAGCCGCACCTTTGGGGGTCGTGACCCTAAAATTTGCCTCATTGGTGGGTCCTATTATAGGAAACATTTCGGTATCCGAGTTTCGCCATCCTGGGCTACCTTTTTGGTGTATATACTCATGGCCTTCCGCTGAGTAGCCTACCAATTCCCCTTCATCTATTTTCACTAATTGATCATGCAGTTTTAGCTTCACCATCTACTTTTACTTTTTTGGAGGAAAGTTATCACTTTGTTACCGATTCAAGATTTAAAAAATTACAAAATTCTATTCGAACTGTATGGCCTTTACCGGAGAAATTTTAGTTATTATATAGGACGGTAGAAGCAACATCAACAGACATAATATTAAAACCCCAATATTGAGCAATACCACGGTAATTACATCAAGGTGTACAGGAATATAATCTATATAATACTCCTTGGGGTTGGGAAATTTGAACATACGGAATTTGTACTGCAATCCTATAATGCCCAATCCGATAATATTGCCCAACAAGAGTCCAACACCTATCAAATAAGTAGCATTATATAAAAATATCTTGCGTATACTCCAATTGGACGACCCCAAGGCCTTTAAGATACCTATCATTTGGGTCCGCTCCAATATTAAAACGAGCAGGGCAGTTATCATATTGATTCCTCCAACGATGATCATTATACCAATGATCAATGCTATATTAAAATCGAAAAGTCCAAGCCATTCAAAAATCCTGTAATACTTATCCTTTATGGTCTGAGTATCTAGATTGGATAAGGTCTTCCCATAAATTTCCATGGCCTTATTGTCCATTTCATCAAAATCATCAACAAAGATTTCAAAGTTTCCTACCTCATTATCTGCCCATTTATTCATGTGTTGAATGTGGCGCAGATCTATAAAGATATAAGAGCCATCCAGCTCTTCAAAACCACTGTCGTAAATACCCGTTATTGTAAATTTTCTTTGATTTGGCATTTTGGAAGCATCATCTTCCTTAAAGAAAATGGCAACGAAAGAATCACCGGTTTTCAAATTTAACCGATTGGACAAAACCTGGGATATCAGTGTTTCACTATTGATTTCCCCTTCAAAATTGGGCAGGGCGCCATCAACCAAAAACTCTTTAAATACATCCCAATTATAATCTGCCCCAACACCTTTTGCCAGAATGCCTTCAAAAGTCTCTTCGGTTCGTATTATCCCGGCCTTGGTGGCTACTCCCTGAATATGCTGTATACCACTGACCGATTTAAATTCCGGATAAAATTCCTGATCAAGGGAAACTGGAACCATGGAAACATCGGAAGTGTTGTTATCGTAATTATATATTTGGATGTGGCCGTTAAAGGCTGCTATCTTTTCCCGTATTTTATGTTTTAGACCAACCCCTGTAGAAATGGCCACCAACATCATTATCACCCCCAATGCAATTGCCGCAATAGCTATTTTTATTATTGGTGCAGATATACTAATTTTATGCTCTTTACCTGTAACAAGGCGTTTGGCAATAAAAAATTCTAAATTCAATTTATGGCAGTTTTTTCCATTTTCAAAAATACAGTTTTATTATTGTTTTTTACACTTTCTGCTTGTGGAAACCATACCAAAACCCATAATAAGGAACTAAATCCTTTAGTAACACAGGATACCCTTGCCACCGATCTTCCCATAATCGTAGCAGCCAACAGAACTGAAGCTTACCTGCCCTTGCTCCAAGGAAAAAGAGTTGGAATTGTAGCCAATCAGACCAGTGTCATCTTTAAGGATACCCAACCACTGTCCTACACCCATATTGTGGATTCCCTTTTGGCCAATGACATTAATATAAAACAAGTATTTGCACCTGAACACGGGTTTAGGGGTGAAGCAGATGCCGGGGAAAAGGTAAGCGATGGAAAGGACGAAAAAACGGGACTTCCCATAATTTCCCTATACGGAAAAAACCGTAAGCCATCCAAAGAGCAATTGCAGCATATTGATGTTATTCTGTTCGACATTCAGGATGTAGGAGTACGTTTCTACACCTATATCGCAACCATGCAGTTGGTCATGGAGGCTTGTGCAGAAAACAATATTCCGATAATTGTCCTGGACAGACCCAATCCGAACGGACACTACGTAGATGGTCCTACCATGGAAACCGAACACAGGGGCTTTTTGGGAATGACCAATATTCCCTTGGTTTACGGGATGACCATAGGGGAATATGCCAATATGATCAACAAAGAAGGCTGGCTGGAAAACAAAGTTGTAGCGGACCTGACGGTAATCCCGATGGAAAATTACAATCACAACAAAGATTACATATTACCTATTAGGCCCTCCCCCAACCTTCCCAATAATACCTCAATTTACCTCTACCCCAGTTTGGGATTATTTGAAGGGACCAATGTAAATGCAGGTCGAGGGACAGAGTTTCAGTTTCAACGATACGGCGCCTCCTTTTTGGACAGCACCAAATACAATTTCAAATATACCCCTGCTCCCAATTTTGGATCCAAGGACCCAAAAGAGAATGGCAAAATTTGTTATGGAAAGGACCTATCCAAGACCCCTAAAATGAATACTGTGAATTTGGAGTACTTATTGGATGCCTACAAAAACACCAAGGACAAGAGTTTATTTTTTAACACAAGTGGTTTTACCAGACATGCCGGAACTACAGAATTGCAGAAGCAGATAGAGGCCGGACTTTCCCAGGAGGAAATTAAAAAAACCTGGAAAGAAGATATTGATCAATTCCAAAAAATAAGGGCTAAATATCTAATTTACAATTGACTTGTAGATTTTACATCCATTTTTTCCGGGGACTTATACGGTTTAAAGGGAATCTTCAATAATGCGCCTATATCAGAATTTTCCTTTTCATTGGGATAGGTATCCACACCATAGACAATCTCACTATTGGGCAATTTCATAAAGGTCCCAAGAAGTCTATCCCAAATAGAAAATATATTGCCATAATTACTGTCCGTATAGGGTAATTTATAATGGTGGTGCACTTTGTGCATATCTGGAGAAACAATAACCCAGCTCAACACATCATCCACCTTTTTGGGCAGTGAAATATTGGCATGGTTAAATTGCGATAAAATAACCGAAAGCGCCTGATATATCATAATGATGGCAACAGGTGCCCCTACGACAAAAGTACCGAAACAAGTAAAAATAAATCGGACTACACTTTCTCCCGGATGATGCCGGTTGGCAGTTGTAGTGTCTACCTCATGATCTGTATGATGAATTAGATGAAAGCCCCAAAGCACCTTTATCTTGTGTTCTACCCAATGGGCCAACCAGGCACTTAGAAAATCCAGCAACATTACCCCGAGCAATACCTTTAGCCATAAGGGCATAACAGGCAACCACTGTAGGACACCAAAATTATTGGCTATGGTCCAATCACTAGTCTTCAATAACAAAAAGGCCAAGGGAAAATTTACTAGGATGGTTGTAAGGGTGAAAAAAATATTGATCCCCGCATGCCGTAGCTTGCTATATTTTAACCGAAACAAGGGAATAATATACTCCAATATCCAAAAAAAGGCAATCCCTGAAACCAATATAATACTTCGGTGCGCAGGAGGGATAGTTTCAAAATAATTGTAAATGGCTTCCATAGTCTAAATTTACAAAATAGTTGTCTTTATATAATTATCCTAAAATAAAGAAATACGTTGTTACCCTCTGGCACTCAAGGTTTATTTTGGAATCTGGCTACTTCAACTTAATTATTTTTTTCATTTCTTCCACTATATTATAAGCCGCCGGACAAATGGCCACATTCTTTAAAGTAAGATTACTTATCTGCTGAAATTTTTTTCTGTCCGTATGTGGAAATTCACGGCAAGCCTTTGGTCTTACCTCATAAATGGAACAGTAATTATCGGCTCCCAAAAAAGTACAGGGAACACTTTGCAGCACATAATCATTCTCCTCGTCCATCCTCAAAAATTGATCAATAAATTTCTGTGGCTTCATACGGAAATGTTTGGCAATACGCTCTATATCGGCATTGGTAAACAGGGGACCTGTGGTCTTGCAACAATTGGCACAATTTAAACAATCGGTTTTCTTAAACTCCGCCTCGTGCAGGTCCTGCATGATATAGTCCAAATCTTTCGGGGGTTTTTTCCGAAGTTTGCCGAAGAATTTCTTATTCTCATTCTGTTTTTCCTGCGCCAGCTTAGGAAGTTGCCTAATTACCTCATCCATTATGGAATAAACTTTTAAAAGTTGGTTAAAAGTCCCACATTTGCATGTAAATAACAAATTTAAATGGCTAAGGACATTCTGGGCAAGGCAGTTTTGGATTACCAAACCGGTAATTATTCTGAAGACATCAAAACCTATTCGTCATTGGATGAAGAAGATATGATACCCATTCAATACCTCTTTAGGGACTTTAAGAAAATGCCCGCCTTGGAACAAAAAGCGCTAAAACTTTGCAAGGGCAATATCCTGGATATTGGCTGTGGTGCTGGCAGCCACAGTCTCTATTTACAAAAAAAGGGATTTGACGTTACAGCCCTGGACCAATCCCCCGGAGCCATTGAAACCTGTAAACTTAGAGGCATTGAGCATACGGTATTACAAGGTATTCAAGATTTTAAGCTTCAAAAATACGACACCCTCTTAATGCTTATGAACGGCATTGGAATAGTGGGGAAATTAAAAAACATAGACCAGTTCCTTTCACATTTAAAATCGCTCATAAAACCTAAAGGTCAGATACTTTTGGATTCGAGCGATATCATTTATATGTACGATGAAGATGAGGACGGGGGCTATTGGATTCCTGATGATCAGAATTACTACGGGGAAGTCACTTTTGAAATGGAATATCGAGGTGAAAGAAGTGAACCCTTGGATTGGTTATATTTGGATTATAATACTTTGCAACGTGCGGCAAATGCAAATAACTTGACTTGTGAGCTTGTAAGCAAAGGAAAACATTACGATTATTTAGCCAAACTTACCTTAATGGGGTAATACCATTTAATATTTGTCGTTATCTTAGAAGTGACAGTCCTTTAATAAAAACTGACAACAATGAAAAAATTATCCTTAGTGTTTTTATTGACCTTTACCTTGTTCCTAGCTTGTTCCAAGGACTCCAGCGACAGCGAGACCCTAAAGGTAGATAAAACAGCCAATCTAAAAGGTCCGGGCGATTCTGCAAACGACTTGCTTTCCGACACCAATTTTAAAAACTTGGTCATCGAAATTGCATATGTAACGAATTTTGCGCCTACAGAAACGGCAGTTTCCAATTTTGTAAACCTACTAAACGAACGTTCCTATAAAGATAATATAAGTATTATTTACAAGGAATTGGACTCTCCCAAAAAGGATAGTCTGTCCATTGACGAAATATTTGATTTGGAAAAAGAAAATAGAACCGTATATAATAATGAAGACACTTTGGGACTGTATATCTATTTTACGGATGCCACTGCCAGTAGTGACAATCCCGATGAGGATCTGGTAACCCTTGGAGCCGTTTACCGCAACACCTCCATGGTGATTTATGAAGCCACCATTAGAAATTTGGCCTCAAAAAGTTCGTTGATCAGTACTTCTACCGTAGAAGCAGCTACCTTAAACCACGAGGCGGGACATTTATTTGGATTGGTAAACCTGGGAACAGAGGCTGTAAACGATCATGAAGACCCTGATGCCAAAAGCCATTGTAACGAACAGAATTGCCTCATGCGGGCAGAGCTACAATTTGGATGGGGAATGGCCAAAATGCTAACGGCCAAAAATGGGGCAATCCCTAGTTTCGGTCCAGAATGCCTACTAGATCTACAATCCAATGGAGGCAAATAATTAAAATACGAAAACCTATAATTTACAAATGAAAAAAATTATTACCACCACAAACGCGCCTGCCCCTATTGGGCCATACAATCAAGCAGTACTGGCAGGAAATACCCTGTATATCTCAGGTCAAATTCCTATAGACCCAAAAACTGGGGATTTGGTCTCAGGGGATATTAAAAAAGAAACGGAGCAATCCATGCAAAACTTAAAGGCCATTCTTACCGAGGCAGGAATGACTTTTGAAAATGTTGTTAAATCATCGATTTTCGTAAAGGATATGCACCAGTTTTCACAAATAAATGAGGTTTATGGCGCCTATTTTGATGCGGATACCGCTCCAGCCAGGGAAACCGTAGAAGTTGCCAACCTTCCCAAATTTGTAAATGTCGAAATATCTATGATCGCTATTAAATAGAGCTTTTGTGAAATTCAACCAGACCTTCTATGGGTCTTTGTCTTATAACACCTAGGATAAGATCATTTCTTTCCACTACGGTAGCAAGTTCTTCCCTAAGGTAATAGGCAATACTGCCTACAAAACTAACAGGTACTTTTGTAGCCAATTCAAACTGCATAATGTAGTTGTTCACAAACTGCTGAAAGCCCTTATCTATTACTCCTCTGCAATAAGGATGGTTTTTATTTTCCACAATAAATCTGGCAAAAGTGGCCAAATAAGTATTTGGATTGGGCTGTTTGTACAGATTCTCCTTGATTACATCGGCATCCAAATTGTATTCCTTCGCAAACTTGGTCGCCAAATCCATTGGGATCTTATTAAAATAATAATCCCTTATCAATTTCCTTCCAAAAAAGTTACCACTACCATCATCCATAGGAATATATCCCAAAGAAGTAACCTTTTGATGCAATTTCTCACCATCATAATAGCTGCAATTGGAGCCCGTACCTAAAATACAAACAATTCCGTGCTGCCCAATTTTTGTAGTGGCAAATATGGCCGCATAGGTATCTTCCTTAACCTCCGCCTTCGCATTGGGAAAAAAATCATTAAAAATCTCGGTTAAAAATTTTTTCATCCTATCGGTACCACAACCGGCACCATAAAAATACAAGTGGGTAACCTCCTCCCTATTCTTGGAAAGTTCAAAATTATTGGCCAAACGGTCTTCAATTACAGGACGTGTCAATACTTCAGGACTTAATCCTAAGGTTTGGGTCATGAACAACTGGTTGCCCTTCTCATCCAAGGCAATCCAATCGGATTTTGTTGCACCACTATCTACAATCAATATCATATAACAAGATTATTAATAAAGAATCCTGAAAATAAGCAAAATATTGCTTAATCTCAGGATTCTTTTAATTATTACCCAATAAGACTATAATTTATGGATGTATTGCGCTAAGTCTACCAATTTATTGGAATATCCAGACTCGTTATCATACCAAGAAACAACTTTGAAGAATTTAGAATTCAATTCAATTCCAGCTCCAGCATCAAAAATACTGGTTCTAGCATCACCAATAAAATCCTGGGAAACAACTGCTTCTTCAGTATATCCCAAAATTCCTTTCAATTCTCCTTCAGAAGCCTTTTTAAATGCCTTCTTGATCTCCTCATAAGAAGTCTCCTTCTCCAAACGTACCGTTAAATCCACTACAGAAACATCGGCAGTTGGTACTCTAAAAGCCATACCTGTTAGTTTACCCAACAAGGATGGAATAACCTTGGTTACCGCCTTGGCAGCACCTGTTGAAGCTGGAATAATGTTCAATAGAGCACTTCTACCACCTCTCCAATCTTTTCTGGAAGGACCATCAACAGTCATTTGAGTAGCTGTTGTTGCGTGTACTGTAGTCATTAAAGCCTCTTCAATACCAAAACTATCGTTCAATACTTTTGCCAAAGGAGCCAAACAGTTGGTAGTACAGGAAGCATTTGAAACAATTGTATCGGATGCTTTAACTTCCTTATGGTTAACACCCATTACAAACATAGGAGCATTGCTGGAAGGAGCTGAAATAACCACTTTTTTGGCACCGCCATCAATATGATATTGCGCTGTTTCCAAAGTAGTAAAAATACCTGTACATTCAGCAACGATATCGGCACCAACCTCATCCCACTTCAAATTCTTTGGATCCCTTTCAGCAGTAATCCTAACCGTTTTACCGTTTACTACCAAATTACCATCTTTTACTTCAACGGTACCATTGAATTTTCCATGAACCGAATCATATTCCAACAAATAAGCAAGATGTTCCACATCCAGCAAATCGTTAATAGCAACTACATCTACATTATCTCTTTCTACGGTAGCTCTGAAGACCAATCTTCCAATTCTACCGAAACCGTTAATCCCTATTTTCAAGTTTGACATTTCTATTGTTTTTAATGTTTAAATTATGTTGTCATGATATCGGAAACCCTCATAAGCTCCTTATCAATTTTTGTATGTCCTTTTATTGCCTTACTGATCGGTGTAAGGGTAATTGTATTATCCTGTATACCCACCATTAAGTTAGTTTTCCCTTCCAACAATGCCTCTACTGCCTTAACACCCATTCTACTTGCCAAAACACGATCGAAACAAGATGGTGCCCCACCTCTTTGCATATGTCCCAAAACGGATACGCGCACATCATAAATGGGAAGATGTTCTTCTACGTATTCTTTTAATTCGAAAACATTTTTACCTGTTTTATCGCCTTCCGCTACCACCACAATACTGGATGATTTTCCGGATTGCTTACTGCGTTTCAAGGATTCCAACAATCTTTCGAGTCCCAAATTTTCCTCAGGAATCAAAATCTCTTCCGCTCCGGCACCAACACCTGCATTTAAGGCGATATGCCCAACATCCCGTCCCATAACCTCAACAAAGAACAGTCTATTGTGCGAACTGGCCGTATCCCTAATTTTATCGATACATTCAACGGCTGTATTCAATGCCGTATCAAATCCCAAGGTATAGGTAGTCCCGAAAATATCGTTGTCTATAGTTCCCGGGATTCCGATTACTGGAAAATCAAATTCCTTATTAAAGGTCAGTGCGCCTGTAAAGCTACCATCTCCTCCAATAACCACGAATGCATCTATGCCTGCTTTTTTTAACTGATCGTAAGCTACTTGACGGCCTTCCTTGGTCCTAAATGGTAAACAACGGGCAGATTTAAGGATTGTACCTCCCTTGTTTATAATGTTGTTCACACTACGGGCATCCATTACCTTAAAATCACCTTCCATCATGCCTTCATATCCTCTATAGATACCAACGCATTCAACCTTCAAATAGGCACATGTACGTACTACTGCCCTAATAGCAGCATTCATTCCCGGTGAGTCTCCTCCTGATGTAAAAACACCAATCTTTTTTATTGCTGAAGCCATAAAAATTTTAAAAAAACAAAACTAGCAAACTTATTCCAATAATTACCCCACTTTGGCTTTAATTTGACGTCAACGGACCACTCCAACGTTTTCGTTGAATAATTTCTTGTAATTTGTTAAATTCATAATCAATTCTTCAGGAAAAGTGATTATTTAGAAATTGTCCAAAACAACCAAAAAGGTCAAAAAATACTCTTAATTCCTCCCTAAAATCTTACGTAATAGCTCTTTAAAACTGTCGAAGTCTACTTGATATGAAAGTCCAACACCTTGGGTATATCCCTGACGATCTGCCAGAAATTGCTGGATTTCATTTTCCCGATTGAATATTTTGGCACTTAGGGTCCCTTCTTCGTTCAACAAAATCTGAACTTCTACGTCACCGGCAACTACGGTTTCCGTCACTCCACCTACCGGGACCCCTACCCTTCCATTGAGCAGAACCCTGTCACTAATCTGGGTAGACAAGGTTACCCCTAATCTATTCTCTGTCTGTATATCTGTAGTTCTATCCAAAATACCTTGTTCATAAGACAAGCCAAAATTTAATTTGTCATTGTCGCCCGCCAATAGGGAATTGAGTATTCCTGAGGCAGATTGAAGCAGATTCCCCGTAACGGCCTGTTGGTTTATACCTGTCTGTTCATTTACAAAAGAGCCCTGTGCCAATAGAAAAAGGGCATTTTTTTCGGCTATGGTAGGATCTTGCAACCTGTATTCCAATTCGGATTTAACAATGGAGTTGGTACCAGGAAATTCTATCCTCCAATCTATAACCGGACTTTCCAGCTCTCCGGTGAGCCTTACCACCACATCGGTGGGTATACGTCTTGTATATCCCGGATTGTCCAAGAGTGGGGCGGGATTGGCGTTCAAGGAATATACGGCTTCCATATTTAATTGCGCCGCCAAGGGCTCCCTTTCCCAAGTAATATTACCACCTGGTTTCACTTTAAAGGTCTTATCTATAATACCGCCAAACTTATAGCGAAACTGCCCCGTCACCACAACGAAGTCCCCGTACATATTAAATTTACCGTTGGTATTGATCTCTATAAACAAAATTCCCGCACCAGTCCCCCTCAAAGAACTGCCAGTTTTGGTATCTACAACTATTTCAACCTCCGCATCAGGGGTAACATCCAGGTTAAAGGCCAGCTCAAGACCCTCAACCTCCTTTAAAACCCGTTGCCCCTTTTCCGCATCCTCTACTTTCTTTCCCACAAAATTGATAAATGAAAAATCCCCAACGCTAACCACATCACTTATAGGGATTTTTAAGGAAGTACCCCTTGCCGTTTCCCCGTCTACATTGATCGTAAGGGCTGTGGTGGGTCCAAATATTCTTCCCGTACCATTTAAATACCCAGCGCCATAGTACAATACCTCCTCCTTAAACGGAGTATTGAGTATTAAGAAACGGTCATTATTGGTATCTACATCCAAATCCAAACTCCAATCCTTAAATAACCTATGGGTTATGGTGCCATCCAAGGTTGCCTTGGTACTCATGGCCACATCGGTAAGTTTGATCTTCTGAAAATGAAAGGTCTGGTCCGATAACTTTACCCTGGAGTATGGCGCAAAACTATAATCCACATTTAAATAGGGAATAGCAATACCGGCTTCATTTAAAGACAGTACACCGCTCCAATTGGGATTATTTATGGGCCCTTTTAAAATGGCGCTGCCCTGTAACAGGCCACGGATATTGGTAATAATGCCCTCTCCCAACGGACTAAATGGTTCCAGATTAAACTTATTGAAATCCACTATGAGATTTGTCTGGGGAATCTCCTCCCTGTTGGAGATATTCCCGACCACACTGAGCTTCTCAAACCCACTATCCACCAAGGAAGTGTTCACCACAAAATCGGTCAAATCCCTATTGCCTACTATTCCAATGGCCAAATCTCCCAAGGTAATATTATTGACCCCAAAGTTTTTGATATTCAAATTGGAGGACGGCAAATAAACATTATCCTTCTGCAAAACGTTCAAGGTACCGTTTACCTCCCCATGCAACTTAAGACTATCTATTGCAGGCGTAATCTTACCCAGGGAAACAATCTTAAACTGGAGTTCGATATCCTTATAGGTTGAATCTGCCAGTTGTCCGCGTAACCTAATTTGCTCCTGTTCATTATTGTTCATTACTACCTCCTCAATAGTAATACTATCCAATGTTTTATTTAGGATTACCTTATTCTTGCTGTTTCCATCCTTGTTGAGTATCCATTTATTTCCTTTAAAACTAACATCGGAAGTTTTTAGACCAATAACAGATTTGTTCTCCTTATTGAAGGTATGGTAGAAATTGAGGTTGTAACTGTCATTATACTCGCTACCCCCTTTAAATTCCGTTCTAAAGAACAGGGTATCCTTTAAAGTGGTGTTTATCAGATTAAAATCTTTTACGTCATAGTAGGGCGTTGCTAGATCCCCAATAGAAACGTAGGTATTGAACAAGGGGTTCTTATTGTCTATCTTAACATCTATACTATCCAATTCATTACCATAGGCAACTATACTGGGCGATTTAAACGTTAGTTTAAAATCTCCTTCATCGGCAATAATATTACCCCTAATAAAGGTATTGGGATCAAACTTTACCTCTGGGAAAAACACGTCCACTATCTTGTTGTAGATTTTGAAATTGAAGGCCAATCTCTGATTTGCCGAAATATTGAACGGTCTGTAATTGGTGTAAATACTTCCCAAGGAATTTTGGAGCAACCTACCCAATTCCTTGACTCTAAAATTGCCCTTTAAATATCCCGTAATTATATCCGGCGAATTAATATCGATAATGCGGGTGCTGTCATTTTCAAAGGTAGATGAGACCTTAAAATCCTCAAAGTAGTAGGTTTCGTTCTTGTTCTGGTAATTGGTTTTGGTAAATTTTATATCCCCTACAATATTGTCCAAGGAATTCCCACTAATATCCATATTTATATCCCCCTTAAAAATGGATACACTATCATTTATAATATTTATCTTTTTAAGGTCGGCATAATCTACCGAGGCAATAAAATTGAAATTATTCCTGTTTTCCGCAAAATCGGCCAAGCCCTTAAAACTAAATTGCATATTTTCATCACTACATAAGAGGGAGCCATCAAAAAGCTGCTCTTTAAGTATCCCGGATACGTTGATATCCTTATAATCGTAGCCATTAAAATTTATGGAATACACCTGCCCTATTACCTCGGTGTTTAAATATTCCATAACCATTCCCTTGCCTTCCACATTAAAATCCAGATTTGTAATACCCACCTTGTCGGATTCGATTAAATTTCCAAGATCAAAATCGATCAAAGACACAAAACCCTTGTAAGAGGCATCATCTATATGATCAATATCTGTAAGTTCCAGATCCACATAACTACTTCCAATGAGGGTATTTATGTTGGCTTTGGTATTAATTGAAGATTCCGTGATAAGGGCGTCTCCCCTAACCGTAAACTGGCCCAGTTTCTGAATTGAAGACGGCAACACATCCAAAATATTGGGAAGCAAGGCCCTAAGCTCATAGTAACTGGAAGTAACATTCCTCATATTCGCTTCCAGCACAAAACCTACATCCTTTGTAAATAGGTTCTTGAAATTAAAATCCCCACGGATTCCCGTATTATCCGTTGTTAAAAAAAGGTCGTTCGTATTCAAATCGTTCAGCACCCCATCAACCATAGTAGAGAATGAAACAATGATATCACTTCCAAATTCATTATAGAGCAAGTTCACCTCATTTAAGGCTACGGTAGATTCTACGAATTCGGCATCAATCTTTACCTTGTTCAAAAAGTCCTTAAAATCCTCCCGTTCGTAATTGAATATCACCTTGCCCAATAAATTGGATTGAGGGGTCTTGATGCTGAGGGAGTCAAAACGCATCTGCTGTTTGGTATACTTGAATTCTGTGGCCATTTCATTCACGACCACTCCCCTTTTACTATTAAAGGACATCTTTTGAATATTGGCCGTCACATCCGGACCAACAATGGTAAAATCCGAAGCGGAAATATTAAGATCTACAAAATTCAACATTTCTGTTGTCTCCCTATTTTCGTCTATGAGCTTAAATTTACTATCGCTTATTTCTACGTCGGAGGAAGAAAAATAAAATGGCGGAGTCCCCGGGGCACGGGGTTTTTTATCGTCCAACTTATCAATAAACACCTCAAGATTGGTGCTCTTGTCATCCTGATAGGTCCTAAGTTTAAAATTGAGTCGCTCTATGGCTATATCGCCAAACTCCAATTTACCGTTCACCAAATTCCTAACGTTAAGGATGGAGGTACTTAAATTATCTATATAGAACAGGGTGTCCTGTTTGTAATCCTCAATATAAACGCCTTTGAGTGAAGTATCCCAGGAAATTAGGGAAATCCTTAAACGATCAATATTAATATTGGTGCCAAATTCCTTATTGATCTCTGTTGTGGCATACTTGGCAAAACGGGTCTGGACAAATGGCAAGGAAAGTATAACACTGCCCAAAACGCAAATAAGAACGAGCACCAAAAATACTCTGACCAGAATTTTTCTTAATTTTTTGATAGGGCTTTATGTTTTACCTTTGTACATTCAAATTTTATTCCAAACAAAGTGGATAATAAAACTATTTATATTTTAGCCATTGAATCCTCGTGCGATGACACTTCTGCCGCAGTATTGTGCGGCAATAGGACACTTAGCAATATTGTGGCCACGCAAAAAATACATGAGGAATACGGCGGGGTTGTTCCCGAACTCGCCTCAAGGGCACACCAACAAAATATTGTACCTGTGTTGCACCAAGCATTAGCCAAAGCAAATATCGATAAAAAACAGTTATCCGCCATAGCTTTTACACGCGGACCAGGACTTATGGGATCTTTATTGGTAGGAACCTCTTTTGCCAAATCCCTTTCCTTGGGGTTGGGCATTCCCTTGATCGAGGTTAACCATATGCAGGCCCATATTTTATCGCACTTTATTGAGGAAGAAAATTACAAAATGCCTTCCTTCCCCTTTTTGGCAATGACCATTAGTGGAGGACATACGCAAGTAGTGCTGGTAAAGGATTACTTTGACATGGAAATTTTAGGCGAGTCCTTGGACGACGCGGTAGGGGAAGCCTATGACAAGAGTGCAAAAATATTGGGACTTCCATATCCAGGTGGCCCCCTGGTTGACAAATATGCCCAGTTGGGAAACCCCAAGGCTTTTCCATTTCCCAAGCCCAAGGTAGATGGATTAAACTTCAGTTTTAGCGGTCTAAAGACCAGTATTCTGTATTTTATACAGCGGGAAACAAAAAATAATCCAAATTTTATCGCTGAAAATTTAAACGATATCTGTGCTTCCATCCAATATACCATCATCAATATTCTAATGGATAAAATAAAGAAGGCCGTGAAGCAGACTGGTATAACACAAATAGCCATTGGCGGTGGAGTGTCTGCGAATTCCGGCATTAGACAGGCCCTTAAAAAGGCCGAGGAAAAATGGGGATGGACCACCTATATCCCAAAATTTGAATATTGTACGGATAATGCCGCCATGATTGGCATTGTAGGATATTTGAAATACAAAGAAATGGACTTTGTAGACCAAAGTATTACCGCCAAGGCGAGATACGTGATTGAATAACAAGGTGAAAGGTTCTAGGTTCAAGGTCCAAGGTTCAAGGTTCAAGGTTCAAGGTCCAAGGTTTAAGGTTTAAGGTTTAAGGTTTACTGAATATTGCTCCATTGCTTGATAGTCCTTGACTAGGACAAATCATTTTTTTTGAATATGTATCTTGAAACCATAAAATATTATGGCATACAACGAACAATTTGCACAACGAATAAGGGCCAGTTTTGAATTGCAGCCCCAAGCTGTGCGATCGAATATTACCGAAAAGAAAATGTTTGGTGGAATTGCCTTTTTATATTGTGGCAAAATGACCGTAGGCATTATAAAGGACAATCTTATGGTAAGGGTCATCTCCAGTAAAATGGATAGGATTCTGAGTTCTGAACACGTAAGGCCTATGGATTTCACAAACCGTCCCATGAAAGAGTTCGTCTATGTCTCCCAGGAGGGAATTGATACCGAGGAACAATTATTAAATTACATTGAATTAGGACTGGAACACGCCAAACAAAAACTGAATAAATTATAATCTTCACAACTAGAGCATGCAACTTTTCTACCATCCCGAATTAGAAAACAATACGGACCAATTTATTTTTCCTCCCGATGAAAGTCGGCATATTTCCAAAGTACTGAGGAAAAATGCGGGCGATATTTTGCAGATCACCAACGGCAAAGGGCTTTGGTTTGAAGCCGAGATTCTTGTTCCCGACCATAAAAAATGTAAGGCAAAAGTAGTTTCCCGAACCCAGGTACCACCAAAACCGTATCAACTCCATATGGTTGTGGCCCCAACAAAACTTAACGACCGCTTTGAGTGGTTTTTGGAGAAGGCAACGGAAATTGGGGTTCATCAGATTACCCCCATTATTTGTGACCATTCCGAAAGAAAGGTCATTAAAATGGACAGAATGGAGAAGGTTATCCAGGCTGCCATGAAACAATCCCTACAATTCCATTTGCCACAATTGAATCCCGCTATTTCTTTTAAAGAATACATGACCCAACCCAAGAGTGGGGAACTGTACATAGCACATTGCGAGGAAGATAAAAAAACGGAACTGTCCCATTGCGCAGCTGCCAAAGAAAACACTACCATTTTAATTGGCCCGGAAGGCGATTTCTCTCCGGAAGAGATAAAATTGGCCTTGGACAACGGATTTGGGGCGGTTGCTTTGGGAAACACAAGGTTGCGCACAGAAACTGCAGCCATAGTGGCCTGTACCACCATTGCCTTAATTAACTTGTAATGCACAATTGGACATATCTTGACGAGGTATAGTTTTATTAAGAATTAATATTCTTTGCCAAACCATGGAATGTTATACATGGCCCTTTTAGTTTTTTAACTGGTTAATATTCTTAAATTTGAATATCGTAATAGTCCGAGTGCATATGAAGCAGCTAGTTATAATATTATTGATATTCAATTTTTATATGACCGATAGTTCATACGCGCAGGAAATCGCCATTTTAAAATATGGTGGCGGAGGCGATTGGTACGCAAATCCTACAGGACTTCCTAACCTAATAAAATTCTGCAACCAACAACTTAGGACTACCATAGACCCCAAGCCGCAAACAGTGGAGGTAGGTAGCCCCAATATCTTTCAATATCCATTTATACATATGACCGGGCATGGAAACATATTTTTTTCAGGGGAGGAAGCAGAAAACCTAAGAACCTATTTATTGGCCGGCGGATTTTTACACATAGATGACAATTATGGAATGGAACCCTATCTGCGCAAAGAACTCGCCAAAGTATTTCCGGACAAGGAACTCATAGAATTAGGAGCAGATCACCCCCTTTTTCGGCAACAATTCCAATTTCCAAAAGGATTGCCCAAGATACATGAACATGACGGCAAACGTCCACAGGCGTTTGGCATTTTCGAGCAAAACCGCCTAATACTTCTTTTTACATTTGAAAGCGACCTTGGGGACGGTTGGGAAGACCCTGAAGTGCATAACGACCCCCAAGAGGTCCGATTAAAGGCTTTACAAATGGGAGCCAATATTATCTCCTACGTTTTTAAAAGTTAAAATATGACATCAAAGACAATAGCAGAAGGTATTTTAAGGGCTCTTGGAGTTATTGTAGCCATTGTAATACTACTGGCTTTCCTATATAAAATTAGTGCCGTTCTTATATACATAGCAATAGCTGCAGTTGCGAGCTTGATTGGACGGCCCATTGTTTTATTTTTTCGTCAGAAATTAAAATTCAATAATACTGTGGCTGTTATAATAACTATGATTTTCCTTGTAGGGGTCGTTGCCGGGGTCATTGCCCTATTTGTACCCTTGCTTATTCAACAGGGACAGAATCTATCCCTTCTTAACATAGATGCCTTACAGACCAATTTGGAGGACTTGTATCGCCAGCTCCTGCAATATATTGGGGTTAAATCCGAAGACTTGGAGCAAAGTATTAAAGATTCCCAGTTGTTTTCCAACCTTAACTTTGGAATTCTTCCAGATTTCCTAAACTCAATAATCGGCATATTGGGAAGTTTTAGCGTAGGACTGTTTTCCGTACTTTTTATAGCCTTCTTCTTTTTAAAGGACAGTAAGCTTTTTGAAGCATCCATACTCACCCTAATCCCTGATAATAAGGAAAATAGATTTCAACATTCCATGGAAACCATCAAAAATTTGCTTTCCCGGTATTTTGTTGGCCTAGTGCTCCAAATCTTGATCCTGTTTGTCATTTACTCTATTGTCCTTTTCATTTTTGGAATCGAAAACGCTATAGTAATCGCCTTTCTCTGTGCCCTTTTAAACCTTATTCCCTACATAGGCCCTATTATTGGAGGCATATTAATGGCGGTTTTAACCATGACCAGTAACGTGGGAGCCGATTTTAGCAGTGTAATTTTACCAAAAACCGGCTATGTAATGATCGGTTTCATAATTGGCCAATTGGTAGACAACTTTTTCTCCCAGCCTTTTATCTTTTCGAACAGCGTAAAATCGCACCCCTTAGAAATTTTCCTGATCATCATTATCGGAGGTTTGCTCCTAGGAGTAACAGGAATGATTATAGCGGTACCTGGATATACGGCCATAAAAGTAATCTTAAAGGAATTTTTTAACGAGAATAAAATTGTGAAATCCCTTACCAAAAATTTATAACCCCACCTTGAACAAATATATACTAACATCTGAAATTCAAGACTTTATAAACAAAAATTTAAGGACAGAACTTATTACCATTTTGTTAAAACCCTTGAACTTTGAAGATGTTAGCAACAAGGAAATCGCGGAACAAATTGAAGCCAAGAACAGATGCCTGGATAAGCTTCCCACCTGGTTTGGCACTGACAATATCTACTACCCCAACAAATTAAATATTGAACAGACTTCCTCCGAAACAACGGCCCAATATAAAGCCGGGATTATCAGTGGGATAGCACTATTGGACATGACCGGCGGCTTTGGGGTAGACAGTTATTTTTTCAGCCTCAATATAGGACAGGTACATCATTGTGAAATGAACATGGATCTATCCCAAATAGCGGCACACAACTTTAAGGTTTTGGGCAGGGCCAATATTTTTACCCATGCCATGGATGGCATAGATTTTTTAAAAAATTCGAAAGTTGAGTTTGACTGGGTATTTATAGATCCTTCCCGTAGAAATGATGCCAAAGGCAAGGTTTTTTTGTTGTCGGATTGTATTCCGAATGTACGGGATAACCTAGATACTATTTTGTCCAAGGCGAAGAAAATAATGATAAAAACCTCCCCACTTTTGGACCTATCGGCCGGCCTTCGGGAGTTGCACTTCGTAAAGGAAATACACATTGTTGCGGTTAAAAATGAAGTAAAGGAAATCCTATGGATATTGGAACAGGGCTATGATAATGAGGTTTTGGTAAAAACGGCAAACCTTGGCGGGTCAGAAATGGAAAAGTTCAACTTTTCACTTGATGATGAAAAATTAGCGCACTCCAATTTCTCGGATCCCCTTGAATATTTATACGAGCCCAATTCGGCCATTCTAAAGTCGGGGGCCTTTAAGACCGTAGGGGATAAATTCAATATGTATAAGTTACATGATCACTCGCATTTATACACCCAAAATCAATTATTGGATTTTCCTGGCAGGAGGTTTAAAGTTATCAAGACCACTCCCTTCAATAAAAAAGAATTACAAAAACTGAACCTAAAAAAAGCAAATATTACCATTCGGAATTTTCCGATAAGTGTGGCGGAATTAAGGAAAAAGTTTAAGATTAAGGATGGAGGGGAGATATATCTGTTTTTTACCACCAACCCAAAGGGTGAAAAAATTGTGGTTGAATGCCACAAAATTTAAGCTAGTGGGAACGTGCTGCACTAAACTAAACTAGGTGACTTCACTCCCCGATACAATTCGGGACGTTACAAAAAAGCAACTTCTATTAAAGTGACTGGATCAGTCGTATCAAGGCTTATCGCTATTGCCTAAATCACGAATCGCAATAACATTAATACAAAGTCTAGAAGTTAAGAGATGGAGTGCTTGGGTGTCCAAGAAATCTTATTTTTCCGAGCGAAGGTTTTGCGCTTTCTACCCCTTCTGGCTTCCCCTTTCTAGGGGAAGGTGGATTCTCGACCAGGAGCCGAGGAGTCTGAAGGGATTGGATTTTAGACTACTGTAATAAGAATCCCTGACACGCCTTTAATCGCAATCCCATTTAAAATTGGCCACCTTGTCATTGGAGGCAGTACCCAAATTGTAATGCCACCACTCCGTTCTTATGGACCAAAATCCATATTTTTCCATGGTTTCCTTTAACAACAACCTATTATCCAGGACATTCCTAGGTAGATCCAAATTGTCATGGTAAGCCCTTTTTCCAAAAAAATCAAAATCCGTCCCCATATCCAACTCCTCCCCGTCCAGGGTAACCAAAGTAATATCCACTGCGCCCCCCTTGTTATGTATAGATCCTTTAACAGGGTCGGCAACGTACTGCGGATTGGGGACTATGGCCCACATTTTATATTGTACGTCGTTTGGGCGATAACAGTCAAAGAACTTTATTTTAAATCCTTTGTCCATAAATTCCTTATTGGCCAAAAGCAGTGCCCGGGCCGTTTTAACCCTAGTGTAACATTCCGCACAATCGTATACCTTGGCCTTTAAAAAATTATTTTCTGTGGCATAGCGCAGGTCGTACACAAAATCCTCGCTATAATCGGCCAACCTTACAAACAAAGTATCGGCCAGCCCGTCCAGGGATTTAAGATTGGTTTTGGGAACTTCCTCTTTCATCACTTTCCGCATTTTTACGGAATCCTTCACCTCAACCGATTTTTCCACATCTTCCTTTGGATTCTTGTTCACCACAACTTCCTTACAACCAAAAGAAAGGGTCAATAATGCCAAAAGTACCATTCCCTTAAAAACTGTATGCTTCCTGTCCATATATTATATTGCCAATTTTTATTCCAATCATCCCCCTCTATTTATCAGCTCCGCCACAACAAATAAACAAAAAAAGCCCCGAAACTGGGGCTTTTTATAAATCTAATAGGTACCAAAAATAATTAATGATCCTTCCCTATTATTATCAATTTTTAGGAGGCCTAAGTTAAAAGATTGCCCTTTTCATCCCAAGTAGCTATCTCGTTTCTTGTACTATGATCGATACATTTGGCTACCCATTCTCGATCATAGGCTACCCCGTGCTGTTCTAACACATCCTCCGGAACTCCATCCCATACGTTGGGCGTATTTCCCTTATAGCCCAGTTCGGCAACTCCCACTTTGGAGGAATAATAGCCACAAACCGTTAATCCGCGCATCAAATAGAAGAACTGTATTTCGAGCGGTTGCACGTCCAATGGTTTATCTATATCATGATAGCAAATGGTATCCAATATCTGCTTTTGCTGATCCAAGGTGACCAATTTAAATTCGGTTCCAAAATCGGCATTGCTCTTATGGTCCAACCACATAAGCCCCCCTTTAAGGGTCAGTTGCAGTTCAGGGATGTCCTTGCCCATAAACTCTATAAATTCAGGGACCTCTGCCTCAATTGGCCCACCATTAGGTTCCCTGGGAGGAAGTATTATCGTGCTCAATACTGCTATGGTTTCCATCTCATGTTCGGTAAAGAGCTGTTCCGCATTTAATTTTTCAATAAGTTCCAACTCCTCTGGGGTACGACCAAAATAATGGGTGTTTTCGGCCGCTGCTACGGCTTCCTTTGCTGTATCGGTTCCATCTGTCTTACAGCCATGAAAGGCCAAGGCAGATGCGCCCGCACCTAGAATTATTGTCTGTATACTCTTTCTTCTATCCATGGTCTAGATATTTTGCTGTTTTAATTGTTCAATAATATAATCACTGGCGCGCCAAGATAATGCCAAAATGGTCCAGGTACAGTTCTTATCCGCCTGGGAGGTAAAAGGTCCCGCATCCACTATAAATACATTCTGTACATCGTGCAATTGATTGAATTTATTAGTGACCGATGTTTTGGGATCATTGCCCATTCTGGTGGTTCCTACTTCGTGGATAATACGCCCGGGAGCTTCAAGCCCGTAATCGCGATCCTTGCCCGGCTTTTCCCCTAAAGGCTCCGCCCCTATATTGTGAAAAATCTCCTCGAAGGTGTCCTGCATATGCTTGGCCTGATTTTTCTCAAACTCGGACCATTTGTAATTAAACTTCAATACCGGAATACCAAATTGATCCACTGTGGTAGGGTCTATCTCACAATAATTCTCCTTACGGGCAATGCCTTCGCCCCTACCGGCTATACCTAGTACGGATCCGTAATATTTTTTAACATCGTCCCGTAAGCTATCTCCATAGCCCCCTACTTTGAGCCCGAAGAACTTATTGAATTCATTGGGGTTAAAACTAAAACCATAGCCAGGCATCTTCATACCACCGCCTACTTCGATATGGTAGCCTCTTGGAAAATCCAACTTGGAGTTATCCCCCCACCAAGGAGAATACACATGGTTACTGCCCACTCCGTCTTCATTATAGGATACTTTTCTGTTCATCAAGGCCGGAACAAAAGCAGCTCTACTGGCACCGGTAGAATCGTGCAAATATTTACCAACCAGATCACTACTATTGCCCAATCCGTTAGGATGTTGTTTACTTTTCGAATTTAAAAGAATACGGGCAGAACTACAGGCGGAAGCCGCCAAAACCACAACCTTGCCTCTTAATTTATACTCTTTTCTATCATCCTTACTGATGTAGGACACCCCTGTTGCCTTGCCTTCTTCGTCGGTAGTCACTTCCCTTACCACACAATTGACGAATAATTTGATACGCCCCCCGCTTTTTTGGGCAGGGAATATTAAACAACTTCCTGATGAGAAATCGGCATAGACGGAACAGGAACGGGAACATTGTCCGCAGTAAAAACACACACCACGCTCCGCATTAATTCTTTTGGTAAGCATGGAAAGTCTACCTGGAATAGTAGGTATTCCCGCCTTTTTGGCTCCATTTATATAGAAAATTTCATGTAATCTTGGTTTTGGCGGAGGAAGGAAAAAACCATCTGGATCATTTTCCAGTCCTTCATTGGTACCAAACACCCCGATCAATTTATCTACCTTGTCGTAATACGGTTTTACATCCTCATAACCTATAGGCCAATCCTCACCATGACCGTCCCTGGACTTCCCCTTAAAATCCTTTGGTCCAAAACGCAGGGAAATCCTCCCCCAGTGGTTGGTACGCCCCCCCAACATATGTGATCGGAACCAATCGAATTCGGTACCAGGCTCACGGGTATAAGGTTCCCCTTCTATCTCCCAACCGCCATATGCAGCATCAAATTCCCCAAATGCCCGGGTGGTACCCCTTCCCCTTCTAGGAGATTCGTAATTCCATTTTAACTGATTCATGGTTTTCGGGTCTGCCGGGTCAAAAAATGGCCCAGCCTCGACCACCGCAACATTGAGGCCGGCATCTGCCAACTGCTTTGTGGCCATACCGCCACCTGCACCCGAACCAACAATTATTACATCATAAATTTCTGAGGATTCTTTTATCTGCATTTTTGGAATGAATTAATTATGAACTTCAATATAGATTTAAAACGAAATTAAATTAGAATTTTTTATTCAAACAACCTGAAAATTCATGTATTTTGACATAAAACCATCAATAATTGATAATATATCATTAGAAGGAGCAAATCCTTGTAATTATCATTTAGGATTACAGCCCAATTCCTTTTTATAGCACTGCATGGCAGAAAAAAAATATGACTATTGGTTCTTTTTCCCAGCAAGCTGCTTCCCTACAACCAATAAACAAAAAGGCCTCCGTGAAGAGGCTTTTTAAGTCAATTTCAATAAATGGAATCGATAATATTACAAACCTTCCAAATACCTTAAACTCTTGGGTACCTGTTCCACCACCCTGGAACATTCGTCCTCTATGAACATGTACTTGATGCCCAACTTCTTAGCTTCGGCAACAACACCGGCTATATCTACTTCCCCGGTTCCCAAAACCACATTGGTTTCTACATCGGCATGGCCGGTATTATCTTTTTTAGTACCTTTTTCCATATCCTTTAAATGCAATAAAATGAATTTGGAAGGATACTTTTTAAGCAATTTTAGGGGATCCTCACCTCCGTGATGCACCCAGTAAACATCCATTTCAAAATCGAAATATTTGGCATTCTGCGCCATATAATCAAATAGGGTCCCGTCCTTATAGGGCCTAAATTCAAATCCATGGGCATGATATGCCAACTTTATTCCATTATCCCTTAAAATCTTTCCAGCCCTGTTAAATACCTCAACGGCCTTTTGGGTATCCGAAATATCAAAATTGTTGCCATCGTGAGGGATCCAGGCGCACATCACATAGGTAGCTCCATAACTTTTGGCCTTTTTTACAACCTCCTCCGGCGCATTTGCCAAATCGTTGAACCCGGCACCAACACTGACCACCTTTAAATTATTTTTGGCAAGCAGCCCCTTAAACTCTTCCTCTGGCATCCCGTAGCTATCCCCTCCTTCCAGAACGGTAATGCCCCAGTCGTTTATCAATTTTAAGGTACTGGGAATATCTTCCTTAAACTGATTTCTAAGGCTGTACAATTGTAACCCCACCTCTTGGGCCAAAACATTTGTAGTTCCGAAAAAAACTATGGCTATTAAAAATAGCCATAGAAGTTGTAATTTTTTCATAGTGTGTAGAATTACTTATCTTCTTTAAACAACTTAACACTCTCTAGGTTAGCAAATTACCTTCATCATCCCATTCCGCCATATCATTGCGCTTACTTTGATCCACACATTTGGCAAGCCATTCGGGATCATAGGATTTTCCATGCTTGGCCAACACATCTTCCGGTACCCCGTCCCAAACGTTGGGGGAATTACCTTTATACCCTAAATCCTCAATACCTTCCTTGGAGGTATAATATCCTGTTACGGTTAAATTGCGAATCAGGGAAAAGAATTGTTGCTCATATGTTGGATTTTCCTTGTCCGGAAAGGCAATGGCATCCAAAATCTCCTTTTGCTGTGCCTCGGTAGCGGTTTTAAATTCCACTCCATAATCCTTATTACTTTTGTGGTCCAACCACATTAGACCCCCTTGCAACGGGGTTTGATAAGCGGGGATATCCTTGGCCATGAATTCAATAAAATCTGGCACTCCGGCATCGGTAGCACTGCCATAGGTACCGTTGGCAGGTAAAATTAAAGCACATAAAACACCCAAAGTGGCCATTTCATGTTCATTAAAAAACTGTTCTGCGTAAAGCTTTTTCAGCAATTCTTTTTCTTCCGGGGTTCTCCCGAAATGTTTTTCTTCCTGTACCAAGGCCTCTGCCGCTCCGGCCTCGCCTTCTGTTCCCGGCTTACATCCATTTATGGCCAATCCGCCTGCTACACCACCAAGAATAATGGACTTTATACTTTTTCTTCTATCCATAATACTAGATATTTTGTTTTTTCAATTGCTCAACTATATAATCTGACGTTCTCCATGCCAAGGCCAAGATCGTCCATGTAGGGTTCTTATCCGCTTGGGAAACGAAGGGTCCTGCATCAACAATAAAAACATTATCCACATCGTGCATTTGTTCCCATTTATTGACCACAGAAGTTCTAGGATTGTCCCCCATCCTTGTGGTACCCACCTCATGGATTATTTCTCCAGGGTTAAGCAAACCATAATCCTTGTCTTTTCCGGCCGGCTTCCCGATGACCTGTCCCCCCATATTGTGGATTATTTCCGCGAAGGTTTCTTGCATATGCTTGGCCTGTAGACGTTCGTGATCGGACCACTGGTAGTTAAAGCGCAATACTGGAATACCAAATTCATCTACCTTCCCCGGATCAATTTCGCAATAGTTACTTTCCATGGCTATAGATTCGCCACGACCTGCAAAACCAATCATTGCTCCGTAATATTTCTTTACATCCTCCCTAAGGACATTGCCATAGCCACCAACTTTTTCTCCAAAGAACTCGTTCATGGCATTTGGGTTAAATCCGAAGCCGTAGCTTGGCATCCCCATTCCACCCCAAATTTCTATATGATAACCCCTGGCGAAATCGAGCTTCTTATTGTCCAACCACCAAGGGGTATAGACATGCATCCCTCCAACACCATCTTCGTTGTATGTTTTTCTGTTCATCAGTTCAGGGACAAATCCGGTCATTCCACCACCTGTGGAATCGTGAAGGTACTTCCCTACCACACCGCTACTGTTTCCCAGTCCGGCCGGATGTTGTTTACTTTTGGAATTCAACAGGATTCTTGCGGTACTACAGGCCGATGCGGCCAGTACTACAATTTTTCCCTTTAATCCATATTCTTTACGATCCTCTTTGTTGACATAAAGTACCCCTGTGGCCTTACCTTCATCATTGGTAGTTACCTCGCGTACCATAGCGTTCACAAAAAGATCTATTTGGCCTCCATTCTTTTGCGCAGGGAATATCAAACAACTTCCTGCCGAAAAATCCGCATATATCTGACAAGACCTTCCACATTGTCCGCAATAAAAACATACCCCACGGTCGTTGTTTATCTTTTTTGTAACCATGGACATCCTTGAAGGAATTACCGGAATATTGGACTTTCTGGCTCCATCTATATAATACAGTTCATGCAATCTCGGCTTCGGCGCAGGAAGGAAAAACCCGTCCGGTTCGTTTTCCAAACCTTCTTTTGACCCAAAAACACCTATTAACTTGTCTACCTTATCATAGTACGGCTTTACATCCTCATAACCAATTGGCCAGTTTTCCCCAAGACCATCAATATCCTTGTGCTTAAAATCGCGCTCACTGAAACGCAAGGAGATACGCCCCCAGTGATTTGTTCTACCCCCAAGCATACGAGACCTAAACCAATTAAATCTTGATCCGTTTTTTTGGGTATAAGGTTCCCCTTCAATTTCCCAACCGCCATATGCAGCATCATATTCCCCAAATGCCCTAGTTGTACTTGCTCCTCTGCGTGGAGATTCATACGGCCATTTCAATTGTGTAATCTGTTCTGGATTTTTAGGATCAAAAAATGGCCCCGCTTCCACTACGGCCACTTTTAGCCCCGCTTCGGACAACACTTTTGTGGCCATACCACCACCGGCACCAGACCCAACTATGATGACATCATAAATAGTTGATGTTTCTTTTATCTGCATACTATAAAGAATTAATTTTGACGCTCAATATAAGTTTAAATCGATATTAAATTAAAATTTTTTATCCGAACAACCTTAAAATTCATGTAATTTGACACAAAACCACGGATAATTGATAAAATAATGATTTGCAAAGTCATTAATGGAAAAAACATGAAGTCAATATTAATTTCCTGGACTGTTACTTTAAGTACTTCCCTATTTTAAAGGAGTGCATACCTTTAAATTAAAAATTCTTCAATTGCTCCAAAGCTTCCTTGGCCGTAGCTACCGGAAGCTTACAGGTATGATCCTGACAGACATAAATATAGGTCCCATCATCCGAGTAACGCCCTTTAAACAATGGCATTTCACTATCTTTATTACTACCCACAATCAAGGTGTTGGGCAAATTTTGTTGTTGTAATTCAGCTAACAATGGCTTGGCATCATTGCCCACAACCGCAATTTCATAAAAAGGATATGCCGTTTTCAACAGTAGGGAATTCCATTTGGAGTAATTATAGGCGTTTTCCTCCAATACCGAAATCATAGAGGAAAGCATGGACCTTGCCTTTAAGGTAGCTTCCTTATCATAATCTATATGTCCCAAAAGAAACAGATTTTCTGCCATAACCGCATTGGGCGAAGGCAATACCCCATCATCGGTTTTAATTATCTGGGCAATTAATTCGTCATCGGAGTTAAAACTGTACATCCCCGAATTTTCATCCGCAAATTTGTCCTTGGCCATTTGATTCATTTCTTTGGCAAAGTCCAAATAGGAATTGGACATTGTTGTACTGTACAATTTTAAGGAGGCATTGGCCAAAAAGGAATAATCCTCCAGAAAACCATCGCTCTTTTTACTTCCCTTTTTATAGGTATGTATCAACTGATCTTTATTCAGACTATTTTTTTCAATAAAACGAAAGACGTCCTCGGCTTTTTCCAAATAAGCAGATTCGTTAAAAACATTATAAGCATCCACAAAACCGTTGATCAACAAGGCGTTCCATGAGGTAATGATCTTATCATCGGTATTTGGCCTAATTCTTTTATTCCTCGCGGTCAAAATTTTGCTTTGCCACCTTGCCTGCACACCGTCCCAATCTTCTGCGGTAATATCATTTTCCTTCATGAAATCCTCATCCCCTGAGTTCCTAAAAAGAACATAGGAATCGTTTTCCCAAATATTGGAACGCTTAATATTATAGTATTTGGCAAATAAGTCATAATCGGATCCTAAAACCGACTTTAACTCCTCTTCTTTCCAAACGTAAAATTTACCTTCCTCGCCTTCACTATCGGCATCAATGGCTGCATAATAGCCGCCATCCGGATTTTTCATTTCCCTATCCAAAAAAGCAATAGTCTCTTCCACTACCTTTTTGTACATAGGCTCTTTAAACAACTTATAGGCCTTGGAGTAAAGACTCAATAATTGCGCATTGTCATATAGCATTTTCTCAAAATGCGGCACCTTCCATTGCGCATCGGTACTATACCTATAAAATCCGCCGGCTATATGATCGTAAACGCCTCCCCAAGCTATTCTGTCCAAAGTGGTTTTAACAAAATCCATAGCATCCTTATCCTCTGTTAAAACTGCATAATCCAAAAGAAAGTCAAGATTAACGGGAATCATAAATTTCTGTGACCCTATATTTCCTCCCCATTTTAAGTCCCAGTTCTCTTTCCATTTTTCAACGCTGTTTTTTAAAACCTCCGGGGTCAACATTCCCAAATCCGAAACCGGCTGTATTATATTTACTTCCTGAATGCCTTGGGCCACCATATCGGCATAATCATTGGCTTTTTTGGGGTCGTTCTTATAAAGTTTGCTTACTTCGGCCAAAACTTTGCTCCATTGTTCCTTAGTGTGGTAAGTACCCCCATAAATGGGTTTTCCATTGGGCAGGGTAATCACGTTCAAAGGCCAGCCTCCATTACCATTAATAAGCTGTAAGGCAGTCATATACACATGATCCACATCTGGTCTTTCCTCCCTATCCACTTTTATACTTATGAAGTTTTCATTCATCAATTTGGCCACTTCCTCATCCTCAAAGGTCTCTTCTTCCATTACATGGCACCAATGACAGGATGAATAACCAACACTTACCAATACCAACTTATCCTCCTTTTTAGCATCTTCCAAAGCAGTTGGACTCCATGGTCTCCAATTTACAGGATTGTGGGCATGTTGTAACAAATATGGACTAGTTTCATGAATAAGGTCATTCGTGTATTTATGGTCGTTTTTCTGACCTTTTATATCGGAACAGGAAAATAAGATCATTGTCAACAGAAAAAATAGATTACAAAAAGAAAGCCTAAGGCACATATTTCGGGTCATAAACTGCAAATATTGTTCAGTTTTGAAAAATACAACAAATCATTTCAATTATAGTAGAATAAAATAAAGTTCTACGCCCATAAAACTGTTAATTTTCGACCGCAGCCTGCTTTTTTTGCAACATAAACCATTCATATAGCTCCTTGTTTTCATATGCCCTGTCCCATGCATTATGACCTACACCCTTGTAAATCGTAAAATCCACATTGTATCCCATTTCCTTTAATTTAGCAACCATTTCAATGGATTCCGATATGGGAATCGACTTATCCTGATCACCATGATAAACACGGATCGGCATATTTTTATTGATCCAAGAAGCATACGGCACAGGGGTCATTCCGCAAACTACGGCCAAGGCGGCAAATTTATCCGGATATTGGACCGCCATTTCCCAGGCTGCACCCCCACCCCTACTAAGGCCGGTAAGGTATATTTTATTTTCGTCCACCTTATTGGTGGCAATGATACTGTCCAAGAGTTGATTTACTGCCCTAGTGTTCCACCACATTTTTTCTTGGGGATTCTGTGGGGCCAAGATTAGAAAAGGAAATTTCTTGCCACCGGAAATTAGTTTTGGGGGGCCGTTTCGCTTAACAGATTTTAAATCCCCCCCGGATTCTCCTCCGCCATGTAAAAAAAGCAACAAGGGAAACTTTTCCTCCGGATCTACCTCATAATTCCCTGGGTAATATAGGTAATACCTTAAGGTTTCGGAGGTAACAACCTCCATTTTGGAATTGATCAGTTCGGGAGAGGCTTGGGAGGCACAGCCTTCAAAAATAAAGAGGCAGCAAAAAATTAAAACTATAGTTTTCATTGGTTCATTTATATTGTTTGATTTGGGAATCCCTATCTTTGCTGAAGGCCATATCCCAAAAATATCATAGATATCAATCAGTATTCCAAATTGGTTGAAAATCCGCAAATTGATGCATTTTTATTTAACTTACCCGCTGTTTATACTTTTATTTAACATTCAGGATTATTCCTTAAACAAAAAATAGAATAATAGTTATAAATGTCTAAATGTATTTTCTTTTCGGGTTTTCGTTTTACTTTGGTACATTTATCCAGCAAACAAAAAATTTAGTATGAAGAAAGTCATCACTTTCGGTGAGATCCTTTTAAGACTGTCTACCGAAAGACACCTTCGGTTTTCGCAGGCCACCAATTTTAACGCTACCTATGGAGGCGGAGAGTTTAACGTAGCGGTATCCCTAGCCAATTATGGGTTTGATGCTGAATTCGTTACCCGTTTGCCAAAAAACGACATAGGGGAATGTGCCCTTCAAGAAATTAGAAAACACAACGTGGCCACCACCAATATACAGTTTGGTGGAGACCGTCTTGGAATTTATTTTTTGGAAACAGGCGCCGGTACCCGGGGAAGCAAGGTGGTCTATGATAGGGCCAACAGTGCCATTGCAGAAATAGAGACAAACACTATAGATTGGAAGGCAGTATTCAAGGATGCCAATTGGTTTCACTGGAGCGGGGTTACCCCGGCAATTTCCAGTAAGGCGGCGGCCGTTTGCTTAGAGGCGGTGAAGGCTGCCCATAAAATGGGAATTACTATTTCATCGGATTTGAATTATCGTTCCAAATTATGGAAATACGGGAAAGAGCCAAAAGATATTATGCCTGAACTCTTAAAGTACAGCAATGTTATTTTAGGGGATCTGGATACGGCCTTTTTTATGACAGGACAGGAACCGCAAGATCCTGACTATCAAGATATGGACTCCTTGCCGGAACTGTACGACCTGCTTTACAAAGGCTCTCCGGACCTAAGTTATGTGGCCACAACTTTGCGTTATTCCGTAAATGCTTCGCATCAAAAAATAGGCGGAATCCTATATGACGGAAAAAAAATACACTATGCAAAAATAAGGGAGGTAACCCCTGTGGTCGACCGGGTAGGGAGTGGCGATGCCTTTATGGGAGGCTTGATATACGGGCTTTTACAAGACAAAATAGATAATCAAAAAACAATAGATTTTGCCGCGGCTGCCTGCTGTATCAAGCACACTATTACAGGCGATTTCAACTTGGCCACCCTTGAAGAGATTGAGCAATTGGCAGGGGGGAATTCCTCTGGAAAAGTAAGCAGGTAAAACAAATAAAACTTATGTCACAATTTTCAAGAATTGAAGTAGCCGCATTAATGAAAGAAACGGGACTTGTACCCTTGTTCTATCATCCCGATGTGGATTTGGGAAAGAAAATATTAAAAGCATGCTACAATGGTGGTGCGCGATTAATTGAATTTACGGCACGTGGGGATTTCGCCCATGAAGTGTTTGCCGAACTAAATAAATTCGTCATTAAGGAATTGCCAGAAATGGCGGTAGGTGTAGGATCGGTAACCGATGCAGCAGCAGCCTCCCTTTATATGCAAATGGGTGCCAATTTCATTGTAACCCCTTCCTTGCGCGAAGATATTGCCGTGGTCTGTAATAGAAGAAAAGTATTATGGAGTCCGGGATGTGGCTCCCTAACAGAAATAAACAGGGCTGAAGAATTGGGCTGCGAAATTATAAAATTATTCCCTGGTGCCAATTACGGACCAGACTTTGTAAAAGCTATTAAAGGACCACAACCATGGACCAGTGTTATGCCAACAGGCGGGGTAACCTTGGAGGAATCCAATTTAAAAGGATGGTTCAATGCTGGGGTTTCCTGTGTAGGCATGGGTTCTAACCTAATTAGCAAAACGGTAGTGGAAAACAGGGATTACAGTGGCCTGGAACAATCGGTAAGGGAAACATTGGCCCTAATCAAAAAAATACGGAGCTAGCAATAAGACCCATCAATTGCCAAGCTATTATTGTTATAATAAACGTAAAACCTCTGATATTCATGAAATCAGAGGTTTTTTTTTATTTCCAAATATTGTTTCCCTAGGAAGGAAGCTTGATATGCTTTATAGGGATCTTCGTATTCCCAATTCCAGCCCCCTTAATTCTGCAAGCCCCCTAAGCCTACCTATGGCAGAATACCCCGGGTTTGTCTTTTTCCTAAGGTCGTCCAACATTTTATGACCGTGATCTGGCCTCATTGGCATCCTTAAATCTTTTCTTCCGGCAGCACTTCTCTTTTGTTGCTCCTCTACCAAGGCTTTTAGCACGCCGAACATGTCTACATCCCCGGCCAAATGATCGGCCTCATGAAAATTACCTTTTTCATCGCGCTCTGTACTTCTTAGGTGCATGAAATGTATACGATGCCCCAAGCGTTTCACCATACCCACCAAATCATTGTCTGCCCTAACCCCAAAAGAGCCGGTACAAAAGGTGAGTCCGTTGTTGGGACTATCCACTGCCTTATAAAGATCAAGAATGTCCTGCTCTGTACTTACTACCCTTGGCAATCCCAAAATTGGATAAGGTGGGTCATCAGGATGTATACACATACGCACCCCTTCTTTTTCGGCAATTGGGATTATACTCTGTAAAAAAGAGAACAGATGTTGCTTTAGTTCCTTGGCACCAATTTGGTCATAGGTTGCCAAAATCTGATTAAACTCCTTTAAACTATATCCTTCTTCGGCCCCGGGAAGTCCAGCTATAATATTCTGTACCAATTTTTTTTGATCCTTCTCCGAAGTCTTTTCCAAATATTCCTTGGCCGCTTTCTGTTCTTCCTTGGAGTATGATTTTTCAGCCCCTGGACGTTTCAATAAAAAAAGTTCAAAAGCCGCAAAGGCGTCCTTTTCAAACCTCAAAGCCGTAGACCCATCCTCCAGTTCATAGTCTAGATTGGTCCGCGTCCAATCCAAAACGGGCATAAAATTGTAACAAATAGTATCAATCCCACAGGATCCCAAATTAGAGATGGTGATCTTATAGTTCTCCACATACTTCTGAAAATCGCCCTGTTGCGTCTTAATACTTTCATGAATGGGAACACTTTCTACAACAGACCAGGTCAAGCCCACTGCCTCTATCTCTGTCTTTCTCTTTTTAATTTCGTCCACTGGCCAAACTTCCCCATTGGGAATATGATGTAGGGCAGTAACCACTCCGGTAGCTCCTGATTGTTTAATATCCATTAAAGAAACAGGATCTTTGGGCCCGTACCATCTCCATGTATTTTCTAAAGTCAAACTCATTAATATTATTTTTATAAATAAAACATTACTTCATTGGCGGAATTGCGACAATATTTTTACACCACTTGGTTTTCAAAATAAATAATTTACCAAGATATTAATTTTATAAGTATTGCACAGACCATTTTCGGAAAGATTAAGAAAGTATCACAAAATATATTTTATTCTTAAACTTGATTAAAATTCCTTATCTTATTTAGGCATTTAAATACTTTGTACTACTTTTATCGATTCAACCAAAAATGAACAAAAAATCTAGCTCTCCATGATTAAAAGTAAAATCGACAAGGTTACCAGTTTTGAAAAACGGTTTGAAAAAATCAACACGGTCATCTTCGAATCTTCAGAGGTTGCGTCCAAAGCAGCTGCAGCTGAAATTGCGACATTAATTAAGAAAAAACAAAAGGCCAAGGAAATGTGCGTCCTTGGACTCGCTACAGGTTCCACCCCAAAAAGACTGTATGCCGAACTAGTTCGCCTGCACAGGGAGGAAGGTCTTAGTTTTAAAAATGTCATAGCCTTCAATTTGGACGAATATTACCCCATGGAACCAGATGCCATACAGAGTTATGTGCGTTTTATGAAGGAATTGCTCTTTAACCATGTAGATATAGAACCTGGAAATTTTCATATTCCGGACGGAACCTTGGCAAAAAAGGATATTGCGGATTACTGTAAGGATTACGAGGCCAAAATAGACGCATTGGGCGGCATTGATCTACAAGTCTTGGGTATTGGGGGCAACGGGCATATAGGTTTTAACGAATCCGGATCCCTTCCCAACTCCAAAACCAGGTTGGTTACCTTGGACCATATTACAAGAGTAGCGGCCAGTAAAGATTTCCAAGGATTGTACAACACCCCAAAAACTGCCATTACACTTGGTATAAAGCAAATAATGCAGGCCAAGCAGGTTATCCTTATGGCTTGGGGAGAAGGAAAATCCTCTATCATTAAAGCTTCTGTGGAGGGCCCTATTACGGAACAGGTACCGGCATCATATCTACAGGAGCACCCAAACAGTGTATTCATCCTTGACAAAGGATCTTCTTCAAAACTTACCAGGGTAAGTACCCCATGGATCGTAGAGAAGGTAGAGTGGGATGAAAAAATGATCAAGAAAGCCGTTGTTGGACTGGCGTTAAGATTGGAGAAACCAGTTTTAATGTTGACCGAGGCCGATTATATCGAAAACGGTATGAGCGATTTGTTGACCGAAGTTGGGGATGCCTACGACATTAACATTAGGATTTTTAATAAACTACAGCACACCATTACCGGCTGGCCGGGAGGCAAACCCAACGCCGATGACAGCAATAGACCGGAAAGAGCAAATCCCGCCAAAAAGCGCGTACTTATTTTTAGTCCGCATCCAGATGATGATATCATTAGTATGGGAGGAACCTTCATGCGACTTCAAAACCAAGGCCATGAAGTGCACGTAGCGTACCAGACTTCCGGAAATATAGCTGTAGCCGATGACGAAGCCCTGCGATTCTCGGATTTCGTGATCGATTACAACCGTTCCTTTGGTCTTGACAACAAAAAATCTGTTGAGATCTACAAAAAGGCAACGGAGTTCATCAAGAACAAAAAGACCAGTGAAATAGATATAGAAGAAGTAAGAAACATAAAGGGTCTTATACGTAGAAGTGAGGCCAGGGCAACAAGTTATTACGTAGGACTTACGGATGAGCAGATACATTTTAACGATCTGCCCTTCTATGAAACCGGTACCATTGAGAAAAATCCTCCGGGAGAGGAAGATATCAAAATCACCATGGATTTGATCGAAAAAATTAAACCGCACCAAATCTATGCTGCGGGCGATTTGGCGGATCCACATGGTACACATAAGGTATGTTTGGACATTATTTTTGAGGCCCTAAAACGACTTAAGACTAAATCCTACATGAAGGATTGCTGGTTATGGTTGTACCGTGGAGCATGGCAAGAATGGGATATAGAAGATATTGAAATGGCCGTACCTATGAGTCCAAGTCAGGTTTTGGCAAAGCGCTATGGAATTTTCAAACACCAATCCCAAAAAGACGGAGTGGTATTCCAAGGATCGGATTCCCGTGAATTTTGGCAACGTGCAGAGGACAGGAACAAGGAAACTGCTACCAAATACGATGAATTGGGATTGGCACATTACGCTGCCATGGAAGCCTTTGTTCGCTACCATTTTTAAGCATCAACAAATTATAACACAAAAAGGCGGCCCAGTGGGCAGCCTTTTTTTATTACATAGGAGTACTATCTAAAATTCCAATTCAAAGTATAAGCTACTGGCTTCATTCTCTTCGGTTATGTCTTCTCCTTTTAAAACTTCTCCGGTACTGTTCAATAGTTTTAGATTAAGTTTCCAATACCCCGTCATTGTCAAGGACAATTTTCCCTTATAAGATTTGGTAGTGGCATCATAGGTTAGATCCTCATTGTTGGGGGAACTGTGGTTGCCCATCCCCGGCATACGCGGATCTAAAGTTACCGTGTAATTTTCCACAAGGGGAAAGCTCATCATACTTTCCATTTTAAATAACATAGCAGTCATGTCGTTAACAGCAACTTCTGGATCTTTTGGTTCCACCATTGCCAAGACATATCTTACGTCATCACTTCCCATAAATACAGAAACCGTTTGATTATCATCGATTGGAGCAGTAACATCTATAGTTTCGATCACAGAAAATTCCTGTCCCTCTACCTCATAGGTAAAGGTTATGTCCCAAAATTCATCGGCATTGCCAGGCATCTGGAAAACGATATATCCTGTTGCCACCGTGTCGTAATCATTCGAAATACTTAGTTCGGATATTGGACAGGAATGTTCCATACTCATCATGTGCATTACAGGTTTCCATGTAATTTCAGGATTGGCGTAATAAGTATCATCGGCATTATTTTTAATACGGACAAAAAGTTGGTTGTATCCTGTTATAAAACCGGTTTTCCCTTCGGAATACAGTTCCAAACTATGGCCATTGGCCGTAATATTTGATATCAAATTAAATTCGGCCATAGGATTTACATCAATTCTTGGTGTGTCGTCCCCATCAGATGAACATGATGATAATCCTAAAGTGGCTACAAATGTTACTAGAACTAGTTTTATTGTTTTCATTATGTTTATTTTAATTAATTAATGGAATAAGAAAGTGTTAAAAAGAAGTTTCGCCCCATTCTTGGGATGTTTTTCCAATCGGTATAGGTGGAGTAGTATTCATCAAAAATATTCTCTACCCCGAACTTTGCGTACATGGAATCGTTGTTAAATTTAAAAGTCTTGCCAAAGGTCAAGGAACAAACCGTATAGGCCTGTGTTTGATCTTCCCCGAATTCGGGGTTATAGTTCATTTGTTTCCCAGCACCAGTTATCCTAAGTGCAGCAGAAAATGACCTATTATCAAACTGAAGACCGGAGCGGTAAGAAAATGGACTTATAAAAGGTATGTTACCACCATTGTTGTCCGTACCGCGATGATATGAAACCAAACCCGACCATTTCAGTTCTGGCAGAATGGTGTATTCCATATCCAAGGAAGTGTTGAACAATTGGGCGTACTCCAGATTTTTATAGATCTTGACTCCTTCAGCCCCTATGGTCATCACACTCAGGGAAGGATCAATTTCCCCAATAATATAATCTGCGATATGGAAAAAATTGGCCTCGGCACTTAGCTTAAATTTGGATTTTTCCCAGGAGATTTTAGTATTGGCCTCCATGGATTTTTCGTTGGCAAGACCCGGATCCCCAATGTAGTCGTGATTGTCAAAACTGTTGAACAAATAAAACCCATAGCCCTCGGTCACGGAAGGTGCCCTATCCCCATAGGAAAGTCCCGCATTAAAATGCCATGGCATCCACATTTTATGCCATTGCCCTGAAATACTTTTTAGGAACCGCGTTTTGGATTTCTCCATTTCCGGATAAAAAATCTTTAAGCTATTCAATCCCAATTCGTCCGCAACATTCTGGTTTTGAACGGTCAGCCTGGTCGCCAACTTAAGAAAACTACCATTTAAATCCAGCTCATCCTCCGCATATACCCCGCCGTTGG